>Ga0163217_1012754_pt1 | contig 14915 bp, 16 predicted proteins | sample SynspAceP_FD_185933 | JGI IMG/M metagenome (GOLD analysis project Ga0163217, IMG submission 185933) | Saline lake microbial communities from Ace Lake in Antarctica - Synechococcus sp. Ace-P (PacBio error correction) | ecosystem: Environmental > Aquatic > Non-marine Saline and Alkaline > Saline ... | reverse complement strand
CGACGATCAGGCGACCTCGCTGTAGTCGTCGAAGCGGTTGGGGGCCACAAAACAAGCGCGAGGCCAGCCAGGCCAAGGCTGTGGTTGTCCCCAGCCCCTGGGCGAGCAGCAAGGTGGGCGGCACCAGCAGGCCAGGGGGGCTGGCCGGTGTTGCGAGCCAGAGCTTGAAGCCCTTGAACCACCAGGAAGCATGCCCAAGCACCGAGCAGGCGTGCGAGGCTCGAATTGCTGCGCCAGCGACGATGATCAGACCGTCACCAGGCAGCGGCCCAAGGCTTCGAGAAATGGACCACCCAGGCCCTCCGGAACAAGGGCTGCATCCGACCATTACCAAGTAATCGAGCACGTCGTAGCCTGGGGCTGATCGCTCCCCCCTGCTGGTGATCAGTCCCCCTGCCACCCTGATGCCGGAAATCCCTTCTTGGTGAGCAGCTCTTCGATCAAGCGCTGCTGAGTCCGGCATCGCTTCGCAGGGTTGGTGCGTCCCTGCAGAATTGACCGCCAGCAGGCGCTGCCAGGGTTTGCCGTCTCGGCAATGGGCCAGCTGCAGGCTGGCGGCCTGCTCAGTTGCTGTTTCGCCACGCTTCCACCACCCCCTGGCTGAGCATGCGCTGCTGGCCTGGCGCAAGGCCTTGATTCCAGGCCGCGCGTTGCTTCTGGGTTTCTGGGCATCAGCCAGTCCTGCTCAGGCGGCGCCCAGCTCCAGCGGCACCCGGTCCTGGGCGCCTGCGGCCACGGGCAGTTCCTGAGCTGGCGCTCAGCGTGCTGCAGTTCACGTTGCCTGGCGATCCACAACCTGCACGTTGGTGGCGGTTCCCAGCTGGGAGCGGCGTCGTTCCAGGCGTTCCGTGTCGACCACGGTGGCTTCCCGCGGTGCCACAGCACTGAACGGGGCCGGATGCCCGGCCGCAAATCGGCCCAACCAGCCAGGCCAGCCGAGACCAGGCCACCAGGGCGCAGACCCAGCAGCACAGCCACCCAATCCCTGATCGTTCCGGCAATTACAAGGCCTGACGCGGCGATTCCCGCCGCAAAGCATGGCGCCAGGTTCGTTTGGCGCGAGCCAGTGCAGCACCATCTTCCGGCCGGCTCGTCCACCAACCGGCTAGCTGAGGGCCGTGTCCGCGGCGCCGGGTTTCATGCTGGTACAACCTGAGCACGCCGACGTGAGGGCTCGTCCCTCGAATGGTCGTCAAACTGGCGCGGAGCTGGAACAGCGCCTCAGCGCGCTGATCGCCGCCGACTCCAGAAAGCCCGGTCGCCCGCCCGGACTGCGTTTGAGGGTCGGCGAAGACCCCGCAGCGGGGTTTAGTGGCCAACAAGAAAAAAGGCTTGTCTGCGGGGTGGATATTCGCAACCTCGGCGGCCCATTCTGCCCGTGGACACCACGCCGATCAGTGTGGCCGTGACCGACGATTGAACGAGGATCCAGAGGTGGACGGCATCCTGCCTGCAGCGTTCCCCTTCCCCCCGGGCCTCCCGAGGCGAGCTGTGGCGGCGATTATCCTGGAGAAGGACGCCGATGGGGGCTCCAAGTCTCAACCTCGGTTCGTTTGCTCAAGGGGAGCCCGCGTCCTCCGCAGTTGCACCCCAGCCGGGGTGATGCCCTGCTGCGGCCGCCGGCATCGCTTTAGAGGCAGGGCTGTTGTGTCGGCCGCAGCATCCGTGGGCAAGCCGATGGCCGCTTGATGCTTCCAGGCTGCCAATGCCACGGTGACCGTGGCCCATTCCCGCAGCCGAGATCTGGCCGCCACTCACCGCGAGGCCGAGGTGTGGTGGTGGCCGCCGACCAGCCGTTGCTGGTGGTGTCTGAGCACGCAGAAGCCGGGGCCGCCGTAGTGGATGTCGGCATCCACCGCCTGGCTCCGGACCCAGCGGCCGGCCCGGCGTGCCCGCGGGCGGCTTTGCGTGACGTGCGCTTTCGGAGTGGAGCCGATCGCCCGGCGATCACGCCAGTTGCCCGGTGGTGTCGGCCCGATGACGGTTGACGATGTTGCTGCTCAATACGGTGACCAGGTTGGTGGAAAGCGCAGCTCAGCGGCGCAGCCGGGGAGTTGACAATCCGTGCGGATCTTCTTGTTTGAGTGCCCATGCGTGCGATGCCGAGAGAATGCCGGCCAACGCGCTGGTAACCGATGCCGTGGCGGTGAGCACGGGTTTTGATTTTCGCTTGCCTACCTGGAGGGCCTCGCCTTGGCGTGTCGATCGGCCCTTATGGCGCCCTCGGACCGGAGCGGCCGCGAGTCACTGCGGGAGGCGATGCGCTACTCCCTTGGCTGGCCGGCGCCAAGCGCCTGCCCGCCCGATCCTCTGCCTGCCAGCTGTGAACTGGCTGGCGAGACAGTTGCCCTGGCCCTGCCCACCGCCGTGGCCCTGGAGAGGTCCACACCAGTGTCGTTGATCCATGACGACCTCCCGCATGGACAACGACGACCTGCGCCGCGATCCCCCACAATCACTTAGAGGGTGTTCGGCGAAAGCCAACGCCATCCTTGCCGGTGATTGCCCTCTACCCGCGCCTTCGAAGATGTGGCGCGACGCAGCCCGGCGGTGCGGCCGAGGCGCTTGGCTGAAGGTGGTTGGTGAGCTCTCTCTGGCCGCGGTGCTCCTGGACTGGCGGCGGCCAGTCGTGGATCTGGAATCGGAGGGCCAGCCGGGGTTGGATCCTGGGCCACGCTCGAGGACATCCATCTGCCATAAAACAGGGCCTGCTGCGGGCCTCGTGCTGAGCGGTGCCCTGATTGCCGGCGCCCCGGAGCCCTACTCGATTGATGCCCTTGGCCGGTTCGCCCGCGCATCGGCCCCTGGCGTTCCAGATCATCGATTGACATTGCCTCGAATTTCTGACCGCCAGCAGTGACGGGGTGCTCGGCAAGACGCCGGCGAAGGATCGACGGCCGACAAAAACCACCTATCCCAAGCGCTTGGGCTGGAGAATCCCGCCCAGCGGCTGATTTGCTTGGATGACTGAAGCCAAAGACAGGCCCTTCTCTCCCTTGGCAGGCCAAGGCCCAGCCCCTGCTCGCTTTTTTTTTTCCTGGCTGGACTCATCACGATCGGATCGATGAGCGTGCTCCTGCGGAGGCTCGATTCCCCAGCAGCTGCTGGGCAACGGCGTATTGCTGCCTGGGGCCCTGGCGCCTGTTGGCCTGCCCAGCTCGCCAAAGGGCTGTCGAACTGGTGCTGTAGCAACGCGGCGGCCGCGGTCCTGCTCGAAACCGGCGGAATGCCGTTGAGTTCACCTCGGCCCTTGGGTCACCGGCGCAGCCGGCCGGCACCGGCTGGCAAGCTGGGCTTTGATGACCCCCCTCTTTGCCCTGGCCTGGCGCCGTTGCCTTTGTGTGATGTACGACGCAACCGGTTGTGCGCTTACGCGCCGGCCTGCAGGCCAACGATCTAACAAGCCTTCCTGCGGCGCTCTGCAGGAGGCCAGCGTGAATCCAACAACAGACCTCCCAGCAGACCAACCGGCAGATCTATCGGACAAAGCTTCCGGTCACGGCTGCGGCAACGCGCTTCTCAAGGAAACCCTGGCCACACCCCTCGCCTCGAGGTGCTCTCGGCAGCCTGATCGTCCGGCGATCGCCCTCGTGGCTGGCCTGGCCGGCCTCCCCCCTGCAGATCGCCCGGGGCTGGGGCTGGCTTCCCATTCGTTGAGTGGTCGGATCGGTTGAGGGGCCCCGGTCGGCACGCAAGCGGTTGCGGCTCACCCGCCGGCAGCAAACGGCCGTTGAGCCTTCGTTCAGCTTGGCTGGCCCAGGCCTGCGATGGCACCCCTTCGTGCTCAGGGCTATTGCCGGCACCGGCCAAGACCTTTCGTGTCGCATGGCGTTTCTGGCCCATGTTGAGAGCTTTGCCTCGCTGGACGGTGGTGCCCCTCCCACAGGCGGTCAGCGTTTGCTGCGCCATTACCTCGACCTCAGCGGCTTGCGGGCCACTGGCATCCCTCCACCCGTCACCGCCTGCTGCGGCTGAAGTTCGCGCCAGGGTGGCCGCGAAGTCTGCGAGGGCCACCTAGCAGGAGCTGTGGCCCTCGAAACACCTGGGGCCTGGTGCTGATCGATGAACGCCTCGATGGTGGATGGCCAGCTCTGGAAGACGCCGCAAGGCGCCCAATCCCTTGCCACCCCGCCTGGTGATTTGTGGGTATCCGGCACCCAGTTGCCCCCCGTTGGCCGCCCCCTCCAGTCCGGTGTTGAGATCGAGCGGGCCACCGCGTGCGCCCTGGAGCGAGGTGGTGCCGCCACCAGGGCGTGCTTCGCCCTCGCCACTGGCCTGCGCTGAGGAAACAGCGCCTGCCTTGCCGGCTCCCGCCCCTGTCTTCCGGTGATTGCGCCAGCAGGGAGGCTGTGCGCTGCTGAGCGTCAGCCCTGGCTGTGAAGGCGGCCCAGGCCGCCCTGCGCCGGGCGCCGAATGTGACACCCCATTCAGGCCCCGATCCCTCTGTTACACCAACCGCTCGCTTGAGCAGCTGTGCCCCTGGCCCGTCGCGCCATCCATGGCGCATGGCCTGGATCATGCCGGTGCTGCCCGCGAAGTGCTGCTCACCCGCCAGCGGGTGATGGCACCGGCCTGCCCGCAGGGTGAGAGGGTGGCGAAGAACCGACATGGTGCTCGGCCTCTAATCGGGAGCTGGGGTGCGCGATGTCCACTCCGGAAGCGCTGTGAACCTGGCCGCTCGGCGTCAGTGGCGGCCCCGTGATCGGGGGGGGCACACCCAGTGTGGCTGTGGAGACAGCGAGACGCCACCTCTCGCGCGTCCTTCCCCCGCCGGATCGTTGGGGCGCCCGGCAGGCTTGAGGCGTGGCTGCCCGCCGTGCGGCGGAGCCGCGAGGCGGGCAAAAAAGAAGCCGCAGCCTCTGCGGCGCTACTTCCCTTGAGTGCGCATTCCTTCGCCTCACTGGGTCCTGCTGCGTGATGACCGCGGCACCGCAGCCAGGGCAGCAGTTTCTCCGAAGTGTTCATCGATGCCGATGTCTTCTGGCCCCGCGGATCCCCTTCTCCGCCGTCAGTTGATCTATTGTGCGGTCAGCCCGAGGGCCCGTACGGCGGTCTGATGGTGGCTCCAAGCCAGCGAAGCGACGCGGACCCACTGCGGTTCGGCGCTGTTGGAGGAGAGGAAACAGGCGATGGCTAAGCCCGATCAACTCAGCTTCAGCCGAACTCAGCCTCCAGATCAGCCGCAGGCCCTCGATCCCTTGCCAGCCCAGGTAGCGGGCCAGCGGCCAGGCTGAGCCGCCCACCACCCAGGATCGCTGCGGCCAGCAGCAGGGCCTTGCCCCTGCGGCCAGCAGCGGCAGGATCCCCTGCCGTTCAGCCACCACAGCCAGGTAGGTCAAGCCAGCAAACAGCAGGCTGGGCTGGCCACGTGTGAACAGGGCCGCGAGGATCCACTCCTGGCGCCAGGCCCAGCCCGCGCGAAGCAGGGGCGGCGGCCGGCCTTGGCCACCAGGAAAGACATCGTCCGGGGCTGATTCCACTTCGAGGCCCGACTGGCGCCGATCAGCAGCGGCAACGGCAAGTTGCTTGAGCGATGTAGCTGTTTGGACCAGCCGCGGCTCCTGAGACCCCTGCTTGCTCGGCAGCAGTTCGCGCAGCCCGAGGGCCAGCAGGCACCGGCACCGAGCAGTCCAGGCCGCGTGCGGTGCTGGTGCCCTGCGTCCATTTGGCTCAGCAGGAAGAAGCCGTGGCCACGTGAGCAGCAGGCCCACCATTCAGCGCCGGATTGTCACCATCCAACCGAGCACGAACAGTCCTCCCCGCCGCAACGGGTTGGCACCAGCACAACAGAAACAGCAGGCCGATGTGGATCGGCTGAGGCGACGCCGCTGCCATAGGCGATCAGCTCGCCCCAGAGACCGACCTGGTTCATCGGCTCAGCTGGCAGGGTGGGGGCATTCCAGCGCAGGAGTCAGCCGTTGTCCCGTTCGTGTCACGAGCACGCCTGACCGTAACCGGTGGCCAGCAGACAGCAGGCCGCGCCGGCGCCCCCGGCCAGCCAGCAAAACCCCCAGGGCCGCAGGAGTGTCCGTGGCAAACAGCGGCCACCCGTGGCCGGAGCCGGCACCAGCCAGGCCAAGGGGCGATCACCCGCTGCAGCGCTGCATCCACCCTGGCCACACTCTCGCCGCCTGGGCAAAACCATTGGCTCCAGGCACTCCAACCGGGGATCTGCTGGCGATTTCGGCGGTGTATGCCCTTCGTAGTCGCCGTGTCCCACTCCCGCAGATCCTCACCCAGGCAGGGCGCGCCGGCCAGCGCCCGCCAGCTCGCAGGTCTGACGGGCCCGCAGAGCGGGCTGCAGAGCACGCTGCGAAGCTGAGGGGAGAAGCACGAAGCCATGGCGCGGGCCTCGTTCTTCGGCCCATCGGGCAAACAAGGCCCAGATCGGTATGCGGGTGCCGCCCCCTGGCGGGCCCAGGGGTGGCGCCGTTGCGTAACAAACCACAGCTTCCGACGTGGGTGTTGGTGGGCAGGTCGTCAAGGGTCGATGCGTGAAAACGAACGGGCGTGCGCGGCTTCAGGTTTGCCGCATGGCGGGCCAGCGGCTGGGCGGCGGCGGCGGCGCCCCCCAGGGCGATGGCAGATCTGCGCGGCAGCCGCTTCCAGTGCAGGGAGGCCAACGCTGCATGCAGGTCGGCCGGCTCCAGCCCTCCGGCCGTTGCGGCCAGCCCCAGCCTCGACTGGCCAGAGCGCTGGGCTCCCCCAGCGCCTGAGGCCCCGCTGGCTGCAGCTCCCAGCGCTGGAAATTCGTGGCCGCAGAGGCTCGCCCCCTGGCGGACCAGGCAGGCCGTCGGCCAGGGCTGGCCTGGCGATAAGCCCAGCTGCAGGGCGCCGCGCCGGGCTGAGAACGGCAACAGCCCCGCCCATGGCGTGGGCCCCGCCGTTGTTCGTCCACCAAGCTTGCTCGCCCGAGCAGCAGCAGGCCGCCGCACTCGGCATAATCGGCCAATCCGGCCGCGCGCGCACGGCGCAATCAGCAAGGTGCGGCCACTGCTGCAAGAGCGCGGCGCTGCAGTTTCTGGTAGCCCCCAGGCAGATCACGCCCTGGCAGCCGGCTGGCAGGGGCTCATCGGCCAGCGGTTGCAGGGCAGCAGCCAGGCCGAGCCCGGCAGGCAGCCACTGGCTTCGGGGTAGCGGAAGTGAAAGCCGCATCGCTGGCGATTCGCCAGGCGCACCGGCTGACCTTGGCGTTTTGCCTGGACTGGGCCCGCGCGCTGAGCTGCGGGCTGGCCTGCTTCAGGCACCAGCGAATCGGTATCCGTGGCTGTGGCCCTCATTGCCTGGGTTGGGCGGCGGCTCCAGCAGCGGCAGCAGCCGGCACGAGGATCGAGTGGCGCTCAGCCCAGATCGGACCAGGCCTCCAGGGCTGGACCTCGGACTCTCGAGCTCGTGGCGGGAGCAAGCCCAGGTGCCGTGAGGCAAGTGAGGCTGGGGCTGGCGGGGCAGCAACCCCCAACAGCGGCATTGGGCGATGGCCGCCAGGGGCTTCCTGAGCAGGGCCTGATGCTCGCTCGGTGCTGACGCCGTTGAAGCACGACCCCGGCAACGTTGAGGTGGCGAGGATGGGTCGCGAAGCCGCTCACAAAAAACAGGGCGGCACGGATCCAGCCTGGCGGCTGGCCTCCACCACCAGCACACAGGCAGGCTCCAAGGCTCAAGGCCAGTTCAAGCCGAGACTTGCCCTCCAGGCCAGGTCCCGGCATCGAAGAGGCCACACCCCTTCCACCAGGCAGTGATCGGCCTGCCGCCCCCACCCAGGGAAGCTGCGCTGCAACCCAGTCGGAGCCACAGAGCAGTTTTGTCGAGTTCGCAGGGCGGCGCTGGCCAGCTGAGCAGCTGGGATCGACGTAATCCGTCCCACCTTAAGCGGTCTGGATCGTCTCGCCCGCTGGCGCACCAATTGCCGTCAGGCAGAGGCTGACAGGGTTTTTGCGCCTGCCGCTGCAGGGGGCCGCAATTCAAACAGCCATGCCGGCGGGTCGTCGGGACGCGGATCAAAGGAGGGCAGCAGCTTGGCAGCCAGGGGCGCGCGGCCGGCGAGCAGGCGCGATTGGTGAGTCGTGTCCACCGCTGAGCAAGCGGGCCATCTCCATCTCCTCGCTGTCCCCCGAGACGCTCACCAACCTCTCGGCCATTCCATCGTCGCCACCCCACCGGCTTCGAGGCGCATGCAGCCGCCCGATTCGGAGCAGAGGATGACGCACAGCGGTTTTTTCCCCTGCGGGCAACAGATCAGCCGCAGCACCAACGAGGGCACCGGGATGGCTGTTGGAATCCCCACGGAACGGACATCAAGCCGCACCTGGAGCGCTCTCGCCATCGGAGCGCTGGAATTTCAGCTCGATTGCCACATCCAGGCCGTCGGCGGGGGATTCTGGTAGCTGTTCAGAAGATGCCCAACGAGCCGATCGGCGATCCAGGCGCCGCAGGCAAAGCCCATGCACCGGTGCGTTCCTTCCACGTCGATGTCGAGCTGCCACCACCTTGTAGGCCTCAACGCGGCCGGGCGGATCGAACACCATCGCCAGGGATTCCGGTCGCAGCCCGCGCTGCCGGCAACCAGTTGAGGTCCGTTCACCGCTCGTCCGGTGGCGGATCATGTCCCCAAGACATGAAGGGCAGGGCGGGGATTCCCGATCGAGTGTCGAGCAACAACCGGCCGGTTTGCGCCAGGAAGCCAGGCTTCGAGCAGATCGGGGGATTCTCGAGAGATTCCGTTCCACCACACCAGCAAGGGAGCTCCTCCGCCACCAGCGGACCCACAAGGGCCAGGCCTTGCTCGATGGCGCCCTTGCCGCCCCGCAGTACGACCCCACGTCGCCACAAGGCCGGTGGCTGCCACTGCTCTCCTCCGGTAGGGGGCAGTAGGCGGCCACCAGCGTTTCCAGCGGGTGGTCTTTCGCGCAGGTCGGGGCCAGGGTGATCAGCGGCGCGGGCGGTGGGCACTGATCGCCTGGTCCACAAACTGACGCGCAGATCCTCGCCTTTGTGTTCACCCGCGTGCTCACCCAGGGCGTGGGGACACCGGGGGCCATCGGAGCGGTGCAGAGCGGCAAGGCCGCAATCCGCTGTGGACCGAGCGGCGGCGCGAAAGAGCCCTTGATTGAGAGGCCGTTGATCGGCCCTCGATGTGGCCGGTGCGCGTAGTCAGCTGCTTGCTGCGCCACGACGGCTCCCAACCACCAGGGTTGAAAGTTGGAGGCTCCGGTGAGGGCCGTCGAGTTCGCTTGCCCCCCACAGAGTGCTCGAGATTAATTCGGCAACCCTCGTCAGGAGAGTAGCGGGGCCTGAAGGGTTGAGCTGGGGGACATTCGGGGCGATGCCAGGAGGCGGCGGTTGGTCAGTTCTGAGCTCAGGGACGGCGCCACATTCAGGCTCGAGGCAGCAGGCTGTCGGCGGCACCGGGTCCCCAGTGCCGGCCTTCGTTAGGGCGTGAACGCAACTGCCAGGGGCTGTCCTCGATCAGCCCAGCAGCGGCGATGTACACCGCCAGGCGGCTTCCACTTCATCGGCGCGGGGTGTAGAGGTGTCACCCAGCATGGCGTCGCGCCAGCAGGCGCAACGTAAGCCCTCGTCAGGACGGTCCCGAAAGATTCGTCGTAGGAAAAGTGATGTCGACCGGTCGCTGCCGCATCCCTAACCCGGCGCCTTCACATCAAAAACAAAGCCAGCGCTTCATCGGGCTGGATGCGCAAGAGCAGCTGGTTGGGCCTTGGGCTGCCGCCGGCGGCATCGAAAGAGGTGGACGGAGCTTCCCGGAAGTGAGCACACCTTCGGAGAGCCGCTTCAGGCAGGCGTTTGCCCGTGCGCGATAGAAGGGCACGCCTTGCCAGCGCCATTTGTCGATGAAACAGGCTTCATCGCCAATAGGTTTCGGTGGTGCTGTTCGGGTTCACCGCCCGGCTCGGTCCGCGTAGGCCTGGAACGGTCGCTGGGGCTGCCGCCGGCGCTGTACTGCCCGCGCACGCAAGCATTTCCAGGCTCCGTGTTGTTGCCAGGCGGGTCGGCCTGCAGCACGCTTTGGCCTTTCGTTGCGGATCGCTTTCGGGGTCGAAAACGGGCCTGCGCGTGCCATTCGTTGGTGAGCGCCGCATCTGGGCTGAGGTGGTTCTGGACCCATTGTCGGCAGGGCGCCGGAACTCTCGTAGTAGCGGCCCCTTTCCCTCCACCCCGGACCGGTTTCAGCGGCTGTGATTCTGCACGCTGGAGATTGAAATTGCGGGTTCCAGATCGCTCAAAGATCGTGTTGGGCGAAGCCAACACCAGAATGTTCTGGACCTTCTCCTTGCCCAGGAGTGGTCGATTCGGAAGACCCTGATTCTCCTGGGCGCAGGCCCGCCACGATCCGGTTGAGCTTCCGGCGCTCCGTAATCCGGCCCGAATGTTGTTCGATCACCACCCGGCTGCGCTTCGGGTCGCTCACAGGCCGCGTTCGGCGAGCGCGGCACCGCTGCCGTAAAAATCAGGTGAAACGGAAGATAGAAGGTGCGTGCCCCGCGTGGCCCGCAGGCGGTCGAGGCCATCGAGGGCGATCGGCCAGCGCAGAAGCTGCTCGCTCTGCTGCAGTCGACCGGTTGTAGTTAGAGGTTCCAGTCGAAAATTGCTCCCAGTCGTGCGGGGGTGATCACGATCGTTTCAGCCAGCGCCTCGGCCATCTTGCCGCGAAGTCGTCTCGTCCACTCCAGGGCGTCGAGCACAGGCGAAGGATTGACAACTCGCTGGGCAACCGCCTCTGCGAAACAGCTCGAACAGCGGCAGGCACAAGCTTGCCGGTGGGTGAGATCTCCCGCTTGGCACGAAGATCACCAGGCACGGGCGAGATCACGCGCCCTGGCGCCAAACCGACCTGAGTGGATTGGTTGAGGTGCTTGGTCATGGAGAGGTCGTTCATTCAGGGCTGATCTACCCACAAAAGCTGGCAGGACGGCACCTGCGCAGCGTTGCCGGGCAGATTTTGCTGGTTTCGGCAAAAAAATGGCCTGCCCGTAGGCAAGCCAAGAGCGATCAAACCCAGCGCTGAAACCCGTCAGTAGGTCTCCGACGTGCAGCGGTCAGCCTTCTTGAGCTGGGACGGAGCACGCTTCCAATCCAGCCCCTGGCGGTGGCAGCGGCTGGTCATGCTTCGTCGATGCCTGGCTCCAGTGCCCGCTGAGCCACACATGTAGGACGTGGGTCTTGGGGATCCCCCGGATTTTTTTTTTTTTTTTTTTTTCCCCAGAAATTTGAAGATTTCCTTCGCCGTTCGGCGACCCGGGTCCTGGATATACATCCGCCCACCGAAGGATTTCTGTCCACTGCTGATCGCCTTGGTGTGCGGAATGGTCAGGGAACTCGTGAGATACGATGGAGATCTCTTCGTAGAGCAGGTTGGGGTGGTGGGCACACCCTATGATCAGCCAGCCTTCCGCGGAACTGATTAGCCCAGATCTTGCACGTTCACCCGGATCGAAAACAGCGGCGCAGGTAGGCCGCATCGGGCGTATGCCGTGCCGGTTGGCCAGCATTGATGAAACATTTGGCCTCCTCATCGGCAGTAGCAGCATTTCCTTGCCCACTGGGGCCAGTGATTTTCACCTTGCTGCCTAGCCAATGTCGCAGAGGAAGCTGGAGCAGGACCCCGTAGATGTCTCGCCATCTTTTTCGTACGGAGCTGGGCGGACGGCAGAGGGAAACCGTCCTTGTCATTCCCAGGCTCGCCATGGCGGTGGCTGGCGATGAGATAGAAGCCGCAGAGTTGTGGGCTTGCGTGGCGTCTTCGCCGTCGGGGAATGATGCCGATTCTCTGGCCTTCCAACGTATGGAAGATTGCCTTCGGAGAGGTCGAAAGGTGAGGTGTGGTTTCACCCGGCCGATCGCCCCTTCGGCCCACCAAGGGATAGTTGCCAGCACGGTGCCGAGGTAAGGGGCCTGTCGGCTTGTAGAGTTGACGGGTGTGCCCCTCGTGCGCGCTGGTGGTGTCACAGTTGAGAGGGTGGTGAACTTGGGGGGGAGCTTCAGCCTCCGGGAGTCCCCGATCCGGCGTGACCGAAAGAAGGCGAGCCACCTGACTGGTTGATTCAGACGCAGGGTGGCTTGCATCTGCTGAAGCAACGCTGAGGCTTCGCTCGGCGGTTCGTTTGACTAGGGGACCGCCCCAGTCCCTGAACCACAAGTGAAACATGCGGGGAATCGCTCTGGCCAAAGCGCTTGCTCGGTCGAGGTGGCGCATTCAGCCACCGTTCCTGAATGCGCCCAAATCATAGCAAGCCTGATCAGGCAGCAATTCCAGGCCTTGCCCACCAGCGCCCAGATCGGCAGGTTAGGTTGGGTTTCTGGACATGGGTGTGTAGCGGCCCCTCACCTCCCAACCCCCCGAGTTCGGCGTTTCTCTTGCGCAACTTCGGCCTTCGGTATTGCCCCCCAGCCCGACTGGATCCGAACAGCCGGCCTTGTGACCTCGACACGATCCAGCAGGACATGGAGCGCCTTCCCAGGTGCGCCGCCTGGCCGTGCAGCTGCGCCTGGATTCTGCAAAACATGCCCTTGGTCTGGACGTCATCACCGATACGAGAACCTCAGCCGCTTCATCCCCAAACCTCGTACTCCGCCTCTCTGCGCCGCGCGCCCGGGTGGCTTGGAGCAGGTCGGTTGCCAGGTTCTGCGGTCTGCGCTTCAGGCTCGCGTAGCTTCAGTTGACCGGAAAAGGCCCGAGGAAGGCCTGCTTCACTTCGCGATGACCAGGGTTGATTTCCGGGCGCTGCGAGGGCGGGCCCTGGCGGCGTGACGGTGATCGCCTGCGGCTCCAGGCCCTCTACCGAAACTGGACGGTTCAGGGGCGCCAGGGCATGCCGATCGGCTGATACGAGCAGCGACTGCGTGAGATCTGGCCCGCCAATCTGCGGGCCGGCAGCGGAGGCCCCAACGTCGGCCAGGCCAAAGGCGCTGCCGCAGCAGTTTCGTGAGCCTGAACGAAGGCTTCTGAATCAGGTTTGATCGCGAACGCAGGTCGCCGTTGTTCGCTGCACCCTAGCAGCGGCTTGATCATCCAGAGGCCAGTCCAGCATGATTAACCCTTTCTAACTGCGAGTTTGTTTTCGCACAAAAACAAGACCAAAGAAGAGGGAAAAAAACCTTCGAAAACTAACCATTTAAAATCAGAAATAGCTAAACAAGCTCGAGGTTGGCGCAATCCTGTAAACAAGCGAATCGCCGTTAATAGCCAATGGTTGTCAATCGATAAGTCAGCAAAAAACGCTCGACCCTTTCGATTGAATAACCCCCAAGGGGATTCGAACCCCTGTCGGCCTCCGTGAAGGGAGGTTCCTAGGCCTTAGACGATGGGGGCCAAGGCCACGGGCACAGCGTTTAAGCCAAGGCGGACCGTGTTTGGAAACTACGGTTTGGAAGTGGCCCTTCGTCAGGCGACTTCTGGGCCAGGCGTGTGCCTTTTCCAGGTCGGACGGTGAAAGTGAAAGGCGAGGTCCCTCGCCGGCTCGAGACCACCCAACTGCGACCGCCGTGGCCTCGGTGATTCGCCGGCACCACCGACAGACCCACCCGAAATCCGATGTGGCTGGCAGGAGGTTCTGGGGAGGCGGACGCGGTCGAGAAACCTTTCCTGTTCTTCCCTCGGGATTCCAGGCCGGTGTCGCAGGATTACAACCGAACCCATGGCTGGTCCGGTGCAGGATTCTCAGCGTCCACCTGCCCCCCTTCAGGGGTGAATTCAAGGGCGTTTTCGAGGCAGGTTCAGCAGGAACCTGGCGCAATTGCGCCGTTGGTCGGGCGAAGACATCAGGCAGGTCGGCGGAAAACATCGGCCAGGAGGTCAAGTCCGCCCACCCCAGAGTTTTCGAGCTCCAGCAGGGCTTCCGCTGCCACTGAGCCGAAGATCCAGGCGCTGGGGATTGAACAGGGCTTCCCATCGGGTCGTGCCCCCTCCAAAGAGGTCCTTGAGAGATGCTCGATTGTCGTCGAGCCGGCGGTTCAGCCACGTCCTTGCAGGCTGTGTCGATCTGTCCAAGTGAAGCTCTTGCAGGCCAGTTCCGCTGGTCAGGGGCGTGCGCCAAGCTTTCATTGGTGCGACCCATCCGCAAAGCCGCCGTTCTGCACCCCGAGCCGAAATCAGTGTTGCATTTCTCCGGCGCAGCACCAGCAGGCTGTCGTCGAGCTTGGAGTTCCCGCTTGGCTGCGGCTGCCATCGTTCTCGACCGGCGCAGGCCATTCCCAGGCCGCTCACCATCTCCAGCTGCCTGCCAAAACGGGGCAACCAGCCCTTGAGGTTTGCTCCGAGGATGGTGTTGCCGGCGAAACACCTGACGAGGCGCTGGGTGGAAGCGTGACCACGGCGGGGGTGGCCACCTGGCCGATAGAGCTCCAGCAACTCAGGGGGCGTTACCCCCCCCCCCCCATTTGGCTGGATCGGGCGATCTGGAAGATTCAGCTCGAAAGGCCATATCATGGACTCTCCAGGAAATTGGAGAAACCCCGCCGCAGGCCCGGCGAGCTCAGGTGCTGGGAGGTCGCCGAAGACAATCAAAGCAAGCGTCAGGCTTTGACGGTTTCAGAAAGCTGCTTCTAGATCAGGGTGATGGGCGACCATGTTCCCCTGAGCCGGCACCAGTCACAGGAACCAAAAAAACTTGGAATTTCCAGCCTATGGGTTATTGGCAAAGTCCCCTGGGGTTCCAGTCCAAGGTCCAGCCCACTCCATGGGCTGCACTCCTGGTTGATTGAGTTCCCCTGATCCATGGTTTTTCAGGCAGGGGGGGTTGATGAATCCACTTCTTGCTTTGCGAACTTCCCTCTCGTTGAGCAGCCGGTTCTTTGGCGGGGCCTTCCCTTGGATGGATGTCCCCCCTGACGGCTTTTGCTGGTTGTTTCGGAGGCCCAGGCAATTTATTCTCCCTTTTTACCCCTTTTCCCCTTTTTGG
>Ga0163217_1007085_pt1 | contig 14915 bp, 6 predicted proteins | sample SynspAceP_FD_185933 | JGI IMG/M metagenome (GOLD analysis project Ga0163217, IMG submission 185933) | Saline lake microbial communities from Ace Lake in Antarctica - Synechococcus sp. Ace-P (PacBio error correction) | ecosystem: Environmental > Aquatic > Non-marine Saline and Alkaline > Saline ... | reverse complement strand
CTTTGAACGAAGCAAGCAGCTCATCGACTGTTTGAACGTATTTATCCCCCCTTTCATTGCATGTTCACAAGCTTCTTTCTGACATATCCATCCCTTACATCATACGTATGATCTTTTAGGTTTGAATGCTAGATTTTGACCCATTTGCCTAAACCAATTATACCAAACCTTCCATGATAACGCCTCCAATCTTTATAATCCAATTATACAAAAAATATTTTTTTTATGTCAACATCTAAAACAAAAGTTTTTTTTATTGCTTTTAAAAAAAACATCATCCTCCTACATTCGACAACGAAATAACCAATACATCTTCTTTTTACAGGGCCAATTTTTCAAAAAAATTATGTTTAAAACTATATTTTCTAATTTTTTTAAAGAGTCATTCCAGAATTTTTAATTTACATAAATAATCCTTTTTTATTTTCTACCAAAGATCTATTCCAACTCTAGAAAAACTACGAATACCCGTTCTATGATAAACATCCTTCCCAAATTTTACTAAACCTGTACAGCACAAAAAAAATAAACATTTTTGCTTTTTTCTAGAAATACTGTATCTTAAAACTAGCAAAAAAAAGAGATGAATTATTTGTCTCAAGGAGGATCATTTATTGGCTGTCTCAATCCGATTACAAATTAAAACGATGTTACAATGATTTTAGTCCAAAAAGAACAAGCAATCGCAGATTACATCTTAGAAAAAACCCCAGTAAAAGTCGCTCATAGTTCTATTAGTGATTTTTAGCAAATGAGCTAGAATTGCAGATTCTACTTTCTTTCAATTCACAAAAAAACTTGGGCTTAACGGATTTTAAAAATTCAAAATAGCCCATGTTGATTCAGAAATGATTATCGCGTTCTCCATTCATTGAAAATATTCAAAAAAAGATCGGATACCGAGTTAACCATGCCACAAAAGGTTTTTGATTCTAACATTTCAAACGTTGACTGATACCAGGAAAATTGTTAAAAAGGAACAGATTTAAAACAAGCAGGAAATATGATTAATATTCCAATCGCTTATTCTTTTTTGGGTTGGAAGGTTCTGAGATTGTAGGCCGCAGGATGCCTCATCATAATTTCTTTGCGCTCTTCTATTACAATGTTTCTTCATAGTACGGATTACCACATCAGTTAATGTGGAAGTTCCTTATTTAACGAATATGGACTGCGCTATTCATTTGTTTCTCTACGGGGAGATCCAAAGAAAACGATATGTATCGCCAAAATCGCCAAAAGCATCTGTGCTAAAATTATCGTTTTATAACGAGTCAGCGAATTCGCCTTTAGCAAACTTGGGAGATGTTTGCTTCATTTTCCAATCTTGAAGAACGGAATTTCGTTCTGAAGGCATTGGCATCTCGTTATCGCGCAATTAAAGTATTATCGACTCACTATATGTCATCTTCCTGCGTTCTTTCAATCAAGAGAAATCGGAAGATTCTATTCTAAAGTCCGTCGTGTCCCCATTATTCAGAATTAAGGAATAACATACAAAAATAGCTAATCTTTGATTGATTAGAGTTTATGCTAAGATTATGTCTTTTCGTCAAAAACTGGTATTGGCTGTCCCTAACATCATAAAGAAAATAAGAGTCACTTTATGAAGTTCATTCATTACCTAATGTTGAATGAACTTTTTTAGTTTAGGAATAACACAATTACAGCAAAAAAGGAACCTTCCCAATTTTCTTGGAAAAGCGTCTTGAAAACGTGATATAATAAACCGATTAACGTTTGAGAATTGTGAAGCTTTTACGAGCTTTTTTAAGACCTGGTTTTTTTACGTTTCAAAACCATTACGTGGGTTCACGTTGTTAAAGTATGGCTGCCAGCTTTTAAAGGAGCACGAAATCTGGATGCTACTTGTAGCCAAACGCGCGAGCGATACCCATTGGACGTGTAGCGCCAGCTTGTCCAGTGTATCCACCGCCATTTACGTTTACGTGATGTCATTAGTTTTCCCATAGTTTTCTGTAACTGCTAAAGGTTGTTTAAACGATTACATTAAAGATATGGAAAAGGCATTGTATTCAGTAATGTCTTTTTTGTTCAGATGATTTTACCCAGTTCGGCTAACTAAAACGTACTCGAGCTGTTGGATTTTTACGACGGCCTGGCCGGTATATTGTACTTGTGCCAAAGGAATTTCCCTCCTTAAATTAGGGTTAGTAATATCTAATACTTTCTGGTTGTGTTGCCTGGTGAAGTGTGTTCTGCACCAGGTAAACGTGTAATTTTTCATGCCTTGTGCACGGCCTAAAGTATTTTTTTAGGTAACATGCCTTTAACTGACATTTTCAATCAAATTTACGAGGGTTGTTAGAGCGCAATTCTCCAGCAGGAGACTTGCTTTCAAACACCAATGAAGCCAGTGGTGGTGATAATAAATTTTGTCTGTGCTTTTTTACCCAGTTAATTTGATTTTTTCTGGCATTAATAAACAATCACAAAGGCACCAGTATCAATGGTTGGGGTGTGGGAAAGTTGGTTTATTTTTTACGCGTAGAATAGAATGCTACTACAGATAGGACAAACGTCCCATTGGATAATCAGTTGCGTCTTCCACATACCATTTACGTTCTACTTCGCTAGGTTTAGCCATATAAGTTCGTACCGCACCGTTTTTATTTCCTCCATTATTCTTATCTGTTTGTTTGTGCACACTATAAGTTTCCGGGGCTCATTATGGTGGGGCAACAATACCACCTAACATTTTTAACCGTTAAAGATAGTTGTTCATGTTTCCAGATGCTTTTCTTATTTTTTTTACTACTTGTTTTTTTCATTTTAACAGTAACTTATCTTTGCTTCTAGATTAATCACTTTTTAACCAATTGTTATTTCTTTACATAAACCGTTTAAGCTTGTTTCATGTCTTTTGAAAACAGCTACACGTGCTTCCTTGATTGTCTGTTAATAATTGATTTCATAGCTAGATAAATCAACCGTCTCTTTTGCGTAAATTACACTCTTCATATGGATTAATACCTCACTTTTTCAGCCTTGCCTACTGCTTTCGCGAACAGGATGGCCCTATTTCATCATCTTGAGTAGCTAATTCTTTATTCCGCTGAACTTTTCCATACAGCTATTACTTCTTCAACCTTCTTCACTCGATTGAGCTACTGAATCAGAAGACGTCTACCATTGGTTCTTCAGTTGTTGGTTGCACAACCTCCTGAAAAACAAATGCTGCGGCAAAAAGAGACATGACTTTTTTATTCATCTTTATTTCTCCTAGCGAATTTGTGTATACTAACAGATCGATCTATTTCCAAAATTTAAAAAACCCAATCAAAAATATCGTCAAACAAATTGGTTTCCTTCATCCAGAAATCTTCCTCTTAAAATCCCTTCATAATGAAAACCAATTCTTTTTGATAAAAAACGTACCGGCACGCTGATTGGTTCCTAATACGCGTAGACTTAATTTATGAATGCTTTGTTTAGCTGCTTCTTCTTTGACCAGCCTCTATTAAATTTTTTTACCTACTCCACTACTTGCACATTTCGGGAATCTACAACCTATGTCAACCGTCCACGTTCGTTTATGGCCTGTAAATGAGTCGGAGGATGGAACCGATTGAATCCCAACACTTTTTCCTTTGACTCGCTAAAGGCTACTAAATGGGTTCCAACAAGGAAACTGTATCCTATACTCTGCTGGTGTTTGAATAAGTGATAATTTGTGGAGTATTCTTTCATTTCCATAATTGATTTTCAATAGCAATCAAATTCAGATAATCAGACCAAGACTTGGTCTTATCAGAACTCGTCATTAGACCTCTCCGTTCTAGCAGGAGCTATTCGTTTTCACCAAAAAGCCGTGCCCTTTAGTCGCTTTTTCATTACGTACAAGACTTCAACCCAATAATATAGCCCTTGTGGGGATGCCGCTTGGACCAGCTTGACGGACGATCCTTTAACGTCCCAACAAACGCTTCATACATTCGCCGGGACGTCGACCGTTTAGCATTGAAGCAATTGTCCCAATAAAAATTGCGAACCATATTATATAAAAAAGCCATTTCCTTCTAAATCGTAAAAAATGGTAGTTCCCCTTTTTCTTTATCTTCGACCACACTAGCTCGTAAATAGTTCCTTCACTTTATTTTCGCGTCCCACTATTTGTCGCACAAAAACTGAAAAAGTCCATGTGTGCCTTCAATATTTTTAAGCTTGTTTTAAAACTGGCAGTTATAGGGTATTCGTGGTGCTTTGCATCATAAACGTTTTAAAAGGATTCGTATTTCATTCGTATTCCACTCGATACATGTATTTTTTACCAGTTGTTTAGAATACGTGCGTGAAAGTTGGGGTCACGATTCAACAGCACAAACTTCAATTTTCATCAGTTGATCAAACTATTTCATGGCTCGTCTCTTCGGACTGGCATAGGAAAAAGGTAATTCGAAATGAATCACTTTCCTGTGCATTGAACACCTGAATCAGTTTCTACCCGATCCGTGTATCTTAATTCTATTCCTAGACATAATTTTTAAAACATCTCTGAAAATTTCACCTGAACAGTACGCCCTTTAGTTGAATTTGAAAAGCCATTAAAAATTCGTTCCATCGTATTGAAATGATTATTTTTATAGCGTTTTTTTCCATTTTCATCTAACTCCTAAGGGTTTAATTTATTCTTAAAAAACAGAAAAGACTGTTCGGACTTGATTTAATGAACAAGTCTTTATGCCTGCTTTATTTTCTTAAAAAGATTAAGGCAACAGTTAAAGAGGCATAAGCGACGATTAACAACGTGGTTCACGGGCGTCTCCCATTTTCACACACAACGGTTATTTTGCTCGGCCTGCCCCACCTTGCGTACCCACGAGCTTCCATTGCCGTGCTAGTTCTTTCGGCACGATAAATGGAGCTGACAAACAAAGGAATCAATAACGGAAACAATGGCTTTCATTTGTTGAAAAACATTGCCTGCTCCAAAGTTCTACTCCTCGCGCACGTTTGGCTTCATTATTTTTTCTGTTTCACTCCATTTAAGTTGGAAACAAAACCTTAAAGCAATCGATAAACATCAAAGCAATTCATAAACCAGTACTTTCAACGCCAATAAGGCGACGCAACAAGAACTCAATGGGCATCTGTTTTAGTGAAAGAGGCCAAGTTGTCCAGCGTTAATTTAGGGTTGACATGAATATATTAGCACGAACGACAAAAGATAATACACGCCGTTTTATATGCCTTCTTGAGACACTGTGATTGGGACCCCATGAAAAATAACTGTTCCTCCGCCTGTAAACAAAGGACTTGTAAGAATTACCGTAAATAAAATCAAGCCAAAATGAGTGTAACCACCAATTTAATAAAAAGCTTAAATTTATTTTAGATAAATAGACATAACAAACATGGTAAGAGAAATAATAACGTATAAGCTTGCCAATTGTTTGGCTAAAAAAAAATTGATACGATAAAACTACATACTGCCCATTAACTTAAGCTCTGATCTAGTTTATGGATCAAAGAATCGCCAGGGATAAAACGACCAAAAATCAATTTATCCATCATTTACTTTCACTGCCTTTTAACGCTTTAACGGCGTTCAGCAATTGAATTCGCTAACTCGGTAGCTGTCAACGACGGATTGAGTACCAGTACACCCAATTTCGCATTCTAACCGATTGCTAAAGGATACAAGGCTGAAGGTTACGCCTAACTAATGCTTTGCTTTTAACCCACTTCTTCATTCTCGGAAAGATTTCGCGTGGTGTTCCTGTCTTTACAACCGTTTCCTTTTTCTAAAATAATTCATGTGATCTGCATAGTCAGCTTTACCATCATCCATTAGAGGAGTGACTAAAAAACAATGGTTAAACCCTTTTCTTATGCAAACGATTAGAAATATCATCATTCTCTTTACGGCCTTGTGGATCTAATCCAGCAGTTTGGTTTCATCTAAGACGAGAGTCTGCGGCTCCATTGCTAATCACCCTGCAATCGCAACTCGGACCATTTGTCGGCCAGGGACAAATCGCAAATGGGGCGAACGTTCCAATAAAACTTTCATCTAATTCCTACTAACGGAAGCATTTTTTTTCAGCAATTCCATCGCTTCTTTTTCAGAAACGCCAAAGTTTTTCGGCCAAAAGCAATATCTTTTGGCAACCGTTTCTTCAAATAATGAGGCCCTGGAAATTGAAAAAACGATGCCCGACCTGTCTCGCGAATTAATTTAAGGTTTTTTATATGGTTTTGATCTAATTAACCCCGGTCACCTATTGTCACCGACCTTTGTTGGTTTCATTAAGCATTTTAAAATGCTGCCAAACAGGTCATTCCCACTGCCTGTATGCCCCAACTAAAAGCGGTAAAACTTCCTTCTTTTATGACCATATCAATAAAATTCATAAAGAAGCACGGTTTCAAAAAGGCGTCCCTTTATTGATAGGTAAAGGCCTACTTTTCGGAAAATATGATCCATAGCCAGTCCACATCCCTTCTTCTGTCATGGTATTCCGCTGGTACAATCCAATACCGCGTTCCTTTAAGGATAAACTTTAACCTTTTCAGGAAAAGGTAAATTCCAACACCCATTTCAATTAATTTTCACCAGACGCCAAAAAATTTCTTCCGGCGTTTCCTCTCTTGTACCAATTCTCCTTTTTTATAACGTATTTACTCGATTAGCAATTTGCTGCTTCATTCAATATCATGAGTAATCCGAAATCACCGTTAGATAGCTTTTTCTTATCGCTTTAACAGTAGATAAGAACTTCTGTCGGCCCTTGTGGATCAAGATACTGGTAGCTTTCATCTAAAATAATAACTAGGGCTGGACGCAAGCAACCACACCAGCAATTGCGCGCGTTGTTTTTTGTCCTCCAGATAAACCTAGTGGTTCCTTTTCCATAAATTCAGTCATTTTACTCGTTTCAATTCGCCGTCAAAGGGAACGTTGAATCATCTCGTCTCTTGGAATACCTTGATTTTTCTAATCAAAAGCGACATCATCTTGTACGTTGAGCCACATAATTGATTATCAGATTTTGAAAGGACCCATTACCAAACTAATTTTCTGTTTCCCAAATGTTTTGCTCGCTTAAAAACTAACCCACCAAACAGTTACTTCACCCTGATTAGGAGCAAATCAACCATTGATGTTTTTGCCAGAGTAGATTTTCCAGATCCGTTATAGTCCAATAATTGCGAACCATTTCCCAGCCCTATAGAAGAGAAATATTATTTAAAGAGCCGGTCTGCGTACCGTTGGTATGGTTATTGATATATGAAATATTTTTAATGTCATGATTTTATCCAGGGCATTCCTCACGTTTTCTCATAATTTCGAGTCTCTAATAAGGACTTATCAAAAAATATGCCTGGTGCATGTAGGTTATTCTTCCAGTTCCATTCTCAGTAGTATTAAAAGCAATCGGTTAGAATAAGTTTATTCTACCATTTCATTTTATATACTTTTTAAAAAACAGCAACAAATAGGGACAACCCCAATTTTATTTGTATGCCTTGTTTTAAGACAAAAAAAAAATCACTTTTAACTCGATGAATTTTTACCTCTCTTTAAATGACAAACCCATTTCCACCTAAGAGAAGTTTCGAGCTAGACTTTGGAAATTAGTATTTTCATTCATTCGTTAACACTCTTTACATACATCAATAAAGTTAAACCTTGTTTGAATGTTGTATAATTAAGAACTACTAATTGTATTGACCGAAGTCAACCCCAAACGTTGTCTGAAATTAAACTAATTCAATTAATAACCATTGAGTGCAGCATCGCCACGACGTGGTTCTGTTTTCCATAATACGTGGGGTGTATCCACCCTTGGACGCTCAGCGTAACCGAGGTGCGATATCACTAAATATTTTTGTTAAAGCAGATGGAACAAACAGCCATCGTCTTCTTCTTTAATAGCTGTACTTCATTACGAATGTTAGCTGCTGCTTGACGGCGTGCATGCAAGTCGCCTTTTTGCCTAAAGTAATCATTTTTTCGGTGGTTTTTGCGAACTTTCTTTAGCACGTGCTTCAGTTTGTTACCAATACGTTCGTTAATGATTAAATTCAGATGTTAATCATCGTAAACATTGCTTTACCCGTTGTGAGCTTGTACGGCCTAATTTACGGTACCCATTTTTGATTTTCCTCCCTTGTTACAGACTATCGTCTTTGGCGTAAACTTAAATTAAGTTTCAGCTAATTTATACTTAACTTCTTTCAAGTTTGATTTACGTCCTAGATTGCGTACTTTAATCATTTTCAGCTCAGACTAATCAGTCAACTCTTGACAGAATTAATAACCAGCACGTTCAAACAGTTGTTAGAACGAACAGATAAATTCTAGTTCTTAATTGTCATTTCAAGCATTTTTTTCTTTATGAGCTCTTCTTTTCTACCATAATTTTCAGCTTTGCGAGCTCATCTGATTAGATTTTACAAAGATATTCAAGTGTTCTGTCATTATTTAGCCCACTGCAAAGACTTACACTTCTTCAGGACTAATTGAACCATCTGCCCAAACATCACGTGTTAATTTGTCAAAAATATCTTTCTGACCCAACTGTGCGTTTTCTACTTGGTAGTTTACCGACTAACTGGGGGTAAATCGAATCGACTGCAATTAACACCGATAGGTGCATATCATCTGGTTTATGTTGATTCCCGCTCTTGAGTAAACCTCTGCCTGTTTAGCTGTCATTGCGTACGTGGAAACGTGCACCTCGGCTACTGTACAAATGTTAACAAATCAGGTTTTAGTTATTTCAACATCGCATCATAAATGATATCGGGCTGCTGTTACAATTGCGACCTTTTTACATCCCCGATTTCAATCCGTTTATCTTCACCAGAATATTAACTTCGAGTGCAAGTTTTTTTACATTCAAATGTTGACGTTACATCTCAGAACACCATCAAACAGCTGAAAATTCATGTTAAAATACCATCGATTTGAATAGTGGTTTACTGCTGCTCCCGGTAGAGAGGACAAACAGATAGACGTAGGAGAATTTCCTACGTTTAGTTCCATAACCGCGTTCAAGATGGCTCTACAACGAATTTTGCCAAATTTAGCATCATCGCTGATCTCAATTCGTTTCGATTCTTGGCTTTTCAATTTCGTCATTTCTATCTATACCCCTTTCAAAACGTGAATTCATGCATACCGAGTGTAAAAACCATTAAAATGAAATAGCTCTCAATTATACCACGACGGCGTTTCGGAGGACGGCAATCCCATTATGTGGAACAGGCGTTACATCGCGAATTGCAGTAACTTCTAAAAACCAGTGCTTGTAGAAACGGATAGCTTGCTTCACGACCTGACCCAGGACCTTTTAACCGGCAACTTCTACAGTTTTCATCCCATTTTCCAAACAAACTTTTGCTGCAGCTTTCTGCTGCCCATTTGTGCTGGCAAATGGTGTTATTTTTTTGATCACGGAAACCTAGAAGCTCCAGCAGAAGACCATGCAACAGCGTACCATGAACATCTGTGATCATTACAATTTGTGTTATAAAAGTTAGAACGAATGTGAGCAACCCCACTTTCGATATTTCTTTTTCCACACGGCGTTTACGTACAACTTTTTTTACCGATGAAAGGTTGAACCTCCTTACTTAATTTATTATTTTTTCTTACCTCGATTGATTTAGATTTGGACCTTTACGAGTACGTGCGTTGTTTTTTCGTGTTTTGTCGCGAACGGGAAACCACGACGGTGACGCATGCCTCTATATGAACCAATTTCAATGCAAACGTTTAATGTTTAGGCTTACTTCAACGGACGAAGGTCACCTTCGATTTTTTAATTTCAACTTCATGCCGAACAGCATCTAATTGATCATTTTGTTTAAATCGATTTTACGCGGATTTCTTCAGAAACGTCAGCAGCTTTTAAAACTTTTTGTGCATGTTGTTTACCGATTCCGGAATATTATATGTTAAGGAAATTACAAAACACGTGTTGTCACGTGGAATATCTACACCAGCAAAATACGAGCCAATTATTTTACCACCTCCTGTTATTTAACTGATTAACCTTGACGTTGTTTGTGTTTGTGATTTCGCAAATCAACCATACACGACCATTACGTCGGATAAAACTTTACATTTGTCCACAAATTTTCTTACTGCATGGTCTTACTTTCATGAATTATACCCTTTTTTTCCCCATTTTAATTGACGGAGTACAATTATTTTTAAAGCGATAAAGTTTATGCGTACACGGTTAGATCAATATGGGACAAATTCTACTGTTACTTTGTCTCCAGGGAGGATTCTAATTGTAGTGCATCCGGAATTTTTCCTGAAAACATGAGCCAATACAATTATGCCATTTTTTCAAGTTTCACTTTAAACATTGCATTTCGGCAAAGTGTCAACGACTGTTCACTTCTATTTCAATGACATTCGTCTTTCGCCACGGCCTCGTAACCTCCTTAAAAGTGTTTCGCCATTTTAAAACGCGATAAACAGTGGCGCCAATAGCCCTCACTTTTCTGTTTCTCGTTAACCATTAATTATACCACAACATAACAGCATGAGGCAATTCAACATCTGGCACATTTATACCACGAAATTAATTTAGTAACAAGTTGCTTGCAGACTATCGCTATGCTTACTTCTATTAACCACTTTAAATGCGAGATATTGTTCAAAACGACTCAAAACTAGCACAATCCAAGTTGTCGTGATTATTCAACCTTGCAAATGATTGTTTGAATATCTTTGAACAACATCTTGAAATCAATCTTCACCATTACCGGTATGCAAGACATTGCAGGTTTGAATAAAAATCTACTAGAGTATTGTTGATTAAGATGTTAACATTTATTCTATTTTCAAAACGGTTTTCAGGTTATTCATCTTCCTTTCTTTGATAGACTCATGTCCACCAACAAACGATCACATGGTTCAACAACTTTGCCGGAGTTGTTAAACTTTTATGATAAGTTGCGGCCGCTCATGAACGAACAGATAATCCGTCCAGTCAAAACGCTCCATTTAAAAATATCTTTATTTACATTAATGTAAATAAAACGCATCTATTTCTTGTTTAAACTTTAAAAACCTTCCAAAACGTTCGCTTTGGTTAGCGTTCTTGGGATAACCATCTAATAAAAAGCCGTCTTTTGTTATGCTGCTTCAGTCAAACGTTTCTTTTACAATCCGTTTGTTTACCTCATCAGGTACTTAATTCGCCTTTATCCATAAGATTGTTTTTGCCTTCTATTCCTAGGGCAGGTTTCATTTTTGATAGCAGCACGAAACATACCCGGTTGAAATGTGCGGCACATGTTAGTGTCAACAATTTTCTCCGGCTTGGTTCCTTTTCCTGCACCAGGAAGAACCTACTAAAATGAAGATTCATCCATTTTCCCTCCTACTAATGTAAGAATTGCGTGCTTGAGGATAATCCCCAAACACGTTCTTCTTATGTATAAAAGCCTTGGTAACTACGTGTTAATCATTTGGCCCTCTAATTGTCTAACTGAGATTCTAAAGCAACACCAACTACGATTAATTAGACTGCGTGTCCACCTAGAGCTAGGGAAGAAGGTAAAAATTCCATAAAATTGGAGGCAATATCGGAAGCCAATGCAATCACTCCCAAAGTAAACAGCACCCACCGTACTCAAGTTTGTTAAACGTGCTTTGAGATAAAGGTTTGTGTGGTTGGCTTACCAGGACGCACGCTTGGAATATAACCACCTTGTTTTTGTAAGTTTTCAGCTCTTTTTTCAGGATCACTTGATGGAATGCATAGAAGTAAGTGAATAATACGATCAATAATGTATATACAAAAGCTGCTCCAGTTGGTTCTTGCAAGTTAAAATTTTGTTCATTAATTGATAAACCATGAAGCATCAGCATTGCTCTGACTATAAGAACCTAATAAATGTTTTGTGGAGTCATAATAAACGAACTCGCAAAAAATAACTGGAATAACTCCGCGAATTTTACTTTCAAAGGCAAAAACGAACTTTGATTTGTAGGCAGTTGCTCTGGTTTTGGAGTACTGTACAGGGAATTTTACGCCTTAGCATTTTCGATATTTAAATAACTACAATTTACAACTGCCCAGCAATAGCAAGCAATAAGGCTTATTTGTTAAACAAAATTTGCTCCAGTAAGTTGATCTCCTGGCATTGCGGATTTTGAGATTATAGTACCGTCATAACGTTCTGATTGGTATTTTCGCAATGATACCTGAAAAGATATCTATTGATATTCCATTTACCAAAAACCTTTAACCGTAATTTGTTTCACCCATCCACATTAACCAAACATTGTTCCAGCAGTGAGAATAAGAGCAATTTGAAAGATAAGTAGTTGTGCTTGGATTTTTTGATTAATCCTGCACCCGTTAAGCCATTAAATCCAAAAGAGATACCAATCGCTTGAACAAAAGCTAAACCGATGTGACATATCTCGTTTACTTGGTTTAAATTTTCTACGGCCTACTTCAACCCCCTGTTTTGCCCATTCCACAAACTTGCGGAATATATCCATTTGTAGTAGTTGGAATTCACGATTGAAGCAGCTGATATATGGAGAAACACCTAAAAGCAAAAATAGGAATAGGCTGCCTTAAACGCTCCGCCACCAAAGGTATTTAATAAGCTAAATAGGCCATTACGAAATCAGCAAGGACCTTTTAAAAGCAGAAGATCTACCCAGGAAAACCCGTTTAAATTGAGTCCTATGCGAAAGATAATTAAAATACCAAGAGTGAAAAGAATTTTTTTCCTAATGTTGCCTTTGCTTGAAAAAGCATCCTTCAACAGTGTGAACATTAAATCACTCGATTAACCACAGCAGCTCAATAGCTTCTTTAGCTGCTTGAGAAAATTTTGCTTTGCCTTAAACAGTTAGTTTGCGTTAACTTTGGACCGTTACCCAAAACTTTAATCCCCAGATCCAGATTTTTTCAGCTTTTAATGATACCAGTTTCCAACCAACATTGCTCGGTGTTACTTCTGTACCATCTTCAAAAACGGTTTAATGTTTTCAGGTTGGTGACCAATTGCATATTCTTTGCGGCTAATGTTGTAAAATCCACGGTTTTGGTTAAAACGACGGGAACAATGGTGTTTGTCCACCTTCGAAAACCCTAGACGTTTTAACGCCACCACCTGAAAACGTTGAGTTTTTGTCCTTTTTGACACGACCTGAAGTTTTTACCATTGGCCTGATGAAGATTCCACGGTCCACGCGATTGCGTCTTTACGAGAACCTTCGGCCCAGGATTTAATTCATGAAGTTTCATATTAGATTGGGCACCTCCTTCAATAAAAGATTTCGTTCTTTTTTAGGAACTTCTTTAACGTCAAACTAAAATGTGAATTGTTTTAACCATACTTATAGGCTTTTCATTGGCAGGTATTATACTTACAGAACTGTTAGTTTTTTTTCAATCCTAAACGCTTTTTACTGTATTCACGTTGGATTTTGAGGACGTCCAATAACGCTACGTTTTAAAGTGATTTCTAAATTAGCCATTTTTTTATTTTTCTCCTTTTTATCCTAGAATTTCTTCTACAGATTATCGGAAGTCTTGCACTTCTTCAACGCGTTTTTAATTGTAAATTTAAACCGTCAACTTTGCACGTTACCATGTTGATTGGTGTGGCCTTGAGCCTAAAGGATGTTTACTTGTGATGTCTGATACTCCGCAAGTTCTAAGATTGGCACGGACAAGGTCCGCCCGCAGATTACTCAGAACCTTCTTTTTAGCAGGTTTCAAATTTAAAATGTTTTACGCCACTGTAGCGTCCGATTAACTGATGAGGAAATCGTAGTGTCTGACCATAGCACTTGATAAGATTCTTTTTAGCAAGGGCGTCTTCAATTGCTTTTACGGATAGCTTCTGGAACTTCTTGAGCTTTACCCAGTTACCGAAACCCTACGTGTCCGTTCTTTAATCTCCCTACAAAACAACTAATTGCAGGCAAAGCGTAGGACGACGTCCACCTTTTACAAACTTTAGTTACGCGGTGATAGAAACAACGCGATTCTTCTAAGTCCAATTGTTGTTTGGTCGATTTGTAAACATGTGTCGGTATTCCTCCCTTTTTTTAAAATTCTAGTCCATTTTCGCGAGCAGCTTCAGCTAAAGCTTTGCACACGGCCATGGTAAAAAGGTATTCACACGGGTCAAGGACTACTTTTTAATTCCTTTTTTCAACAGGCTGATTTTAAAAGGCTATAGCTTCTCCCAACAAACTGATGCTTTGGCTCGCTTGTAGTTTCACCTTGCGATGTTTTTGTCTAATGAAAGATGCACTTGCTAGGCGTCACACCCGCTACGTCCAATCAATAATTGAGCGTAGATATTTTTATTAGAACGAAAAAACGTTTAAACGTGGGCACTCTGCCCAGTACCAGGAAATTTTTAGAAAACGTACACGTGGAATTTTGGTCTTTTCCAAAACGTACTTTTGTTTTTTGTCTGGTTTATTAATCACAATTGTCCAACCTCTTTTATCTTTTTTTGTTAGTTTAAGGCAAGCTAAGTAATTTAAAATTTACTTACCAGTTTTTACCTTCTTTTACGACGCTACGATTTCGCCAACAAACGGAATCCCTTTGCCTTTTGTAAAGGTTCTGGCGGACGAATAGCACGAATATTCGCAAAAGGCTAAATTCACCAAAACACCGCTCCTTTGCTTTTTGGGAATCTTTTTAATGATTTTACTCGGAGTAATTGCCAGGAAAAAAAACTTCAAAACCCAGTCATTCCTTCTTTCAATAATCGAATTTCTTTTAACAGGGATTGAGAAGGTAGCAAAAAACGTTTTCCATTTACAAGGTTTTATTCCCTTGAAAATTGTGCACGGTAACCCTTAACACCCAAAATTAATTTCTAAAGGGCCCTTTTTTTCAAAATTTTTTCTTTTTTCCCTTTTCTTTTTCCCTTTTTTTTGT
>Ga0163217_1002164_pt1 | contig 14915 bp, 13 predicted proteins | sample SynspAceP_FD_185933 | JGI IMG/M metagenome (GOLD analysis project Ga0163217, IMG submission 185933) | Saline lake microbial communities from Ace Lake in Antarctica - Synechococcus sp. Ace-P (PacBio error correction) | ecosystem: Environmental > Aquatic > Non-marine Saline and Alkaline > Saline ... | reverse complement strand
AGAGTCATCGCTTTCCAAGACCGCCTCATTGTCACCGGAAACCACTATACTCTTCGCTGCTGCACGGTAAAGCCATTGTCGGTGGTGACAATGTTTTGGTCTAACTTCGCATTCGGGCGGTCTATGCTGCAAAGCGTTTGCGAGTTCCGCAAAAAATTGCGCGAAATGCCAAGCATAGCCATGACCTTGTTTCCTGTGGAATTTCTGGTTCAGTGTGAGCGACAGGAAGCTCCTCTTATGCATCACTGACTTCCGCCATCTGCTCCCCATGCAATATATTACACTTCACGACACTATCTCACGCGCTTCAGTGGGATAGAATCGGCAGGACTCGGGTTGCGGCGTCTTGGCGCGGGAGATACTTCTTGTCTCAATGGCGGGTCCGGCATCTCGGTTTCTTCATTCACGGACGGCGCTTTGAATTCGCTTTGCCGCACACATGCATTACGCACTTTCGCGGCAGGCTGTATTTAATGTGTCGTGACTAACCTGCACCGCAATTGCCGCAGCGTCGGAACCGAGCCAGTTTGATGCGCTCAAAACCAGTGCGTCGATTCATTCAACCGGCAAGCTCGATTGTCGACATGTGACAAGGACACGGTTTATCTCGCGCTGACAATATTATCGTCAGCGGAACGCGGCTTGACGGCAAGTTCTGTCCGTGTTGATCAGCCATGCTCAAATGTACTTTCACGCCTTTGTCGGAGCCGTCAGCTCATTTCCAGCTTGTCGCCAATAATACCAGAAGAAATCGTTCATTCGGGGAATCCAGCTCGCGTCACGCGTGGCGATCAAAGCCTTGGCTTTCAGACCGACCTTCGGTGCGCTTTCAACGCTGCCCGCGTTGGCCATGTCGGCGGTTCAAGGTATGCTTCCCGGTGAACAGCTTGGGATCAACCATTCGCCCAAAATTGGCCTACATTCTCATAGACGTGACCGATGAATCGGGTCGGTCACCCTTTCCCTGGACCTGGGGGCCGCCAACAAGATGATTCGTCCTATTTGACGTATATACCCAAACGTGATGACTCGCAATGGTATTCTAGCGTCCTGAATTAAGACGTTGTTCTGACCCTTAGCTGTTTCGCTAGACGCGCTCGCTGCCGCCCCTTGAGTCTTTGGGCCTTTCTTTCTCGGAGCTCAGCAATCGCGTACTTATGTGGCGGTGCGAGCAGGCCAGCAAAATGGTCCGTGGATCTTGCGTCACACGTGATCGACCGATCTACCAGGTGTGACGACGATCAGCAGGCTGGTGCCGCCAAGGAGTAGAAGGGAAGAGTTTGCAGACCTCTCGGGGTCTGAGCCTATTGGCACATATTCCTCTATACTTCCAGACGAAGGCCAGATAGGCAGCGCAACCCGGTGATCCGGCGTCAGCACATAATCAAAGATAATCAGCGGGATATTCTTGCGGACGGCAAGTAAGCTTCCTTGTTGACACGAAAACCCGCCATTTTTCCTTCAGAGTTCTCTCGGGGCCGGTTTCTTCCGGATTGAATCACCGGGAGGCTTTAGCGGGCGTGGTGAGAAAGGAAAATCAGAAATCATTAGGACAAGGAGATGCCCGAACGGCGCGTACAGCGCCAATATAGTAAGCTGCCTTGTGCCTATGGCTAAGAATAGTGGTTCCTTCAGCACATACGATAACGAAATCCACGAACACGGTTTCTTCCTGCGGGACGATAATCTGCCGCCCTTTGGCTGGGATGTCGCATGGTTGCTTCGGAACAGACCCTAGGCTCACCAGAGCTGGGTCCAGCCGAGGCATCAGACCAACAGCCGAGACGGGAGCAGCGAAATCGGCGTGGGGAGATGACAGCCTGGTGGCGTGTGAGCGGGGTTGTGGGAAAGCGGCAGATAGCCTGCGATCGTGGCCTGCCTATACACGCCCCGCTATGCTGGGGTGCGGCTGCGCTTTGGATATTGGCTATCAGCACCTGTCGTGGGTCGCGCTCCATGAGCTGAGGAACTAATACCTGTCCGGGACCATTCACAATCATACACCAACGATCTCCGTCAGCGTCACGCTGATTTCTGGGAACCGGATGCGGCTTGCCTTCCATCAGATGCACAGGGTATGGAACCTCATCTGGGCGACAATGCCGGGCCATGAGTTGTGATCACGCGAGAGTACCATGCCGATACGCGGCTGGTGATCTGTTCACCCAGGGCCACCATCAGGTAACAACGTTCGGCCAACCAGACTGATGCGGGCGCGCCAATGCGGAAACATTAGCCGGGTTCGACGACCGCTTGCAGACCCGATTGGGACGCGAAGGCTTTCCCAGCCGACGCGATGAAATTTCGCCCTGGACGGCGGTCGGAGCCAACGCGTGCCAATAGCGGTAGCAACTAATATAAGATATGAAGTTGATATGCGGCAGACTCGCCTTCTTTTTAACGCAGCCAAGGTCGCGACAGCGCCGCCGAGCAATCTGAACACGTGAGAGCGGTAAATATAAGGCATAATGCCCCAGGTCAAATTTTAGGGCTCTCCCGCCTGTCGCGAGACGAACCGTGCTGAGAATGTGGTGGGAGAAAAGTGTCGAGATACGCCCTGGCCACGGTTGATTCAGACGGATAGCCACGAAACGAGACCGTGATCAACGCCCTGGCCTAGCTGGAACCAAAAAACTGAGGAGACGGAGAAATGACTAAGTGCGCGTTCACGCCAAGTGTAACCAGATGCGAGTGAACGCAAACTCTCGCGAGGTAGCCTTCGCCCAAATTTTTGCCGAGCTAGATGCGGCGAGCCTGATCGGCTCTGTGATGCCATGCTTGACTTTCCGTGCCCCACTATTAGTTTTGCAACGCGCCCCTGCGGACGGCAGAGGGCCCATCTGCCAATACTACTCTGCGTATCGTTTGCAACTCGGATGAATAGCTGCAGTGCAGCTATGCAAACCCGCGCCATATGCGTGATGTTTAATGGCTATCAAAAAATGGGGGCCAGAAAAGAGGCTAAAACTAGCGCCTCTTGAAGGATCCAATCGATCTTTTGCGCTTGTTTCAAGGCTTTTTCTCCGGAGGCTTGGAAGCACAGCTTTTTTCTCGCCCTTTGGTCGGCGTTCGCCGCCCGCTTGGAGAATTCAACTGTTCGCCCGCGGCTTTTGTCGACCGTCGTTAAGGGAGGTGGTGGATGGCCACTGCCGGCCAACAGCGGCTTTCGAAAGCCCCGGCAACGGTTGTATCGTGATTTCGGTGGGTCAAATTTCACCCTTGGCAAAGCAGGACGAACGCCATCCTTGCCACCGCGGCCAGGCCAGCAGCTTCAGGGTGCGTTGATCGATCGTGCTGTGCCATGTTCCCGACGGGCATCTTTGCTGTCGGATGAACCATTCTGGATTATGACGTTCATTTCGCATAGCGGGAGAGCGTAGAATGGTACGTTTAGATGTAAGCCACGTTCGGAAGACGCATTGTGAGGTGGCATCTGGACCGCCTTCAAAGCCTGATCGCTCACAGCGTGCGGCGATTTCTGACCCTTTTGGCCACTCCCGGCCTGGTTTTGCCTTTGCGCCGAGACAAATGCCCCGGCCAACACGCGGGATAGCGCGATTTGCGCGCGTCTAAGCATGTCTCAGAGGTATTCGTTTAATTTCACTTTGTGTAATCGCTTCGCTTTTTTCGCATCGGGCGCAGTCTAAGGTTTTACTTTCGAGGAACTTACCACCAGATGTATGTTACTCTACGTATATGCGCGCGCAACTGTGGCTGTAATCTTCCAGTTCCGGAACACGGGTGGCATCTTGTTCAGACCCGAGGCCGATCAGGCGTTTTGCGCTGGACTTCCGGCGACGGCGGATCGGCGCGTCTGATTTCTAGACTTGCGCATCAAGAATTACTCCGAACTGCTGCTTGGCATCTGCGCCACTTCGCAGCCACGCCAGGCACGTGCAAGCAGGTCGGGAACCCGCCGTCGCTGTTAATGACGATTTGGGACTCGGGACTCTCTGCCAGAGCGGCAAAAGTTGCCCGGATGATATGTATAAGGACTTGGTGTAACCATTTCGACTTGGTCACACACGCTGCGGAAACGCCGAGGACTTTCGAAACGCAGCATTGGGCCACCAGGCAATAATACCCTGGTCGCTGGTTGGACCGAGGCAGTGCCGGAGCGACGAGTAAAAACGTACCGGCACCAAATTTGCCCAGTTGCCTCATGGTGTGGGGGTCCGAACCTTCACCAGCGGCACCCCCGAACCATCGTTGTGTTTTTGCGCCAGCAGCCGTGGGCTGGGTAATGCGCTGTCAGGGCACTTCGCGCGCCGCTCCGTGTCCTCCGACCATTTACCCCGGCTCGAGGCGCGGAACCCCTGCCGCGTCGCCCAACCAAACTTCACCAATGGCAGTCGAAACCAAAGCGCTTGCCGCCTGACGTCCGAGACGTGCATGCTAGGACCAAGCAGCGGTCATCTCGTTTCGCCGCCGTTCATTGTTGCCCACGAGCCATTCCACGAGTGTATGTACGTCCGCCGCTATATATCGCGCCGCCAGCACGGGATATAATCAGACTTCGGTTGACGCTTGCGCCGGCCCACGTTTTTTCACCGCGGTCACTGAGATCTCGCTTCAGGTTTGCACTCCGGTTGTTGACTTCGGGTGCTAACCGCTGTGTTGCTGCCGGTCTCGATTGCTTTCTGTCACAGTCGTGCGCGGGTGGGCCGCGTCTGCTGGTGTTGCGGTCTTTCTCGATTCAGCCATACTTAAAACCGCTCAGATCCGCCTTCACGTGCTCGTCGGCCAGAGTCCTCTCACAACGTCCTAGCCGGTGAACAGGAACCTCGCCGACAGTGTCCAAAAAGTTACTTTTCTTAACGCCTGACGCTTCTGGCTTATCGACTCTCGGCAACGCGCTGGCCAACATCGCTGCGGGCATTGCTATCCCGCACCGGTTTTGACTGTAGGGGACGCCTTGTCGGATGGTCGATCCGGGTGGCCAGGTCGTTTTGCGCTTCCTCGGGCACTCGTGATAAAACGGCTGCGGATGAAAATATGGCCGGCTGCGTGCGATGGGCACGGGGCAAACGAGGCTTCTCGAGGGCCCATCTTCCGCAATTTGCTCGGCGTCGGCGTTGCTGGCGCCGTTCTGAACTGAGAAGGTGTTCGCCATGGCTTATTTTCTTCTTCCCTTCGGTTTGCGGGATAATACATATATTCGCGCGATATTTAAGGAATACCCTTTGCCTTTATACGGCTCGGGGCTTGCGCCAGCGGCGTATTTCAGGCCAGGCGACACTGGCAACTTGCGTGTTGTCCATGGCCAGGTTCGATCTCTCGATCGACGGTTTGATCTCGATACCGTCTGGGATCGCGAAAGTTCACATCATGGCTGTACCCAGCTGCAGATTGAGTGGTTTTTATCCCCTGATGACTGCAGGCACACGATACGACCAAACCATGATCTCCAGCACCTTGGGAGCGCTGGTGACACGTCAACCAGATTCTGCAGACCAATGTACGCCTGTGTCTCCCCAGAATGCACGCGAGCCTTCTGGAATTCTGTTGTCTGGCGCTGATACCTTTGCCGAGAACCACCGTCGCCCAGTTCATAAGTCAGAATCATCACATCCATCTCGGGGGAGGTCGAAAGCTCGCCTTCGGGTCCTTTGACCTTGACTCAGCATCTTCAATTACGGCAGTGACGCCGTCAAGGGAAATAGCACTGATTTTTTGCCATACCGGGACATGATTAAAATACCTCATCAGTACTTCCGCGCCCGACGCTTCGCCTGACGGCACGGCTTTTGATGTCAGAGAGATAATCGTTTGTGGCCGTCGATACGACCTTTGTTGATGCCCAAAGCGCTTCGCGAGCCCGTGGCAGATCTGTCCGGAACCCGCTATAAGCGACGCACACACGACAGGTCTTTGAACACACGGGCCACGTGCGAAATTGCCGGTTGGCCTTCAGAATCATGTTCTCCTCAGTTCAATCCGCAGCCGGTGCTTTGTTCGGGCCTTTTCTTCGCTGTAGCCACGATATAACTATCGCGCTGAAATGCGCGGACGCACCACGCAGTTATGGACGACGTGTCTGGGTTACGACGCTGTGCTTTTGCGTTGCCTGGTTGTCTCGTTTGACGGGACCCACGGAGTGTGAGCAGGTCACCAGAGGGATCGGTAAAGCCAATATATTCTCATCCCTTACCAGCTTGATGTTTCGTTACGCCAGGATCAGATAACCTTATTGCCATTGTGGTCCCGTAGCTCGATGCGGCACAGGCGGAACTTGCTCCCAGGGTAATAGACCGCGCGGCCGTTCCCTGTTGGTTTCACCAGCGGTTGCTGCACGCGGTTCTGTGAGGTTCGCAATTGCGCCAGGTATTTCCGCCTTTTGAGCGCCGCTCTCATACGACGTTTCGGTCTCGTCAATAGAGACTGATCTGTGCCATCGGCCTTAAGTTTCGCATTCAGCTGCAGCCCGGGTGTTGGGTATTGGATTCTGTGCTCATACGGTGGATAGCAGTCTTCGTTGGTGCGCGTACGTGTTAAATGAACTGTCTCTCGCGAACGAGCTTCTCGCCATGATTAAGTTCTCGTCCTTTCCGGTGTGTACGGCCGACCGCGATTCTCTCGCGGGCTTCGGTGTTTATCGCTCTGCCGACTTATGTTGGCAATCTGTGTGAGCGCGAACTCGGGATATGAGTTCGATCTGATATCCTCACGATGCACGTCCACGCGGTTGCCTCACTAGCATGCTCTTGTTGGCGCCATGTCGCTGCGTCTGGCAGCTGCTCATATCTAGTTTCCCTTGCGCGCCTGCGTCGCGGTGCGCACTGTTTGTCAGTCCGTTCATGAGATTTCTCTGGAGCGCGATCCTGTAACATGAGTTAACTGGACTCCGCCTCTCGGCCGCGAATTGCGCATTCAGTTGCCGCGGGACGTCAAGAGCTCCGTGTCTCTAGAGACTGTGCGGCCTGAAAATCATCCGGGATTGTTCCGCGTGGTCGGTCGCTACTGGTTCTGTCTCGCGAACGACACCGCTTTGATCGCACGAGTGGATAGGGGTCTTTGCCGCTCCACATGCAGATAGATTGCGGCGGACGCAGAGTACTGCCGCTTCTCGAATCTGCTGCGCGATCGGCAGGCGCACATGTGTGGCACCTCTCGCAATTGACTGCTCACGCACGCGGCATTTTTTCGCCGTTGTATCACTGGCTTCTGGCCGGCAATCAATTCCATTTCCGGAAGCAGCAGCGCGACTTTTTTCGTCTGTCAGTCTCTGCACTGGTCTTCGCTCACTGGCGCTCTCTGTAATGGTGTAATGATGCTCCTGTAGGCTATAATATAGGTAATGGACGGAGTTAGATATTCTCTTGCCCTTCGCACTCCGGTCTTGACGATGTTAATCGTGCGTTACTCTCTCGTCGCGGGGCTTGCGCCAATTCCGGAGATACTCGATTTTTTCAGCATCGACTTTCTCCCGGAGACTCTCATAGCAGCGCTCGCGATCGCACTCTCGGCCCTGGCATCTTTGTATTCCGTTCCTTGTGCTCCTGTTCACGATCGGACCGGAGTGCTCTCGAGATGTCTGCATCTGCGCGCCGCTAATTCGGGTAGCCAGTGAGCGCACTTGGGGTATGCGTGCTGTCGCTCGCGCGTTCATCGCTCGCACTCGGTCTCCCCGGGTGTGCTCATCTCTGCTGGCGTTTGTGCCTGGGGGTGCGCGCTATACAGGTGGCGCGCGTACTAGTCATCTCTGGCCCCGCTGGAAGATGTACTGCGCGATCTTGCCATACGCTTCTCGGGGCGAATCTATCCTTCTGTTCTCTCGCCGGACCCTGTGTCTTGCTCTGCCTGCGGACAGATTGTGCACCGAGCGGTATCGGCCTTGTTTTTGATCTAATTGCTATTTGCTAGGGTTCTACAGGTTTGGCCATTGATTAGATTACTCCCGGCGCAAGGCTTGATCGATTTTCATATTGCCGTGTTTTACGCACGCAGTTCACGAACCCAAGGTGCCAAACTACGAGTGCACTAGGTCCTGGTTGTTAGTTGCCAGAACGCATGCTTGCTGTCGAACCGATTAACCCCTCGATCGTACGCATACCGTTACGTCTCTGGTCGTAGTAGTTCTGTGCGTTACGCGCTCGTCATAGCCCCTCAGCCTCGCAGCGTGATAGCTCGCGCGGTCTTCTTGGACCTTTTATGAAGACCGCTCCGCTCTTGTGTGCTCGCTTCGCCGTGCTCTCTCGCCGCGGACTCTTCGGTTCTGCTCATAGATACTGTGCTCTACTCGCCGCAATTCGCTCAGCGCGACGCTCTCGCCCGTCGCACGCTTCGCAATGCTCATATGCTTCGTTTGGCGTCCGCTATTTGTTCAGGACGGTTCCTCGAGCGGTTCGATTGCATCTGGTCTGGGATCACCGTGTGATTCTTGCTCAAACCTCGCACGATACGGTGCCGTGTTCGGGATCACTGAGACGATTGGATAACTCGTGTCGGTTCCCAGGGTCTCTCTCTCTCTAAACACATATTATTCCCAAGCTAGGCGTGCGGCTATCGCGTCCTCTTCTTCAAGCGCGGTGGACATGGATTCCAGATACGATGGCTCCATTTGTCTACTTCGGTGTGTGCGTTCGCACTAATTGATCTCCTTCTCTGGTTATTCTCGCGCGAGTCAGTTGCTGTTTCGTGTTTTCGCCTTTGCACTGGGTGCTTGGCCGGTCGTATTGGCCTTAACGAGCGTGACTCGGCGACTCCGGCTTCCCCCAGGTAGCTCGCCCCGTGCCTACCACAAAACAGTTTCCAGTCTTTCAACTTGGACTCGGGACGCGTTTTCTTCGATGGCGCACGATTCACCCGTTGCTATTCATATTGTCTATTCATGGCGTGATATTTTCTCGAGCGCCCGGTGAATGCTGTTCTTCCGCGGTTCTCTCGTAGCCGCCGATGGAGCGATATCACCGGTGTGTCTCGTTCGCGAGACGAGTACGGACCAATTTGCACGTGTCTGTCGCGACTTGTCTCGACGCGAACCAGTGGGCGTGTAGCCGAGATTCATTGTCTTTGGGGCCTTTAGTCTTGTGCGTTACGCCCTTAGCGTCATCGTGCGGGAGCCGTACGTAACCAGCTCGAGAACGCTCGGCCTGGGCGAATGTGATCTCTGTATATTTCCGCCGGCGATCGTGCGAGACGCGCTTCCTTCTAATCCACTCTTCGTTGATTCGAAACGTTTGACCGCAGAGGCTGGTTTGCAGCGTCCCTGACTGTCTGGAATCAGACATTTCGGCAAACTGATCCCGCGTGCGCGTACGCGTTGGTCGCCGAGAAGCATTCGAATGCCGGGCCCGATCGCGAAACTTCAGCGGACTGGTTCCAGTGCAGTCGCTGGGGCATCATTTGGTTTCTATTCACCCTTGATCGTTGTTCGCAAGCGAGCCACTTCGTGCTTCGCGTCAATAGTGCGCAAATCCTCTTTCGGAAGGCACCGGCTCAGGCAAACATCGTGGTCTTTTGGTTAATCCACGGGCCACTCGCGCCCAAACCCGCGTCGAGCAATTCTGGCGATCCGTTCGGCGATCGCTGCTGACCTCGTTCGGCACGGAGCCTGCGGTTCGCTTAGCTCTCGGAGCCTTCTGAGTCTATGTCGTGCAGCTGGACACAGAATATATCGTCGGTTCTGGCTCGCAGCTCGGTGCGTGTCTCGCGTATAGCCTTCCGTCTCGCGCTTACGCTGCGGCCGATGCCCGCTTTCGCCGCCGCCAATGATCTGGTGAGTCTCTCGACGCGCTGATCTCTCTAGACTCGCGGTGGTTCTTTGTGCTGGCGCGACACGTTCTCTATGCTGACTTCTTGCGTGCTTATTCTGTTGCGCCACGAGGGTGCAAGCTATCCGCTGCCAATAGTGCTAGCCTATACGCCTGTCAGAGTAGTGACGCTCATTGGCGCCCGAGGCGTCGGCCACAACCTGTGTCGCTGCTTGGACGGACGAGCAGCTGCAGTGCTCGCTGCGCGCCGCGTGCTCTGCCGCAAGGCGGTCGACTCCTGTGTGTGCAAATCGCGCGCGTCACCGGCGTCAAGATGCTGACGGCCACTCTTCCTCACGTTTCGGATCAGAACCGTCGTTCGGCCTGGAGTGTATTCGCCGGCCAGTGCACATCATATCTAGCGTGAGGCTTACTTACCTGACTCGATCGTCGCGGCCGATCTCTCTCTCTGGCAAAACAGCATGTGCAACTGAGCCAAACTGCGCGGCCGTCACATGGGTGATCTCCACTAACCGGCAAGAATGAACGGTTTCTCTGATGCGCCATTGGACTCGCGCTGGGCGCAGCTCAACCTCGACTCTCTAGATCCTGCTTCGCTCCGCGCAAGTTAAATCATCTCCTCGTCGCGCTGCCGGCGTGCCCGAGTCCGCGGTGTGTGCTTAGGATCGGTGCGGGAATTCCTAGGAGCATGAGCGCGCTCCTGGGCGCTATATATACGTTCTGATTCAGGGCGAGTCGTTGGACGGGTACGCGTCCGCAGAGAACTCTTCATGTTTCCTTTGGTCTAGCTCGAGCTGCTCCGTGCCTTTCTCACTCACTTACCTTGCAGAAAATTCAAACGTCTGTGCGCTGCACGCGCGGACGGCCGCCGGAAGTGATATCAGGACAGCTCTCCATTGCGTGCGGCATTTCTGAGGCATACGTGCTGTCGGCCTGATATGCTTAGAGTCTCACAATCTCACGTCGTGTCGAAGGATCCCAAGGAGCTCTATACGCGACTTGTCGCCGCGTAGCTAATTTCAGTCATGCGATCTGGGCGCCGAGCTCTTCGCACTCCGACTCGCATAGTCAATATTGAGTGCGTTCTGGGCGTGTCGTGCGATCAGGGCCAGTGCGCCTAGGCGCTTCTAGCTCCTAACTAGATATCCACCGCGGCAGGCGCGCGTTGATGTGTCCAGCTCGCGCCGCAGAGCGAGCCCCATGACACTGTCTCCTACGGCCATACTCAATGGCGCCACATGATCGTGGCGGCGGGACTGAACTCTCGAGCGCTCTCTGGGCGCGCCTCGGCGAGACGCGATGCGGCATCACTGATCCCCCAATGCCTGCGGGGCTCGTTCGACGTCTCTCGACGTGCCTCGAGCTTCAGGCAGCAGTTGCGCGTGCGCAGACTTCTCGCAGCGGGCGATGTTCAAAGAGACGTCACCGGCGACCCTGTCACTCAGTTGCGACGCAGGCTTTTCGATATCCGCGCCTTCTTCGATGATAAAGCCGGGACGTGCAGCTAGATTGAAAATGCGGCAAATTTGGGCGGGAACGTTCGATCAACAACCTTTGAATCGCTGCTGTGGGCAGGGAAATCAACAAGATATATTTGCGGCATCTTGATGTCTTTCTCAGAGATCGCCATAATGGAACCCCGCATACCAGCGAGGTCCCAAGTCCGGCTTGATCTGGCAGCGAAGCCGATAGGTTCTCTTTTGACCCATGGTTACGCTTCCTTTCTCTTTGCATGCTCGGCGCACGGACAATGCGGAACGCGGCTAATGGCTTGATTTTAATTCTTGGCTGAACGACCACGAGGCACGGCTTTTCCAGCGCTTCATCGTGATGACTTGCGCGCTCGCTTCATGAACGATCAAAGCGTCGACATCCAGATTGTGGATTATTTCTCGGCATTGGCGTTGCTTGAAGCGAGGAACTTGCTGACATCCTTTGCCATCGACTTTTTGGAGAAGGAACAGGATGTTCAAAGGTCTTCCGCTTTCTTGCCACGGATCAGCTCGTGCAACCAAGTTGGCTTTCTGGGCAGATCCACGGATGGAAATTGCGAACTTCCAAAGCTTCATTGTCGCCAACACGGCGCGGTGATGTTGATGCCCTAACCCATTATTTCTTGCCTTTTTTTGTCAGCGCCATGGCCGTAAAGCTTTGCGCGTCGGCTTCGAACTCACCAAAGCTTGTGTCCGACCATGTCTTCAGTTTTCCGAAACCGGGGATGGAATTTCAATTGCCGGTATAAACACTGAAGGTCAGGGCCGCGACAGTCAGGCAATTCGGTTTGGAACGGACCGCGACAGGTCTGATACGGCTACGAACACTGTTTTTCCTGCGCAGTCTGCGCTTTTTTCAGGCAGGTGGAGGTCAAACAAATGGGAGCCTTTTTTGATTGGAACGAGCCATGCTTACTCTTCTTCTTCGGTTGACCGCGACCGGATGGATCATCTTGTCAAGTCGATTTATTGCTACGGGTACCGAGCACCCTTGCGTTAGGCTTGCCCCATGGGTCAACTGGATGACGGCCACCGGAAGGTCGACCTTCACCACCCACCATGCGGGTGATCGACTGGGTTTTTCGCAACACCGCGAGTAAGAGGACGACGGTCCTTTCCAACGGGTGCGTCCCTGCCTTGCGAAATTCTGGTTGAATTGTCCGGATTTGGAAACCGCACCTACGGTTGCCATGCAATCGGCGCGCGATAGCGTTGCTCAACCACTTTTCAGGGAACCCAATAATCATACCGCGGTCACGACCACAATCTGAACATAAGCACCAGAGAGCGAGCCAATTGACCGCCCTTGCCTGGCTTCATTTCGACATTGTGAACCAATGTTTACCAACCGGCATCTGCGACAAGAGATCCGCGTTGCCTGGCCTTCACGTCGGTCTTTATTGACCCTGCAATCACCGCTGTCGCCACGTCAGACCGCTGCGGTGCATGGATATAGGCAGGTTCGCCGTCGTTCAATTTCGATCAGCGCAATGAAGGCGTGCGGTTTCGGTATTTCGAAGCGTTAACCGTTAGAGCAGCCATATCCCCATTTGCGCCGCTTGAATCGACCGAGCCGATTATTTTGCTTATGACCGCCGGCGATGCGCGCCGACTTGTCACATGGCCCCTTGTTGTTCCGGGCACGCCAGTCTTGTTCTTGCCTTCGACAAAGCTTTTTGACAGGCTGGCCTTTCCATAGTGCGCTCTTGTCGCCAGGATAAGACCACGCTCGGGCGGGGCTCGTTCGGGTTATATAGAAGATTCTTAATTCCATTGTTGCCCTTAAACTCGTGGTGATGTCAATGGTCTGGCCTTTCGGCCAAGCAGGGTGCACAACAAGCCTCTCGATGTTCATTGCGTGTGTAAGGGCGACCCTTTCCACTTTTTGGTTTTGCCCCTTTGCCACCAGCGTGTTGACGTTTTTTTACTTTGACATCAAACAAACGCCTCGATGGCGGCTTCTGATCTGCGGCTTTGTTTGCAAGGAGTTCCGCAACTTTGAAAACCCAGCATTTGCTCGCTGAGGCAAAGTTGATTTTTCGGTGATATGCGGGCCGGACAATTACGTCATAGTGACGATATCGACGCTTTCTGTTTTTAGCATTGAAGCGCGCCTCCAGCTTTTCTACCGCTGCGGCAGTCGCCCAGGTTTTCATGGTTCAAAATGTTCATAACATTGGCAACAGCCAAGCTGGCATCACGGTGACGGGAGGATGTTGTTCGAAGCTTTCGAGAAAAGGCGTCGTTTATCACATCGCCGTCCATGATCAGCGCCGTCCGGCCAAAAACCGAGCTTGCAATCTGGGCCAGAAGCGCTGGTTTTGGCTTACCTTCGACAAATGTTTTAAAGCACGATCAACTTTTCGTTTTGACTTGTCGCTCAGGCCATTTTCAGACCCAAATAGCGCTGAACTTTTTCTTGTCAGCAAGGGTTGAAATCACGCTTGCGGGCACCGTGGGCTTTAACCACCACCAATGAAGATACGGAAGCACGGCGATCGGCCATAGACGGCTGTACCGCCGCCTTTTTGATTGCCGTATTTCTTGCACGGTACGAGCAACGTCCCCGACGCTCACGGGTCGGACGAAGCCGGTGCCACGTAGCTTTTTCGCGCTGCCAGTTGACGACACGGTGAAGAATATTCTGCACGCCGCCTTCGGATTACCGAACACGTCATGTTTCAATTCGATGTCGCCCTTGGCTTTTCGCGTCGAGGCGTTATCACTTTCATTTCAATGTCTTAGCCCTCCTTCCTGCATCATCTTGCAGCATCAGACTTTATCATCCAATTTGCCAGCTGGCTGTGCAGCCGCTTCTGCTTACTTCTGGCCGTGGGTTGGACCAACCGGCGTTTCAATCTCTGCCATCCGCTTCGATCATGCCTGCTGGCGCCTCTTCCGTTGCCGTTATCATCCGCATTGCGGCGCATTGGCACCCGGGAAGGGAACACGCCTCGGGAAGAGCAGTTTTCACTGCATCTTTAACGGAAGCCCAGCCGCCTTGAACCGCGGACACTGTCGGTACAAGATCAAACGCGAGCGGCGTCTGAACGGCGATTTCCGATTTTGTGGGTGCCGATTTTCGAACCATCATGGCGCGCATCTTCTTGCCATTGAAAAACCTTGCTGGGGTCCTGGTTCTTGACATTTGGAACCATGGCACGGTGAGAGATGGGAAAACACCGTGAGTTGCGGCGCATACCGCCGGAAACCCCACGCTTCATTCGCAACCAGCAAAGCCTTTACCCTGGGTAACACCCTGGATATCGACCCATCTTGGCCGGCAATGAAATGCGTCAGCAGTTACGGTCTAGCGCACGATGTGGGAGCAAAGCATCTTCTGCTTATTCACACCCGGAATTCGAGGCAAACAACACGGCGCTGTATGGCTTCTACTTCTGGCACTTTGGCCATAAAGCTTCAACGCTGCGGCTTGTTTCATTTTTCGCTTTGCGGGGGCCTGCACCAAAAGCTGGACGGGCAAGAATAGCCATCACGTTTCTTGATTTACGAGCGCCAACACCTGACATTCTTCGCAAGGAAAAGAACGGTAACCGGCACATGACCGACCAGTCTTCTGAAACAGCGGGTCTCCCATTTTTTTTCGCGATCACGCTGTAGCACGATCTAAATCTTCCTTAAGAGGCCGGACGAACAATTTTCCGTCGGCTTGCAGCCCAAATTGTCATGCTCGTCACCCGTTTCCGGC
>Ga0163217_1074200_pt1 | contig 14919 bp, 21 predicted proteins | sample SynspAceP_FD_185933 | JGI IMG/M metagenome (GOLD analysis project Ga0163217, IMG submission 185933) | Saline lake microbial communities from Ace Lake in Antarctica - Synechococcus sp. Ace-P (PacBio error correction) | ecosystem: Environmental > Aquatic > Non-marine Saline and Alkaline > Saline ... | reverse complement strand
TGGCAGAGGTGTTGTCCGAGAAGTCCGCTATAACAGCTCAAATAAGCCCTCTTGATACTAAATATTCGCATGCAATTAGGTGTGTTTATAAAGGATCGGCAGATGCATTTCGAGCTCAGTTCGAGGGGCCATGACCGAAAACACCCTGTTCGCTGAAAACGCTCATAAGGATGCGACGCAAACCCCGCCTTATCCGCTGACATACAGTCCAGATTAAAACAGGTCCAGTTGCGCGTTCCTGAAACAGTGTTCAAAACATTTGAAACCACGATTTTGACCTCCATTGACTTGCCGCAGGCCGCCCGACTTTGCAGCGTTCAGTTTTAAACTTCAGAATTTGCAAAAATTCGCCGGAGCAATCACCAGACCGAATATGCAGATCAAACCCAAGCTCTCAACGCGGCCTTTCTGATGCCGTAGCGTCGGGCCTGAACCCTGTTTAGGACTTGCTTCGTCCCGTCGGCCTTTAGATTTACAACCCAATACCCCGGCCTGCCTCGGGATTTCCCAAAACACAGCCGAACCCCTTTTATCGGAGTCCAAATTTCCACACGCTTCCGACCCTAGTCAGATAGGACGGTTTCTAAGACAGCTTTGCCTCGAACTTTCCACGTCGAGCTTTTCATGTTCGCCCCAGTCTATTCTTATCGGTTCAGAATTAATGTCGTCTTTTGCGGACGATTCCTATTGGGCGTTTGGGCGGCTACCCAATGGGGTCCGACCAGCTTCGGTTTGATCCTATTCTTTGGGGCAAACCGTGGTTTGCTGGGCGATACACCTGTCTACTATCCATGGCGGCTTTTTCGAGTGGTGGTATGCGTTCGAGCCTTATGCGCCGAGGTCTTCGTGCGCGGGCGGCTTGATTGCCATTGGATCCTCGTTCCTGGGCGCGGTCTTTGCCATTATCGGGTCTGTCTGGCGCGGACGGCAGGACACGACGGCTGGACGACTTCGGGTCTTCCCGTTGGCCCGCCGGCGAGCGGACATGAAGCGTGCCGGTCTTTTTGGGAGACGGCGTTTTCATTGGCCGGACTGATGTCGCTATTCTTCGCCACGATGGTCCCGAACATGGTCATGACGTTTGCCACCGACACGTCCGGCAAGCGTGGGGCTTGTCGTACGACGCTACTGGCATGGCCCGCATTTACGACCGTTGTGCACGACATCAAGGGCGGAGAACTGGGCGCTTCACATCGGCGGCGCCGACTTTCTCTCACTGGCCAGGCTGTTTGATCCAAACAAACCCGGATCCGCTAAATATAATCCCGCTCCTGAAGTCCGCATGGGCCGCCAACGAGGTCCGCGATGTCCAGAAACATCGCCGACATCCTCGTCGACCTGAGGCACGCGTTGGGAGCGCCGCATCCCATTGGGAGAAAAAGGGAAACGCTTGCTCGTCGCGCGATCCTCACATCTCTCCTACGGGACGAGGAGAAGACCCTCTCTCGCCGTCGCCACCTTTCTGTTCTGATCCTGCGCTGTCTTTGAGGACGACGTTGAAGGTGATGAGCGTCACTATCATCTGGATAGTGCCAATTCTGATGGGGCAGGCCAGAAGTTCATCCCGTCGTGCGCAGGGCGGCTCGAGAACTGCTCAACAAGTCTGAGAATGAACGCTCTGGCGTGCTCAGCACGGCGATGAGTTTTCCTTGGCCTGCTATCTCGGGATCCACTGTGGCGGAGGAACGGCGTCCTTGCGGACTGGCGGATTGAAGGGACTTAGGGTCAGACGCGATAAGCCTGTCTCGCTCTACCTCGTTGTTGCCGCCGTCTGACAGTCTCGCGACCAAAGCGCTGGCTCGCGGTGTCCTCAACCAAATGGGCGCAGGCTGACGGAGACGCTCGACGACCAAACCGATGGACAGGAATCCAGAACAAGCGTCGTTCAGCTCTTGCTTATCTTTTAGCTCGGGGACGGAGTTTCCAGCGTTAGGCCGCCTCGACTTCTTGATTCCCTCTGGCTTTTATGGCAGGCTACGGCTTGCGGGCGCCTTCCTATCACGATCGCTGAACCAAGATCGAGAAAGGGCCTACGGAACAAACAACAATAGCATCCTCGATAAACTGCCATGTGCGGGTGGCTTTCTGCGACCAATGATGAGCGGACAGCCAACGCATCAGTGATGCGCTGGGGCTCGACGACCGAGAAATTGCGCGCCATGCGTAATTATTGCGGGGTCACCGGACCTCGCGCGCGTGGCTCTCACACGTCATTGGTTCGCGGCAGGAAAACCGCCCGGCAGCTACTGACACGGGCGAGGTGATGCAAAGTTTCAGCCGATGAGGAGCTCTGTGCTGATCTCTGGCACGCCCCCAATCGGCCAAAAGATCGCTATTATGCGGATAGGTAAACTTCAACGGGCCCGGGGTCTCCCCCCAACGGGACGTTGAACGGCCCCGGTCTGCCCCCTATGCGACGGCATCCCCTTCGTCGCCGGACGACTGGGGCCGGGACAGACGGCAAGGTCCGAAGATCGTCTTTACAAGGTCCGCGGCGGACAAATGCGCAAAGTCGACAAGTGTACAATGATGATGGGGCGGTCAACAGCGCGTGCCTGCGCTCGAAGAGCCGGGACGCCCAGCGTCGAGCAGGACGCAAACGCCCTGAGTTGGAGGAAACGAGCGCGGACGCGTCAGGCCGAAGCGCTCTACCGCAAAGCCCTCCCTACACGCGTTTACGGTATGGACCGGGCCACCCGCGGGCCCGACCTGATGGACTATTGAATCATGGCGACCCGGCTCAAACGCAATTACGGCCTATGCCCCCCCGATTGAATCTCCACAAACGGTATGGAGATTGCGCGCCTCGCATCCAAAGGTCAGTAAGTCGAGATCGTCAACGGCGCTCGAGCTCTACTATCCGCTGAGCATAGGAGGCTGCTCGTAATAACCCGATCCCTGCGCCGCCTTGATCAAAATGACCGCGCAGAGTGAGCGGCTTAAGCAGCGGATTATTGTGCTCACTGAAGCCCATTGCCCTCTACGTGCGCTAATTTCCTGACACTGGTTTCCGTCGCCGCCAGCGATTACGGCGGGGCACGCGCGAAGGCCGACGGCGCGGCCCGTTTCTGAGGGGCTAATCGCGAAAGCGCTTGAAACAATCCTGGCCCGACAAAGACGGATACCTGTTCGACGGATCGAAGATGTCTTCATGGGACCAGAGCGCATCTTCACCGCTGAAGAGTTGGCGACCGCCTAGACGACGGCCAGCTTCCGAGACACGCGCCACTCACGCAGGGAGACCGGGACAATGGTTGAATCGTTAAACAATCAAAGATCCCAGGTCGCACGGACGACCATGCCTTCGCAGCGCCATTTCGGTTAAGCTCATTTGGCAGAACGCGCTCGCTGACCCCTCCGTTGTTGAAAAATTATGCAGAACCGGAACGGTAAAACTTGGCGAATCCGCGCGCGGGCAAGAGGACGGCTCACGCACCGGAACCGTCCGATGACCTCTGCGCAAGCAGAAGCGCATTATCCGTCTGGTTTCGCGAGTCTCTCTGGACACGGGACACATCGTGACAAACGAACGGCCCCTATCGTCAGGCGAGCTTCCCATCGGGGGGCAGCGCTTTGAAGGCGTCCATGCCGCCCGATCTGACCGCCGCCTGCTGTTGCAATCCGCAATCACGCCGCGAAGGTTCTCTCACGTGGCGGGACTATGTCGATGCCGGAAACGATGCGCGCCATTGATGCAGCCGACCTTTGCGCCGAGAGGCCGTCATCGCGCGGCCGCAAACATCCTGATCGTTGGCTGGCACTGGGTCCGGCTCAAAACGAACACTGGCTTAACGGGCTGTCGGCCGAAGTCCCAAAACCAAAGACCGCATGTTCTTATCTTGGAGGGATACGCGCGAGCCTCCAATGTGGGACGCGGATGATTGGTCGCGCCTGGCGCACGCAGCCTCTGTCTCATGGCAGATTCTGGTCCGCTCGGACCTTGCGTTTTGCGCCCTAGACCGGATTTGTCGTTGGCGAAAGTGCGCGGCGGGAGGCTCTGGATCTCTTAAAAAAGGTGGAGCACAGGGCCTCCCGGCGGCCGTAGCGACTGTGCACGCCAACACAGTGCGGCAGACCGGTCTCGATCCGGCGCGAACAAGCTCGTTTGGCGAGGGTCTCGCCAATGTGCCGCGCAAAACTCATCGCCACGGGCGGTCGTATCCACGTCGGGATTGAGAATGTGGCTGGCGTTCGCCGCGTCACGGAACACTCCTCCGGCGTTCTCGGATGTGAGGATGCGAGGCTATTCAGGGCTTTCGACCGCTCATGACCGACCCTTGCCACTCATTACCAATCCAAACCTAACCCCCAAAAAAAGGAGTGTCCTGTGGACTCTATTTTCTTCTCATTCTTGTCCGCCAAACCTGATCGGTCTTGGCCTCGGCGTTGCCGTCTTTTTCATCGCGGCCAGCGCTCACGCCGCCGGGTCCGGCTGCCGTGGGAAGGACCGCTCACGCAGTCCTCACTCGTCTGTCGAAGGCCCCTCATCGCCAAGATTGTTGGGCCGATGGCGATTATTCTGCCGGACTGGCGTCGCCTTTGAGATACGGGCGGCGGGTTCGGCAAGCTGATTCCAAAAATTGTCTTTTGGGCTCCCGATCGGCCTGGCACCGCGACCGAGCTTCTTATATGTCCTCTTCTACCTTGGGGCGGGGGCGGTTCTTCTAATGAGTTCCGTACACCACACACCCTCCGCAGAGCGCCGCGGACGGGCCGGGATATTCTATCCGGTCACCGCTCCCTGAACCCAACGATTATGCTGGCCAGGGGCGCCTCGTGCGGCGACCCATTCTCAATGGCACACTCTCCGCCGCGCTCGGTCCTTGGTCTCCAGCTTTGGCCCGTCGGCACGCGGTTCTGGGCGCTCGCCCAGACAGTCTGCGTCTTTGCCGCCCGGCCCGTGACCCCAATTCCTCGACGTTGCTGCGCCGTCACTTCGTCAGAGAAAAAGCTATCTCACATGGATGAAACCTGAGGAGGAATATCGCAAGCCAGTCGCGACCGTGAAGACCATCATCCCTTGGGCGGCCCGCTAATAGGGCGGGCGTGATCCTCTAATTTAAGGATGGTAGCTTCCAGCGCACGATGCGGTTCGCAACAGGACCGGATCTTGGATAGCTCAACGCACGCAGGAGCCTGGTCGCCGACGTAACGTGCGAGGAATTCAATAATGCACTGCGCCGCTATGTGGCTCAGGGCTGGGCGTTCGCATTGTCAGAGGGCCACCGCGGCGGGAGGCGGACACCACTACCCCGCCGATAACCGAGGTTCCGCGGACCGTTGCATGGCTTAGCATCGACGAGAACGGTGGCCGGGCTTCACAATGGCGGACCAGGATATATTATTCCGAGATGACTATTATCTGACGATCACGTTCTGCCGCCGCCGACAAAGGTTCAGTCGTCTGGAAGGCCACACCTGCCATAAGCGATTGAGACCGCCTTCAAGACCAGCCTCCAACAAAGTTGCGTTCCACCGGGCCGGCGACTAATCTACGCAGATTTTCCATATCGCCGAACGGATGCACGGCTTTGGATTCTTCTGGCAGCATCTTTACGAGATCGCGGCCCTTCCTATTCAGACGCCTGACCGACCACTGACTTATCATTCACAGTCCTGACCACTCTCGGCCGGAAATATGGCGTCAGTCTGTATGTCGTGCAGCGGACATCCGATCTATCTCGACGCCTTCTGGGCGCACACAGAACCTTGTACGGCCCCAGGTCTGAGCCCCGGCTCCGGGGAGCGTGGCGGCATATTCAGGGCTTCTGCACGCATTAGGGCTTTCCCGAGATCGACCGAGCCAGGTCTTTTAGAACGGTGTTCAACGCGCTCGCTTTGCCTACTCGTAATGGGACCAACCCGCTTTCTTGCCCGAATGAAATGAAGGCCGAGGCGACCTAAGGTGCTTTCGGTCGCTATCGCCGCCAATGGTTGCAAGGCGCAAAATCGGTCATGGCGATCCTGAAGACGGTGATACCAACGAGGCGTCCGCGCTGGTCGATACCGAGCCGATAATCAGGCGTCAGGACGCCGACACCGCTCACAAGCTCCCTCGGCCAATGACCATGTTGGCTTCGGGTATGTCACCCAGACCAATTCATGGTAGCGGATACCGACGGCCTCCGGTCTCTTGATGCCCGGCATCAAATGGCGGTCGAGCAAGGTCGTAACGGGCAGGGGTCGTTACCTCGCGAGAGCCGTTCAATGCCGTCGAAGTCGTGGCTCGGCTCGGCTGCCGGGGCATTGGCTACGCTAATATTTCCCCAGCCTATCGTCACACCACTGAACACTCGCGCATATGATGCGGCTGTCCCGCGATTTGGGCGGGATCATGAGCGCTAACGATCATCTGGGCGCCCCGGCCCTCGCTACTCCACCGCGACCACGCAGGGTTCACACCCCCGTTCCGGTGGTGACCCTATCAAGGCGACGTCGGTCATTATACGGCGATCGTCAGGTCCTACCAGGCGCGGGGTGCAAAGTCCGTCTTTGTCTCGACCTGCTGGGTCGCCTACAGTTTCCTGCGTTACGAAGATGCGCAAGTCTTCCTCGTCGACAAGAGGCCAGCGCCAAAGTCGCGACCTTGGAATAGCACGGCGCAGCATTATGAACTCGAAGGCGGAGGCGGGCTTGTTTCCAGCGCTGAGAAGCTATTGATGCGGCTGCCGAGATGGCGTGGGCCGAAGGCTGGGTGCTCGGTACCGCCTGCGTTCATGAGGGCGTTGAGTCACGCCGGAGGTTCAAACAAAACGGTTGGACCGCGCCTGACCTCTCTCGCCTCCGCTCTCCTGTTGCAGGAGCGAAAACACTGACCAGGGCTCAAGGGCGTCTGGTGTGCTAATCCTCCACCCTGCGTCAGGCGGATACCAAACCCTTCAACCCTTGATGGTCCGCCACGGGTCGTTTCTTGACGCATGGACCGGTAGTTCTGAATCAGTCCGTACCTGCGCACGTGCTTCGAGATGGAAGCGCTGATGTCACACGGAAGGCGCCTGGTCTTGCCCCGTAAAAACGTACTGACCTATCTGTTTCACCCGGGCTGGGAGGCTCGGTGTTGACGGGACGGCCAACGCTGTTGGTTCTGATGACAGCTGGGTCTTTTCTTTGACGATTTCCCGTCCTTCGCGGAGGTATCCGCGACATGGCTAAAAAGTGCTGGCGTATAGAAAAAATGTCATCCGTTATCTTCGCAAACCCAATCGCTGTACGATTGTTCGCCAACTCGTCCATTTGCGCCTTGCCCTCATCGAGAGCTTGCCCAATCGCGCATCCTTTTCTGCCCAATGCGCGCGACCGAGCCGCCCAAGCAATTGGAGGTTATCGGCGCTTCGGCCTCTCAATGACGGCAGGTCCCCAGCTCATCGCTCTGGCGACGCCCAGCGAGATTATACTTTTCAGAGGCCGGGGCCGGGAACCGTTTGTTTTGAGTTGATCGCTCGGCCCCGGTCGCGCTGGCGTCTGTGGGTGCGTGTCTGGTCGATGCGCTCAAGGCAGCCGAGCGCACTTCGACGACACCGTCTTAGATCCAGACTCCTCGAACTTCCGCAGAGGCGTGGCCGCGCGGTCAGCGCTTGAGTGGGCCGCCAATCTGCTGGCTACCCATTCACCTTCCGACGTCCCACACCCTTCAGAAAAGAAGCCGTCTAATGTTTGCGTGCCCTCAAACCTCTCGTCACCTCCTGTGTCAGCCGCCCATGCTGCCCTTCGGTCTTTGCCGTCCCGGCGCACGCCATCTCCGGCGATGGGCGACATTGTGCTCGATCCGTCCCAATCTCGCTTCAGAATTGATGACAGCAACCCGCACCTTGCAGCAAGGTCAATAACAGATTCCGATGCTCAGAAAACCAAGCCCGGCATCTGGATCGAACTAGGGTCTTTATTTGTCCGCGGTGACGACCTGCCCGGACACCTGGGTGAAAATCTCCCCGGCTCACCCAATGAGGCGAGGGGCTGACTTACCGTATCGAAGTATTATCGAGCAGGCTTTTCAGTCCCCACTTCCCGGATGCCTATGCCGATTGTCGGACGACACAAGTCGCCCAAATTCGCGGGACGCGCAGGGCGCGACGTAGCCGGGACCGCTTACCGTGACACGGTCATGATGCAGGCGCATATCGTCCAGGACCGTGCAGCAGGATACGCGCCATCTAGAGGACACTGGTCAGAGCTCCGCAATCCGCGCCGGGCGATCTTTCCGCCACGCAGGCGGGCAATCAGATTGCGGGCGCTCTCAAGCCAAACAGTCCATGCAGAGCAAGAGAAGGCTCATGGCGGCCAGTTCCGCGCCGAGGCGATCGACGGCGCGCACGCTCTACAAGGAAGACGCCGCCCCGCCGCCCGTCATGCCGCCTTCATGCGGCCGACACACAGGACTGGCGGTAGCAATTGTTACCGATCCTCTGCAGCCTCCTCTCCAACAGAATGTGTTCGGTTACATCGACGCGGTTTTGTTCGGAAACATTCTTCAGCCTATATTGATTCCGGGCTTCGGGCTGCCTCGGGCAGGGGTCGACTTCCTCTTCTCCACCCTTGATTGTGATCATTTGGTGCTGGCAGGCGTCTTTTGGGCGATGAATGCGGGACGGGACCATCATGGTTTCCGATATTCAAGAAGGTGGCTCTATATTGGCGTTCTATCGGGCCTATATCATCGGCAAACTTCGCCTTTTTGTCCGGGCATTGTCTTTGGACAGCATTTACCGGCTGGCCTGAACGCCACAGGACACATCTCTCACAAGCAGAACGATCTGTTCCCGCTCCCGGGCTTTATTGCCAGCACGGGTTTCGATGGGGTCAGCCCCATTCTCGGACACCCATCGTCTGACCTTACGGGTCCCATCGATTTTTCTCAATATCGTTCTTGATCGCCGTGCTGTTTCTGGCCTGACGCTGATCACGGTTTTCGCCTTCTCTTTCTCCCATCCGCTCTTTGTGAACCATCATTCGAGTATCAAGCTCACCACACTGTCTGGTTACGATGTGCTCGTGCCCTTTGGCGCTCTGGAACAAGAGCCTCCTTTCTCGCTGAGCCGTGTGCTGGGCAATATTGTCTTCATCGGGCAGTCAAGATGATGCAGCTGCTCGCGATTATTATCGGCATCGGGACGACCCTTGTTTTGGTGAGGTCACCGCCGAGGTTCGAAAGGCGAAGGACGCTTGACGAACGGCGGCAGTGTCATCTCGCAGTCTGGCGCTCTTTTGCGCTCGCTTGTTCGGTCTCCCGGGTATTGCCTGACAGGGCTTGTCTCTGCGCGCGCAGCTGCGGCGCCCGGCCGCGCAGCGGATTGGGACGATGGCGGGCGGTGGGTGCGGCCAGGCGTCCCGGAGCCGCAACGGGCCGTTAGGGCGCGAACAAGAGCTCTGCGGCGGGCAGTGCCTGTCGGCGCGGCATTAAATCGCGGCGCGGCTATGAGCGGCGGCGCGCAGATGGCCTTTGCGATGGGGGACAGGCGGCTGTCCGGGGCGGGTGGTGCCAAGGGGCCACAGCAGCAGGCTGTCTGGCGTGGCGAACGGAGAGCGGCTCGCATCGCCAATGCCAGCCAAACGCGGGATTCGCCAAGGCCAGTGGGCTCTCAAAATCCTCCACAGCCTCCGGCGCGCGCGGGCAGGTCACGGGACAGGCGGTTCGATTCAGCAGATTCATTCATCGTCCAACGCCAGGCAGACGTCCGAAGGGCCACGGGCAGCGTAGGAACGCGCCGACTGGGCCAAGAAAGCGCCGAGCTTTCCACAGTTCACGGGTCCCGCGCGGGTCCGCCGCGCTGCATGGCATGGCGGAGGCGGCGGAGCAGGCGCGAAGCGGCGCACACGCGCGTCACCGGTCCCCCCAAACTTCAACCTGAAACAGAATAGCCAGCGACGAGAAAGGAGACATATATGATCTGGAAACCGCACCCAAACCGCCTACGGGCGTACGGCTGAGCCCGGGAAAACACCCTATCAGCGCGCCGCCGCAAGTCTGGGACGAGCGGATCGCGGCGGCGCAGGTTCAAGCGAAGAATTGGCGGACGCTGCCTGTGCTCTCATTCTGCTCCTCGGCAGCCCTGTCTCGGGCTTACGTGTTGGCGCTCGACACAAAGCCTTGTCACGCCCCTATGTCTTGAGATTCGCCGCTAAACGGTGAGTCAGGGGGTGGTGAACCCCGACGATGGCAAGGCTATGTGCCGACCGACGCGCAGATCGCTTATCAGCTGCGAGCTTATCCGTAATGTCCGGTCTGTGTCTGTTTTATCCGGTCGTGCTGCCCAGAACTGGCTTGCGGCCTATGATCTTTCGCGACAAGCAAGGCCGCGCGACCCTGTCTGATTATGCGGCGGCGCAATCTGATCCGTTTGCAGGAAACTCGGCACCACGCTCGGTCTCGATTCAGATATTGAAAGCGTGGTTGCGCAGCTCGGACTCGACTTTTTGAGCTGCGGTGGCGCGAAGACGGAGTTTCGGCTCTGGCGTAAAGGCAGAAGGTTTGGACACACCGCCATGCTTCACCATCGGTCTGAGCCGCCGCGTTGATGACCGGCCACGCTTGCAGCGCAATCCGCTCGGCCTCCTACGTTTCCCACGCATCAACTGGTCGCAAGATCGCCAATCTGGAGAAAACCCATGGACGTTGTTCCACCTGCGCTGTTGCCGTCTCCGTCATCGCGCTCTAGCGGCTTGCTCAACATCTGTCAGCCAAGCAAACGGACAGATTTTAAATTGGATGAGGCTCGCTGCCGCAGCACTGTTCCAGATTGAAGAAGTTCACGAAAATTGCAGACGCCCGCACCATTTGTCGTCGAGGCTTTCACGCGTTCCCGTTGCCGGGGCAGTTGAAACCTGTCGAGCGCTCGGTCTCAATTGTTCGCGCCTGTCTTTAAGCCGCATGAAATCATCGAACGCCGCCCACGCCGGAGGCAAAGTCTGGCCCCAAGCCGGGCGGGTTCATGTCAATGCGATCCAAGTTCTTACCCTCATGCGCGCGGCGCGCTTCTATCCAAATTCTACACCACGCAGCCTGAACAGGTGACCGGATATCGCGTTGCACCGGAGTGAGCAGCCACTTGATCTCCGGTCTCCTTCCTGGCGCATACGCAGCGCTGGATCACTTGGCGATACGGTTTTCAGGCCACCGGCGAGGGCCGAACAGGTCCAATTCTTTGTCAAACCGTCGAGAGCGGGTCGGCTGCTCTCCACCAACCTCCGTTTCATCACGACATCGCTGCGCGCCTATTCATGTCGGAGTGACCTCATTTCCGCGAAACTTAATGGCGGCGTGGTCTTGGCCGCTATCCGCCAAGAAGAGCTATCACGCCTTCTCGAAGACGCGATTAGGCAAGTTTGGCGAATACCAAGGTCATTGCGGCATTCACGGAAGGTTTCGCCCTGCTACGCCGCCACGGACTGTCGTTAGATAGTTTTGAACTTTCGCTTACTTAATTGACGCGACGAGCCTCACTGGCGTCCGCTGCAAAGCTTCGATGTGCCGTAGGTCTATATCAGTTTTCCGACACCGTCTCGATCAAAGGTGAGGCACCGCCGGCTTTTTCGTTGTTGGCGCAGAGGGCATAGCCAGCTTGTCAATTACCGGGTCAAAAGGCCGCTATTATATCGTTTGACGATCTGTTTCGCGGCCGAACTCCGGCCTGGTGAAAAGGCCCAGCAGGGTGTGCCGGATTGATCGGGTCGCTGCCATGGGAGCGCGCCAGACATGCCAAAACTGAGCCGCTCCAGTACATGGGCGACCGCCTCTGTGAAAACGTTTAATTCCGCCCGTTATTTTCTGGGCGGCCTTGCTGGGGCCACGGCTGCGCTCGGTCTTGTGTTGGCGTGCGGGTTTCGCGTTCCGGTCACGCGAGAGTTGAGACGACGCGCCAAAAGAGCTCTACAATAACCACGTCTTAAGGCGCGTGCCGGATGGTCTAAATGCCCTGCCCAGAACCTATGGCGATGTGACTTTGGAAACGTCTTCGTATCCGCTTCAGCTCGGTCCGCCTCTGGCCCGCGACATTCGGTTGCGAGGCTTCTATGCGGGTGGGGCGACTGATAAGCGATCCCGGACAATCCTTTCGCTATCAGCCGCCGCCCCCGCTACGACTTAATGCGCGGTGTCTGGTTACGCGCAGGACAGGCGCAAGGACGCCAAGGCGCGTTCTCCCGAACATCGAAATATTCTCATGACCAAGGGATGGCCGGTGGGGACAGGGCACGACAGGCTGAGACGAGCCCATCCGAGTCTGCAGGTATGGAGGGTTCGAGGATCCGGGTCTTGTCGCTCTGCAGGGACGCTGTTCGGCGAGGGCGGGGCGTGTGAAGCCGCGGTTTGCTCCGGGCAGCAGTGTTGGAGGACGCCCGGACACCTTGACAGCCATTCACGCCAGGCCGGCGCCGATAATCTACAAGTCCGCATGGCTGCAGTATTGCCCGTCTCGCCTTATCAGGTTATGGCCGGCCACGATCAATCCACGCTAGGCCTCTTACAGGCCTCAACTCCGACCTACCGGGCTCTCAGTCGACGAAGTTGAATTTCGCGCAGGCTGGATAGAAATGTCTTTGATACGCCGACGGCCAGCACCTACTCATTCCGCAAGCACACGCTTGCTGGGTCACTATGACAGCGGATCGATCACGCGGGACAGTCGCGAGCCTTGGTGGTCTGGAACCGGATGTTGCCTCGGCCGGACGGCTCTCGTCTCTTCGTTAACATCGGAAAGGCCTGCCAAGCGTGGGACCTCTGTCTGGGTCAGACGGGCCTCCCGTGACCGCATCGATCGGCCACCAGTTCGCAGCTTGTTGCACGCGGGCGCTCCTGTCATCCGTGTTGTCTGTCGCCTCCGAGCTTGCGCTCAGACGAAGAAACATGAAATGCCGGAAGCCTCCGCCGACGGCGGTCAGAGCGACGATCAATCAGGCCGGGCAAAAAGGTCGTGACCCAAGCCTTATCTCGCAAACCCACCTATGCGCGTTCGCCCCCGGTTGGCGCTGGCGCGTCATCGTCAATCGGCGACTTGGTCCTGCAACCTATGGAGGCTGAGCTCATGCCAGACCAAACCCAACCCTCAGCTGCGTTGGTTCGGGCAAGCTTGCCGGCATCCTCACCCCGGGTCAAAATGACCATCAGGTTGAGCCGGAGGTTCACCGTATACAGTTTGGAAGACTATGCGCGCATCTACAATTGGGCGCTACGGCGAAGAGGTTGCGCCGGGTCGTTCCTCGTCCCGTCCATGCTGGCGGAGTTTTCTCGCGTCAGATCATGGGATTTCAGAAGCGCGTAAGGCGCTTGAGGTAAGACGGTTCGGTCAACTTCATTCCACTGGACTCTTCAACAATTCCCCAAGCAGTTTGACAAGTAATTTATCATGCAACCATTGGGACAATTCCCGCGTCACGGACGACGGCACGAAGGCACATTTCACGCGCACCATGGCGCGCCAAGGTTAGGTCGTGGCCTAATGACAGCAAAAAAGCACAACGACAGGGCCCGGGGACTATTTTGCGAAGAACGGTGTCAGTGCGCCTGGGCTTCGCCCCGACAAGGCCGTCGCCCAAAGGCGAAGGCGGGGAAACCCTACCTCAAAGTGTTCCTCGATGATCCGAGCTTCGCGGTCGGGTCTGGGCTGCCATGTTCGAAGAGGATGTGAAGGCCGATCTTGTTTGGGTCAAGGCCCAAGGCCAGCGGCACAGTACGGCAACTTGAAGCCAGCATGATCCTGCTTATGGCAAACGCCAAACCCACATTATGTCTCTTCAGGGGCAGGATATCGAAGTCGCGCTTCGATCCGTGCTCAGTTAATTGGAGGCCCTATGGCGACAAGTATTGGCCGATCTTTGAAAGCGGTTGGAGCAAGAGCTTGGGGCGCGCCAATCCACGCCCGGGAGCGCCTCCGTGCCGGCCTTGGATGGATATGATGCATTGAACCCAAGAAGCAAAAAAGAGTTCGCTTCAATTTAGCTATATTCAAGCCCGCATGTTTCCGCTGTGGAATTGTTGCGTCCCTCAATATACTGTGTCGGGGGAACCGTAGAATGACCCCGATCGGCCAATTCCAGCTTGCAAATCATTGCCACAATGTTCTCTATATTTGAGGACGATGGCAAGGACATATCATGGCAAATGAAAAGCCCTTAGACAAGGGATACCGTCAAAACACGGGTGGCGCAATCGCGATTCCCCAACGGGTTCGCGTCTGTGCGGCCAAGCCTATGCGCGTATCGCGGAGATTCTGGCAGCTCGGACAATGCTTCAGGCATCAGATTTGTTGATGTGAGTTGCTGCGAAAACGTGGGGCCGCGCATGAAGACCGGGAACATGGTCGGGTTTCAGCTGAAAAGGAGATTCAGCTCATCGGATCAGCGCTTTGACGGGGCCGTCTATAGGCTCTTCATCTCTACTTCAGCGAACGGAGCTGGCCAACCGCTGGGTGAATTTTGCCTAATGAAGGGGCCTTTGTTTCGGGGGGGATACCGCCGCGTGGCGGCGATGTCGAAGGGGGATTACGGCGCAAATAATGCGCGGGGCCGTGATTGTTGATTGCCTTCCGAGGGAGGGGCCGTTGATCAATATTACGACCTTTCCCATTCGTGACATTTCTCGGAAATTCTGATTTACGGTTTCCGACTTTTGATTTTCCCACGGGGGCCGTATTTTTACAAACCGGCCTGGTTTTGCGGGGGCTCTTAAAGTCGATTTGATTGGCAGGACGAAAGAAAAGCTTATGCCTCGCGGGAAAAAATCGGAAGGCCTTGTGGGGACCAATCGGCCGGACTTAAAAGGCAAGCTCAACATCGGAGGGCCTTCCCCGGCCTTGGACAAGGAGCTCGTCTTATTGGGTTATCTGGGGGCATCTACGCCCTTATATCAATGCGGGCCATATCTCGGGGATGGCCCTACCTACCACCGCAGAGGAAACTGTGCACGCTGCCACTCTCTCTCTCTCCGAC
>Ga0163217_1110340_pt1 | contig 14921 bp, 4 predicted proteins | sample SynspAceP_FD_185933 | JGI IMG/M metagenome (GOLD analysis project Ga0163217, IMG submission 185933) | Saline lake microbial communities from Ace Lake in Antarctica - Synechococcus sp. Ace-P (PacBio error correction) | ecosystem: Environmental > Aquatic > Non-marine Saline and Alkaline > Saline ... | reverse complement strand
ACTATAAATTTTAAAAAATCCTGCACTTTACGATGATCTTAATCACAGTCCAAACAAGCTTAAAAAAAACTGCATTAGTAAAGATCGGGAATTGGACTATAAAAGATTTCCAACGAAAGAGTAGAGCTTTAGCCGATGCACACACAGTATGGAGCATTTATAGATTCGAAAAAAAAATAAACCATTGAAGTGTCCTGATTGAAATTTTACAAAAAATAATTTACAAACTATTTGATTTTTAAAAGGGAAATTAGGCATTTGTTTTTGAAATAGAAAATCCGTAAAAACAGCTTCAAAAATAGCCTGATTTTTCCGAGTGGCTTTTCTCTGGTAGTTACCTTATTTTACATCTAAAGCCATTCCTGTGATTATAATTTCAAGTGATTTTCCGTGGTGTTTATTAATGCGCATTACCTTATCCATGTCAGGATATTTCGAAACGTACTAAAAAAATATTACTGAATTGTTTTTCTATAATTTTTGCGCCTAGCCAAAGCCATTTGGCGCACCGGTTTTATAGCACTAATTAAGGCCGCCGACACCCAAGTTTAGTCCCACCTCGAAAATCCGCTACAAACTGCTTACCGAGAGTACATTTGGTACTTCAAAAGTTGGATTGTCCGTAATAGCATTCCAGCAGATATTAGTTCTCCATCCATCATTTACTCTGTAGGAAAACTGTTTTAACCTAGTGCCAGCATAGCAAACGTGGTAGCAAGCAGCGGCTTTTTTTTAGTCCTCAATAATTGGTTTTACGTCATCTTCTGAATTTAATAGAAACATAGCCAAAAAACCTTACTTTTTTCTCCTTTAAAAAGATTTTCTTCCGAAGGTTTTTTTAGTGTTTTGTATAGATCTGTCGCTTCTTCCATTGACAAAGGTGCTCTTAAAAGTAGGGCTATTAAAATAATCTGATTACCGCTAATTCCTTACCCATCCAGTTTTTAGGCTTAGTTTTTCTTTAAATAAGTAAACAAGCAAGGTAGGAAAACAGACTATGGCTACGTTGTTATCGTAAAAACCGACACGCGTTTCAAGGTTTACTCTGTAGTGTTTTAAAAGATATAATAGAAAAAAATAGTTTGAACCCAAGGCGATTCCGCCTAAATATCTTTAGAGGGCATTTTAGTCGATGTTTTACCGCTTTTTAAACCTATTATAGGCCACCACAATGACTGCGGCAGCTGCAAAAATCACTGCTGAAAATAAGGGTATTCTGTTTCTTCTACGTGAATTTCTTGAAGCGTATTTTATACTTAGAACGATAATTCCTGAGCCTAGAAAAAGGATACTAGGTAATAAGAGTGATGTTTTAGGATGTTTATGTTTTAGCTTAATGAAGCAAATACACAGCAAATAGTTGCTTAAAGAAACGCCCAAAATCTGAAAATAGGAGAGTGTTTCGCGAACAGAAAACTCCAAAAAGTACAGGGGATTACTAAGGACATTTTTGTGCACTGAAGCTACCGTGGTAAAACTCCTTACTTTTTTGTGCTGCGTTCGCCATAAATAAAACAAGAATAAATAAAACAACTAAAAAAAGAGTGGCTTAAACCAAGATTTTCCGGGTATACTTGCAATAAAACATTCACCTTTTATAAACAATAGTCCTACAAAGCTAAGCCGTAAAATAATGTGACTTATCGCCAGTAAAAAGTATTGACTTTATAGGTCGAAAACGAGTTTAAAAATTGTACAAATATTAAGTAGAAAAAGAATACTTAACATAAATTAATCATGCTGTACTTTGATGCATTGAACAATATCTTCGTTTCCCTACGATTAAATCAAGTTTTGATACCTAAGATTCAGCGCTAATTTGTTTTCTAACATTATCGTCTATAAATAGTGTTCTTTCCTTTTAATTGATTCGGGGAAAGTACATATTCGTTAAATTTGGAAGGTCGGGTTTTCGTAAATTATTCGTTTGCGATAAGTAAACTGTTCAAAACAGGCTTTAAACCGATTAAAATTGGATTCACCCCATGGATTTAATAAACAGCCGTATATGAAGCTCTTTCGTATCTTGTTAGTAAAAATAAACGATATTTTTTGTCGCTGCCATTGCTTCAATAAACGCTAGTCTTTCAATAGGAAATCAAAGTAATATTGAATTCCAGGCAGCATTTAGTCTTCGGCGTAGCTCTAGGAAAAAAGTCTTGGAGGCGCCCCTGATGAAAATCAGTGAAGTATAATCCCACTCTATTTTTGGATAATTGGTTCATCGACTAAGTGCAGTACTCCAAAATGTCAAGCACTTTAAAGACTGCAGTTTACTAGGGTGTGAAAATATCCTCCGAAGTCAAAAAACTTATATTTTAAGCATTGAATAGTGTTAGTTGATCTTTTCTAGAGCTAAACTTTGAGATGAGCCGTCCTCTTTAGTCGGTGCTCTGGTCCCGGAATGCCAGAATGCAAACGTTTAGCCCTGTAAATATCGAGGCTTCATCCCATAAATTTTCTTCAATAAAGGATGTATAGTTTTCGTTTCCTCCTTCTATTAAAAACACTTAAAATCTTCTGTGTGATGATGTGTTCACAAACTGAAAGCTACATTTTTGAGAAATCGATTTGAGTATTCAACTCAGTATGTAGGCTTGTATCTTTTCCTTCTGTAAAAACTATATTCTAATGCTGCCGTCTTAAAACATGGAACGAAGAAATTAAATTTTTAAAGATATCAAGTCAATCCTATTGGGGGGGTTTTTTTTACCGTCCCAAGTCTAGGATCAGTTTAGGTTGTCTTCTAAGCAGTCGTTTTCCACCAAAATTGATTTTCCTCTGTACGCCGATTTATACTTAATTGCTTTGAATAGTCATTAGTATCCAAAAAGCTCTTGTACTTCTGTATTTTTGTCTGGTGCTAAAATCCGTCTCTTGTTTCAGCCATTTAAAAACAATATAAGGTCTTTTCTCTTGAAAAGTTAAAATCCCTTGGTGTTCTCGACATTTTCTTCTAAAACACCGGGTAATCTGTGCATCCTGCGTTTTTAAATTTTTCAATGCCTTTTCCCTGCAACTTCATCATAGATCAAAAGTCCGATAATTACTACTGGAATTTCATTTTTTTACTATTAAATCTGCACAAGGTGGTTTTTTCCCAAAATGAGGCAAGTTCCAATGGTGACATAAGTTCATTTTTTAGTAAAGATTTGTCTTTGACCAATTAAGGCATTTACCTCTGCATGTGAGCCTTCCATAGGCGCTAGTAAAAAACCTTCACCAATAATACTATTATACAACAATTACAGCCCAACCATGGGTTAGTGCGATTCCTAATCCGTTTTTAGCAATTTGAAATGCAGCGTAAAATAAAAATTCATGTATCTTCACCTCGCAAAAAATAGATATTTTTAAATCATATCGGTTTAAGAAAAATATTGACAAGTATAAAGCATTCGAGAAATAGAGCAAAAAGACATGAACAGGTGCTAAAAGTATTCGTAAAGTTTTGGTCGATTTAGTGTTCCAAAAAGTGGTACGGCATACGCCGATAAAGCTTAGACTGTATTGTTCAAAATTACACCGAACCAGATCGAAGCTATTTTGTAGTGGTTGAAATGATATAATCTAGTTGTGCAGGTATTCCCGCTAAGAAAATTATGAAGAACGATGTATGCGATTGCAAAAAAATGTACTTCCTTGAAAGCGCTAAGGGACAAAAGGTATCGGGCTAAAATGATGGAAAACTTGCCTTAAAAAAGCAGCAGAATAAGTTTGAAAAAGTAGTATTTAGAAAACCATGCCTTATATGGAAGCCGCGCACAAAACTTATCGTAAAAATCAGGCTTTCAATATTTAGATGCACCCTATGGGAATACAAGGCCATTTTTGTCCTGTTGGGTGTTAAAAGTGCTTTAAAGAAATTACTATGCTTTTAAAAGAAATAAAAAATATTTTCATTACGAATTAGAGGCCCTTTTATGGTGTTAGTAAGAAGTACGAAGTTTTTTCTATATATCCGATGAACATTATTTGGGTTTAGAACGTTTTATTTGCGATACAACAGAGCTTCATATACGAAAGAAGAAGAGTCTTGTTGTTAAGCCCTTGAAGCCCAATTAAAGCTAGAAATTTTCCCAATCCAATATATTCTCGGAAGGGCTTAATTTTATGACTTAAGTTTTATATCAATAGAATGTGCTTTCAGCCGAAACAGAAAGATTATGCGGAGGATTTTGGATTGATTGGTCTGCGCCGAATTGCTTTAAAAATTCTTGACATTGCACCGAAGCGGAGTGTATTTGCCATTTAAAAATTACCAATGGCCCAAGTCTATTGCCGTAGAGAGGTTCGTGAAAACGCTTTAAGCGCGGCCAAAAGAAATGGCCAAGGTATATAAGTGGCACATTAATTCTATACATGTGATATTTTTTAAGGCACCAAAGCTTTGAGGGTAAATTTGTATATTATGTATCAAAACCCACTTATGTTAGAATGTTGGAGAACCCTCGACAGTGAAAAAGAATGTTTTAGAAAACGAGCCTGAACTGCCTTGTTTGTTTGCTGATCACGGAGCCACTGCTATTTATAAAAAAAATTACGAATTGACGCGATATCCTTGTTGCTGATGGTGCTTTATAATTTGAAATAAATCAATATTTAGAAAGCCAACCCAATCGCTTTTAGAAAGCAACGAATTTGTCCGAAATGAAATGCGAAAATTTTTTTGGGAAATGATAGAATGTTTGAAAGGAATATTTTAGATAATTAGGTCATAAAGAATAATGAAAAGTATCGTAGTTTTTTTTTGTGGAAGTAGCACGGTAATGAACCTGAATTGCGACCAAGCCTAGTACTGGCAGAACTTTAGCTCAGCGACGAATACGACGGTTTATGGAGTGCAAAATAGGAATCATGGGTCAAGTTAGCAGGGTGCCTTAGAGGCTGGAGGAAAGGTAATAGGAGTTAGTCCCGATTCTTAAAAAAACACGGAAGTGTATCTTACCCTCTCTTACCGAAAACTAATTATTACTCAAAAAACCATGCATGAGGCGTAAAAGCAAAATGCATGGAAACTATCTGACGGAAATTATTAGTTCCAGTGGTTTTGACCCTAGAAAGAAATTTTTTGAGAGTGACTTCCCCGGTCCAATAGGCTTGCATCATATCCGAAGGTATTTTAAAATACCCAAATGGCTTTTATGACCGATTTATTAAAAATGCTTAAAAGTTATGGTCAAAGAAAGGTTTCGTAAAAAAAGAAAAATTTGAAATGATTTTACGTAAGTGGAAACATTCCTGATGTATTGGCAAAAAAATCGGAAGCATGCGCCACCTAAACTTATAAAAATGGCTACAAAAGAGCAACTTAAAGAGAGGTAGACTGGAGAATACGAATTTACGTCAATTAAACCGAATTTAGTACATGAATATCAAGACAAAATTGAGGACCTAGAAATCCTTCGCGCACTAACCATAGGTATTATGTGTTAGGATACACGGGACAATTTCGGATTCGATTTTGACATGCAAACTCAAAGAATTGCAGATTTAGAAGCACAACACCCTGAAATTTATTGATGAGAGTTCGCCTTCACTGCGAGAGGATGCCATCACTAAAAAATTTTGATACTGTAGTACACGGAAAGTCGCATGTATTCTTTAGATAATAGTTATCAAAGATGATTTAGTGAAGATTGGGAAAAGCGAATCCAACGTGTTCTGGGTGATGTACCTGTCGAGTATTACATGGCGAATTGAAATATGACGGGCTCGATATAGTATTACGTATAAGACGGAAAATTAACCCAGCTTTAAAACTCGTTGGAGATGGTTTTCAAGGTGATAATGTACCACTAATATTAAAACCATAAAGTCAATTCCCTACAATTTAAAGGCGATTATTCCCAGAATTCGACATTCCGAGGTGAGATTGTTTGCCATTTGAGGCTTGCAAAGATGAATGCGGAGGGATAGGAAAATGGAGAAGAGCCGTATATGAATCCTAGAAAATTACAGCTTCTGGAAGCCTAAAGTTACAAATAGTGCCAAAGTGCACGCCGTCCTTTAGGACTGCTTGATTTATATGGCATCTGTAGAATGCAAACAGGGATTACCTCGCAATTCAATTGTGAGAAAACGGCAAGGAATGGGGTTTTAAAGTGCCAACGGAGCTAAACTTGCAAATCAATTGAAAGAGGTATGGGCTTTGCGTAGCATTGGGAATACATCGGCATGAATGCCGTATGAAAACTGAGGGGTGGTAGTTAAGGTAAATTAACCTGCGCCAAGCATCAAGAAGAGTTAAGGCTATACCTCTAATTCACCACGTTGGCCATGTCCTACAAATTTAAAGCAGAACAGGTGTCGACGGTCTTGCATGAAATTTACCTATCAGGTAGGATTAGAACAGGAAGCCATTACCCTGTAGCAAAATTTAGCTCCTGTTCTGTATTGGGCTGCACAAACAGTAAACGAGCTTCGTGCACATGCACAGACCAAGATTGGAAAGTTTTGACATACGCGGAAACGTGATACCGTTTTGTAGAAAAAGGAGAGAAATATCCGAAAATTAATAGGGTTTACTAAGCAAGCGACCTGCAGGACTCAAACCTTACGACCTATATCAACAGTGTCCTGAATGCCATACCTTTATTAGAAACGCACCGAGGTGATGCCGAAGCATTATTGGTCCTAACTATTACGGTTGTTCCACCTCAAATTACAAGGGACGTATCAAACATTTTATCTCTCGTAAAAGCAATGGATATTGAGGCATGGGTTGGCGAAACGGTTAGAATTACTTTTTAAAGAAGGTTGATCTCGCAATTATGCAGATTTATATAAGGACTATTCGAAAGGAAGATGTGATGCCTGTTAGATCGATATGGCAGTAAAAGTCAGTTCGGAAAATTTAGTGACAGCGTTGAAGCACCGTTACTATTCCTTTTGAAAGAGTGCTTTTTTGATGGGAATAAGGTTTGTTGGGAAACAGAGCTAAAAAGCTTGGCAAAAGCCTTATAAAATAATTGATGCCTTAATGGTGGCCAATTGAAGATGTTAAGGCAAGTGATGAAATAGAGAGCGCATGCCAAGTGTGGTTGAGTTTTTAAGAAGACCTCAATCAAAGATTATTCAAGATTTAAGAGTGTTTTGGCGTTCAGTTTGCGAATTATCCGCGGATAAATTAGAAAATCAAAACTGAAGATAAAAGGACAAACATTGTTATTTCTGGTGTGTTCGAAATGTGAAGCGGATGGAATTAAAAGTTAATAGAGATAATGGAGGTAAAGTGGTTCTCAGTTCATTCGAAAACCACCTATTTAGTAGCTGGTGGACAATATGGGGCCCAGGCAACGCGAACGAAGGCCGGAAAAATAAACCTTGGCGTTACGATTATATCAGAAGATGTTTTTTGGCTATGATAGGTCCTAAGATAATGAAAGGAGTTATTTCTTTTGAACGAACACTTCTAGTGTTTTATCAAAAAACTCCTTTTTTAGGTAAATTTCTTTTAAATTGGCTTTCTGCCCAGAAATAATATTGTAAAGAATTACGATTACTGCGATTACAATTAGAATGGAATTAAATTTAGCCCATTCCAGGGATAATGTTAACATTCCTAAAGCCAAATTACAATGCAAATTACGGCTACGAGCCAAAGCAAGACTTCTCAATGACTATTTTAATATTGGTTACAAGCGAAAATTATAGTGTATTACTTCTAAAGATTGCTCCTTATAGACTAAAATAAAATAAAATCCCAATTGAGAAGATTTAGTGCTACTCAAATAAATCTGCGACAGAAGACTTAAGAAATCATCAAACGTTTATAGCGCTCTAAAAATAGAGGCGAAGTAAAGAATAGATATTTTCGCTGCCAAGCCATTTTTGCAGCAAAAGAAGATAGATAGATAGCCAGTCCAGCTCTTGCACAAGGATAGCATGGGCAGTAGAGTGAATATGTTCCTCTTAACACAGAAAGAAATTGGTGATTTTTTAATGCCAGCTTTTGGGTATCAAAAGCTTAGTAGCCTTTTGTAAAAACAGCTTAGCAGAAGAATAAAGAAAATAATAGTGGATTTTATGATTTAAAAAAAAATCCCATTCGTAATCGAATGGGATTTTGTTAAATTAGAAAAAGTAATATTTATTTATAGTCTTTAATTTACTGCATTTAAACCTTTTTACCTTTCTTCTAAATTCAAATCAACTTCAGATCGCCTTCGCGAATTCATCGATTAATCCAAATTGATGTTACAAAATGATCTGTGTCACTCCATCTTCAGTGATAAAACCAAAACCTTTAGTGTCATTGAAGAATTTTACGTGTCTTTACTCAGTTAAAAATTACAATAGTTAATAGTATTTTTAAAGTGCAAAAGATGATGCCAAAATTTAGAATAACACTATGTAAGGACCAGTATTTACTTTAAAAATAAGAAAAGTTACAGCTTTTTAAACAGATACTGTTGGCATCCCTTTATATTGAACCATAATTCTTCGATAATCTCGATACCTGTTTTTTTGATATAAAGGCAATAGCGTCAGGTGGCGAATTCCTGTTTCTAAAATGCAATACCTGAAATTTTGCAATTGTCGCGGCAATTTTCTAATTCATTTTAAAAATAGTAGACCCAATTGCCTTTTACTTGTATTCTGTATGACAAACATTCTCTTTATTCAGCTCGTATTTAAGTATAATTTTTAACATGCGCCACAGCCATTGCTTTTTTATTGATACACTACATGACCTGCGCAAGACTTCAAGACTATTAAAGTTGTTGAAAATGCGTGTTCATCTCCGCTTTTAGACGTTAAACTTCGTCTAAAGCCTTCGTTAACTGTTGAAAGTCTTTCATCTCGATAGCTTGTTTTTTCTGATGCTATAGGTCATATCTCTTTTTATAGAATGGCTTACCCCATCTGATTGTGATGGTTCGTTTTCACTGTTCAAAATAAAAATCAATTTTACCCAAATGAACTCCAAAACAACCTACGCTGATTGTTCACTAAACCTTCGGATCCTAAAGCTGTTATTAACGACTGTGGTTTGTCTAAAAAAAGTATGGTATGTCCGCCAATGATAAGATTAGTGAAATTTTTTTAGCGGCTAACTTTTAAATCATCTAGGTTTATCAGAACTGATTATTGTAGCCTAAATGCGATAGCAAATTACCAACACAGGTTTCCTCTTCCTTTAAAAATTCGCTTCCGTTCTTGTTGCTATTTCAAAAGGATTTAAATATTTGAGTTTCTTTAAATAATTTTTTTGGTTACCACAACGCTCCAGTGCAATTCCAAGTCCACAAACGCCTATTTTTAATGCCATCAACCAGTATAATTTCATAAGGTTGGTGTACCCGTTCATTAACTGTATTTTTTTAAAATCATAATTTGCGGACAAAGTTAAAACTTGGCATGCGGTAATTGTGCAAATAACCATCAATTCCGTTATCAAAAATCTCATGATTTACCAATAGTAGCAAGCATTCATATTTAAGTGCTATACTCATCAATTTTAAACTCTAATTCGCCCCCCAAAAAAATTAAAATAGGGTTGTTCCTTGAAAAAATACTCAGGCATCAAACAAATAAGGTATTCGGATCTCCTGCTTAACCGTTGACTTAATTTCTTTTTCTGGCTTAACCACCTAAATTAAGGAGGAAAAATTGCAATCCACTTTCTGGAATGGGTCTATAATGCTAGAACACTCATTCGTATGAAGAATAGATATATTTTTTCTGGTTGCGTTAATACAAGAATTTAACGACAATTTCTCCAAGCCTACGAAATTGCTGTACTCCGCTGTGATTCGATAAAAAAATTTTCTTCTGTCATGCTTTAGTTTTCTTAGTTTAATAAATCTTTATCGTCAATTTTAGGCAAGGGTATCCATCTTGCCCAAAAATTAATCGATCAATTAATTTCTTATTAAAATCTTAAATCGCGTTTCGGTAATAGAACCATATCCTCAAAAAAGCTCATGTTATTCACCACCAGTAACCAAATAATGTGGAGGTTGCTACATAGTAATTTTCTTCATCAATGCTTCCCTTGAATATTGACAGCAGCCAAACTACATCTTTTTTTAAAAATTATTTGTATTCAGCGAACGATGCGGCGTTTTATTTTTACAAATAGCTGAACATTCCGCGCATTGCCTTGCTTTTTAACCCCACTACACAAACAGAAGTTTCGTAATGCATAATGTTCGTAACCTGTTTCTAGCAGAAACATTCCCTATAGATATAGACTGCGAATTACCACCTGATTGAGTAGTACAAAATCAATATCAGTTAGTTCTGGCCTTAAACACGGGGTTGGCCTAGCGCTAATACGCGTCGCCATTTAAAATCTGCCGAGTATTAGTTTTGCACCGGTTTTCGAGATGTACAACGATTGCGTTAAGCCAATGTGTATCAAAAACTTCGTCATCTTTTGTTTATAGGTAACACAAATCAGAGATTTCTTTTACTTTCTGGGAATATATCCGTTATTAGAAATCCGTTTTTCCAACGGATGTCGCTTAGGCTGTTTTTGCTCCTTACAAGAAACAAAAACAAAATTATAAATATAACAAAAGTTCAATTTTAAAACATAATAGTGTTTATTCTTCGTATAACAATTGCTGGAATATTATTTACCTTTGTACCAAAATGTAAAAATTCATGTTTTTAAAAAGGCTATAAGAACAAAGATTAAAAATAAGTCTGGACGGTAATTTAATTAAACAATTGTGCAGGCAACCTCAAAAAGATGTGTTACAGGGAATTAAAATAAGGTCAATAGGGTGTATCGTAGTTTAGAGAAATTTGATATACCACCTTTTTTTATAAATTTATTGAGGAGTTAAGCTTAGCCCAAATCGGTTAAGATATTGCTTTAAAAAAATTTTTATGATAAAAATTCGCCGTATTCAACGCCTGTTTCTCGGAAAGACTTAGGTTGAAAGGAAAAATTGAAAATAATTACGCATTAGAGTTTTGAATCGGCGAGAGTATGATTTATTGATAATATTATACAGACGAACCATATTTTCTTACAATAATGACCCTAACACCAAAAGCAAGAATACGCGTTGGTTTTTAAGCAAGTGATAAAAATTTAAATGAATTAATTTTACACACCCCCAATCTCTAACTTGATCTGTTAAGAAGAGTTAAAGAAAATTTAAAAATATTTAAAAGAAAAATAAGCTATGAATAGTTTACACGGTACAGGAGTGCATTTAATTACGCCGTTTCACAATGATTTTTCGTAGATTTTTAATTTGTTTGGAGCTGTGTTGTAGAGCACAACATAAATGTGGCCGTAGATTATTTAGTCGTTTAGGGACGACTGCGAAACGGCCACTTTACAGAAAGCGGAAAAGAAGCAGCGGGTGAAACCGTATAGAACTAATTGCAGTAGTGCCTTTGTTTAGGAATTGCGCAATAATACGGCCTTAGTAGTTGAAGCCTTAACAAACTATTGATTATCTGAGTTCGTTGCTATATTATCTGTTCGCCTTACACAATAGCCTACACCAAGAGGGTATTTACCAACATTTTAAAGCCATCTCAGAATTGCTTCCCTAAGCCTGTTATCATTTATAATGTACCTGGAAGAACAGGAGTAATATGTTAACCAGAAACAACCTGCGTTTAGCGACTGATTTTTAAAAAACCATTATTCGCCCGATAAAGAAGCTTGTGGTAAAACATGCTTCAAAATAAAAGAAATCTTAGAGCAAAAACCATCTAATTTTTCAGTAATATCTGGCGATGACGTGACTGCATTACTACTGTTTTAGCTGGGTGGTGCAGGAGTATCTCTGTTATTGGTTCAAGTTTGCGAACGAATTTTCTAAAAATGTAAACCTAGGATTGGCGCGAAAAGGTAGTGAGCCATGAAATTCATCACCGCATTAGAGAAAGGAATGCAATTTAATCTTTGAGGGAAGGAAACCCCGCAGGAATTAAAGCTATTTTTGAGCTAATTAGGTAGATGTAAGGCTCAAGTTAGGTGCCATTTGGTTTAAAGCTAGTGCCAATTTAAGCGCTTAAATGTCTTCTTTTGTAAAGTCGTTTAAATTCCAGTTTCAGTGTAACAAATTAAGAAACTTATCTCTTGAACGTTAAAACTTTCGCTTAAAATAGTTGTTTTACAAAGGTATTCGCTTTACTATAGCTTTAATAAAAGTTTTTTAAATCCATTTAGAATCCTTAATTTGCGAATGTTTAGAAAATGCGACCAATTTAGTTGCCAATAGTTTTGGGTAGTAGTGTTAAGCTCTTGTAGGTGATACCAAAAAAAGTACTTTAAAAACGGAGATGTTAAGCGAAGTATGATCATGGCTGAGATTATACGAAGCCAAAGACTTTAAACGTGCTAATGTTATATTAGAACAAATATCTCCTCAATATATTGGAAAAGCCTCAAGGTGAACTCAACTGTGCTCGTTAGTTTTTCTAGTGAGTTATCTGCATTCGACCGACCATCTCGAATCTATATCATAAACTAAGATAAGAAACTTATCCACGATCCATTACATTATCTAATCACACAAGCCCATCTTAAGTCTCTATTTTCGAGCGCTTTTTAAAATCGTATGCTAAAAGTGATAAGCACAGAAACGGCATTCTAGGCGCTAAAAGTTATTATCTACTTTCTCCCTAAGTATTCAATTGATCAAACAGGATTACGATAAAGCTTTGATGAAGCTTCAATTATTTATAAATGCCTAACCCTAATTCTGATAACTTACTCAGAGCTAACGAAAAGATTGGCTCAGGATTTAAGCCACATGAAAAAAGAACAAAAGCATGTCGAGATTGCAAAACAATTTACGAAAATTAGGGAGTTCTATAAGTGTAGACTTTTTATTCTGCGATAAAGCAGCCCCTTGGATAATTTTAGTTAGATTTTCCAGGGATCTTTTATAAAGAAGATTGCATTTTTTCATAATTAAAAGCCTAAACAATTAGCCCTTAAACAGTATCTGAACAAAAAAGAGACAGCGTTTGGTCAGAGCAAAAAGATCTTATGACGTTTGAAAAAGAACTTCCACAAACCCAGTCGAAAAACAAGCCTCGGCCGTGATGAAAAAGTAACAAAGAATTAGAAAATTATTCCAAATAAAAAACATTGACTAGTATGAATATGAACGATTTTAAAAAACTCAAAAGCTCCTGTTTCTTCAGTAACCATTAAACAAGAAGTGAATTTGATGCTCCTACAGGAAACATTTATGAAGCTATCTCAATAAGCTGGCTAAAAGAGCTGTTTCAAATAAACTCTGAAATTAAAAAGAGTTACCGTGAAAACTACTAGAAGAAGTTCGCTACGCTACAGCGATAGTTGAGAAAGAGGTTTTCGAAAAATAAGAGCAAATTGAAATTGAGTTTCTAAACTTTTACGTAAAAAAAATACCAAAAGCTCACTGCGACTAGCAGTTAAATGAGGAGTTAGAAGATAAAATATACCACAAGATTACCAAGCCAAAGATCTAGATAAATATTTAAGCGGAAAAAAAAAAATTCTTTTAGGGTATTATGGAGTATTGCGCTACAAAACTAACTTTTTTGGTGAGATTATTGGAAAGCTGGCGCTGCATGTTTAAATAATTTTTAACGGATAGCGCCAGATTCTTTTTTTCACCCCTAACGGCTCGCAACACTTTCTAAAATCCTGTTTTATCCTCTTTTTTTAAAGAAAGAAGCGAATAGTGTAATCTGGAAAACACGTAGAACTTGGCTATGGGCCACTATGCTATCGCCACCAGCTACGCGCCAATACGCTTTCTAAAATGGCAAATGGCACCTGTGGATAAATTTTTATTGGCCACCTATCTACGCCAAATGCCCAGTTTTTTGCTCCAGCGATGGATTGGATATGTACCATCACCCTTCCACAAAGATCGTTTAAAAAAAATTTAACTTCTTGAAATAGATTATGATACCGCTACTTCTGAACATAGCAACGGATTGCATATGGTGAGCAGAATGCGGAGCGCTTGAGGCTATTGTGCCTTCATTAAAACAAGCATAATTAGTAAAATGGCTTAGCCTTAAGTGGTAAAAAAGTACTTGATTTCACAGCTGGGTCCCACCTATGAAGCCATAAGACCCTGTTCGGTTATTTGCAATCATTCTTCAGGTTTAATGGGTTTTAGCTGGCCAAGCAAGCCTTGCAATTTATGCCTGAAGGTGTGTTCATTTAATTTCTTCAGGGACCCTCACATTAACTTATTTCAACATGTATGTGGCATGATAGTGTGACGCCGTCGGTTTTCGGCTGATGAAATGTACAGAAGTTTCATAAGCACTTACAGCCTGTAGATATCGCCATTACGGCGGCCGGTAGCAATTATCGTCCTAAACGGTGGCCGATTCAGAAATTAAAAAAAAAGTGAAAGCCAACTTGTCTATAGACTCATTAAGATAAAGATATTTCTTTCTTCGATGGAGAGCTCAAAAAAAAGCACATTTTTAGTCGGGTTGCCCTTAGAAATCAGAAAAATGAAGCTAGGAAACAATGGCCCATCGGAAAAAACTTAAAAAAAAGAAATTTTAGATTGCCATTGTCTTAATTCTTTAAATGGACGATGGTGCTGGCCGTTTTGGAAAAAAACAATTAAAAAATAACGTTCATAGATAAGAATTCTTTATTAAAACGTTTGATTTAAAAACCAAAGCCGATGTAGCTTTGATATTTTAAATCAAATAATTACAAAGAAATGCATGCTTAAATAGTATTTCACCTTACTTATTCTTTATACTACTGCCATTTTTTTTTGGAACCTACACAGGGATATCAAATGCCGTAGTTACCGTAAAGTCAGATTTCAAGTTCAGCCAGACTATCAACAAAATATTGAACACCCTTTAGAAAGGTCTTGAATGATTGTAAATTAAAACAAAAGTGGGACAATTAGAACGGTTACAGGAGCAGTGGAAAAGATAGTCGGCTCACTTGTCTCTTAGCACACCGGATA
>Ga0163217_1034252_pt1 | contig 14921 bp, 19 predicted proteins | sample SynspAceP_FD_185933 | JGI IMG/M metagenome (GOLD analysis project Ga0163217, IMG submission 185933) | Saline lake microbial communities from Ace Lake in Antarctica - Synechococcus sp. Ace-P (PacBio error correction) | ecosystem: Environmental > Aquatic > Non-marine Saline and Alkaline > Saline ... | reverse complement strand
CCTGGAGCGATTCACTCATAAGCGCTCCGTGCAAGAATGGCTGCCCCTGAGGACGTTAGGTCAAGGAACGAGCTGACGCAGGTGCTCCAGCGGAATCTCGCCTTTGAGCTGCAATTTGAATGGCTGAACGGCGGCTGCCGTCGGCGCGGGGCTTCTGGGATCTTGATTACCACCTCGGCCACTCTCAGTCGGTGTAGATATCAACTCGCCGCGAACGGAGAAGTGTCGTCTCCCTCGGGAAGTTTCATCGCCGTTGCCTTGCGGCTCGATTTCGCCGTTCTCCACAGGCTCAGCGGCTGTGGGGGAGTCGAGGGTGCTCGGCACCCAGACGCAACGATCTGGAGGTGGAGGTTGTCGGTTTCGCGCAGGACGTGGGTAGACGGACCAGAGATGGGAGTGGGCCATGTCGAGGGGGTGGCGGCGAACCAGCGCTGAAGCACACGAATCCCAAGTCAACGGGCTTCGATATCGGTGCCGTCGTCGCTGCGGATCACACCGCGGCTGGGCTGCTCGGCGTCGGTCGGAACGTACTGACCGCGGACCAAGCCAATGGCCGGTACTGCATCGGTTCGGCTAACGGGGGAATCGGATGGTGACGCATTGTGAGCGGGGGCAACAATGGCCAGTTGCGCAATCTAGCCAGGCCTCCAGCAGCAGACTAGGGGCAAACGAAATTCAGCCTATTGGGCTTCCCCGCCTTGACCGTTTAGGTGGCATCGTCGGCGCCCCCCGTGCCTCTGCTGGGTGGGTCTGCCTACTGCGTCTCGGCCCTTGCCGCGTTTGTCGGCCGCTGGTGAGCTGGGCCAGCGCGGCTTCGGCATGGCCGGCGCTGAATCGCTCCGAGCAAGAAGCTCTCAAGCAAGTCCAATTTAGTTCCAGGGAGGATCTCAGCAGCGGCAAAGCCACGCCAGCCTAGCCAACAACGCTTGGCTGGGATTGCTGTTGGACTTCAAAAGAAGCGGAAGCCACGGCGTTTTGCTGGAGCGAAGGCGGGGTCATTCAGGCAGCCCGATCGCTGGCCACTGCGGTTGATGCTGGCCGAACTAAGGCGCGATCAGATGATGACTCGCAAGGGAGTCCGAGCGCGAGGTACGCCAGCTGTCAAACATCAAAGCCCGAACCGCAGATCGAAAAAGCCTTGCAACTGATGGCCTTGCTCCAATTCTGAGCAGGGGCGGGCGAAACAGGCAAAAGGCCAGCTGGAGGCCCGCCCAACCAAGCAAGCGTTCCAAGATCCACTCGAGCAAGCAAGAGCCCGCCAGCAAGCAAGGCGCTGCACTGGTCGGCCTGCTGCTCCGCGACCTCTTACAAAATACGCCGGGACGGAAGCAACAGGAGGCGGCATCAGCTTACCGGAAGCTGGCCAGAAGACACATCCCAACAGCATGGAACCCGCTTGGCTGGCCCCTGCTCAGCACATGAGCGGCGGCCGCCGGCGCCCTAAACCTTTTCTTCGCTGAAGCCAGGAAACGGCTGTCTCTTGATCCCCAGCCCCCCTGGATCACCCGGCTAGGATCAGTGGCGGGCCTGCCTGGGATGGGCCCCCTTGCGACGAGGCCGCCAATGGCCCCATTGCTCCTGGTAGGGCCCTATCACCCCTGCCGGATCCAGGGATCTGGGGCCCCGTGGCCCCTGGACCTCCAGCTTCCTGAAGGGCGACGAGTCGACAAGCATCGCGGGATTGGTGGCTCTTTGAGGGCCCTGACTGCGCGAAGGCATGTTCATCAGCTTCAAGTGGATTGTTGGCGTCGATGATCCCCTTTTCCTTGGGCGGGCGTTCATCGAAGAACTGTCGCTCTGCAGCGATTGGCCGCTCCCTGTGGCCAACCCCCAAGGCCTCGGCACCGGCCGGGAGACAGGAGGAAAGGAAACGCTGCAAGGCAGGCGCTGAGAGCCAATGCAACGGGCCATGGCGAAAACAGGCGGAGGGTTATGGGGCGCAATGCTAAGGGTCTTCGCCAACGGTCGACCCGCCCGCCCATGCGCATCGCCACCTGGACGCTGAATTCCGTCCGCAGCCGGCTTGAGCAGGTGTCTCTCCGGCTGGAAGCATGCAACGCCCCACGCACTGTGCTTGCCTCAGGAAAGTCCAAGGTCTGAGAGTTTATCTCTGTGTGTCCCCCTCTCGCTGAGGCTCTCCCGCAATCTTAAGCCCTGGGTTACAGGCGCTGCCATCGCTGTCAGAAGGCTATACACGGTGTCGCCATCCTCAGCCAACTCCCCTGGGGATGTGGAAGGTGATGGCTTGTGTCCGCATTCTGTGCCCCAGGCTCGAATGGCCGCCCGGAACTTGAGTGTGAACACGAAGACGCAATAACGAGCATGCTGATCAGCGCCCGGTGGATGGAGGAGGGGTGCGGGGTGCTTTGAACCTCTACGTCTCGAATGGATCGGCTTCTTGGGCAGCGAGAATGACGCCTACAAGCTACTCGATTGGTGTCCTGTTTGCGGCGCTAATTCGAGGCCCAGGCGAGCAGGCCCGAGGGCGCTCCTGACATGGTGGGACGAATACTCTAGTCAAGACATCGCACCCTGAGGACCGAGGACATCCACTGACGATCCTGGCCGCTCTCTGGCGCAGGTAAGTGGCATCGCGATTGGCCAAGCACCGATCACGAGCGCCAGGGCCTGACACTTCTTGCGGACGCCCCGATCCTACGATGCAGTAGTGTGCGAGGTCGGCCCGCGCACGTCAGCTCGTCCTCTGCAGCTCTCGCCTTCCGCTCCATCGGAGGTGTGTGGAGCTCTGGGTGGGACTACCGCAGCGGCGCCTGGACCGCGACCGGGGCTGGCGGTCGATCACATCGTACCTCACAGACGATCTGATCCGCCTGCGCCACCCGGCTGTGGCCAACGACACAAAGTGGTCCGCACGCAAGCTCCAACACTCCCAATCTCGTCGCGAGCCATTGCCCCGGTGGTGTATGTGAGCGGATCTGCAAGTTGGCCGAAGAAGACATATCGATGCACGCACTACACAGTCCAAGTTACGCGATATTCTCGAGCCCGTTCGATCATAACCGCTGGGTCTCTAAGGAAGACAGGCCATGGCAACGGAAAGGGTCCTGGCTCAGAGTACACTTAAAGATTTCTTACGGGATATCCCATACATGTGTTGCTCAATGCACCATCTCTCTCGTCTCATGGTCAGGCGGAGTGCCCGCGCGGCCGATTCGCCACAACTCCTGCTGCGAGACACTGTTGCGTAGCTCGGGAACAGGTTGCGCGGGGGTTGGCGCGACCTTCGGGATCGGTCCGACCACGGCCGCACCCGCTGTGTGTGCCCACGATCCTTCGGGGCTGAACATTCCGAGTCGAAGAAGCAGGCGCATTGTCGAGCGAACCCCGTGCTCCCCACGCCGGGGTGATGCTGCGCCGCATCCAATGCACAGACGCAAACAATGTACGGCTCCCAGTTCCTGGATCGCGATCCAACACGCGGGCTGCTGGCGTGCGTAGAGGTATCAGGTGGTGAAGCATTGCCATCACCTTGCATGGAAGACCGTTGGCCACGGCTGAGTTTGTAGGCGGCTGCGGCTCAGGGCTTTCAATCGCCGCCAGCACGGCCGCGTTAGGCCTCGCGGAAACAGCCCCATACAAAACTGAACCGTAATAGGTGGGTGATCCGGCCCACCGCTGCCAAAAAGCCAGACTTGCGACGCTTTCCAGAGCAGAGGCCCGATCCGCTTCGCTTGCGGCGCCCGACGGATCGAGCGGGCATCCGGGCCAGGCGGCAGAGGTCGATCGTGTGCTCTGCCGCCCGCGCCTCCACTCCTCGCTGCGGCCATCGAGCTCATCAGCAGACACAGCGGCCGCACTCGCGGGTATTCGTCGTGGCCGAAGAGGTCGTCGACCGCCATTGATGGTGAGTTATACCATGATCATCCATCCAGCCGCAACACCGCCGCCGCACGGTCGTGACACTGAGGCCACCGCCTCACCGGGCGGCCTCCATCAGCACTGAAATCGGCAGCAGCACTTCAACGGTCTGCGGTGGGGCAGCAGCCGTCAGGTTTGATGGCCGTGGCAATGCGAGGGTGCCTCGCTTCGGCCGATGAAAACACACCACGCAATCCAGTACCCGGCATTCTCGCCACACGAACCGCCCAGCCGGGTGATACTGGCCATCGGGCAAGACCACCTCCAGCATCAGAGCACGTGGTTGCTGGTGATCGCCGTATTTGAGGCAAATGCCACCCAGCCGGCGTTTCTCGAGCAGTTTGCGCCGATGGCTGCACGTACCTACCTGGCTGGAGGGGATCGGCACGGGACGTAATAAAAAGCCTTCGCCGCTCACCGCCCGGTCAGCCAGCTGATTGACCACCCCGTGCTGCACGGTGATGCGCTGATATCTCCAGCTCGAGAGCCAGCACCGAGCGCACTGCGGCTGTGTCAACCACCAGCAGGGCTTCCTCGTTCCACCCACCGCTCCGCCGGATAGAGGGCCGGATGGCCACTTAGCCCCGCGCACGAACGGCATCTCCAGCTCATGGCATGCCAAAAAAAAGCGGGCGCCCAAGAATGCGGACCACTGCTCGGTGTGTTTCCGGCCAAGCACCACCAGCGGTGGGGCTCATGCACCGGTGCAGGGTAAGGGCCGGTCGCTTGTCATAGGTGAGCAGCTCTGGCGCTTTCGCACGAGGGGCCGCGCGGCAGATCGTCGCAGACCGTGCTCAATTCGCTTCCAGGGAAGCACAAGGTGCTGCGCGTAGTCACCAAGGAAGCGGTTCAAAGCCATCTGGACTTAAACAGCAGGGCGCCAGCTCAGCGAAATCTGTCCGTGCTTGCTAAGGATGGGAAATGGTCGCATCTGAGGGCTGGTCTTTGCCGCTTCAGTGCCGGCAGCACCCTCCTGGACGTCTGCGGATGCAGCTTTGACTTACGGCACCCGCGTATATCGGGCTCCTGCCCTGAACAGCCGACCGGTCCCAGGAACTATCACACGCCGCTTTCTTCAAGCTGGATGCCGAGGCGCGTGAGTTCCCCTGGTGCGGGCTTTCGCTCCGTGGGCGGGCAGCGATCGATCTTTGACCGCGTTCAAAGGGGCCTACGCCTGGGATGTGCGATGGCACCGCTACATTCGATACTCGGCAGTTTGGGGCCGGCGATCTGCGGGCCACGGCCCATCCCGAGTTGTGACGCCGCCTTGCATCAGGCCCTCGCAACAACGGGGCACCAGCTTGGCGCCCCCTTGCAGCCCGGAGAACCGGTTGGCGGAACTGGTGACGAGGGCGGTCTCGCGCAGCGCTGGAGATGGTTGCGCTTGTCGTCAACTCCGGCACCAGAAGCTGCATGTCGGGTGCTGCGGCTGAGTGCGTGCCTTCAACTGGCGCGAGTAGCTGTCAAGTTCGGGAAGGCTAGTTTACCACGGCCACCGCCGACACTGTTCTCTGGTCAAGGCCGGCTCCGCGTGCGTTGCCACGTGCGTCGGGCCTGCCGAATTCCCCCGGCGTGCCCACGCGCACCACGCCAAACACCCTCACCGCCCCGCTACAAGATCCTGGAGGCGTTAAAAAGCTCTCTTGCCGAAAATCCGGGCGAAACTCGGGCCGGGGTGATCCTGGAGTCGGTGGTGGGGCGATTTGCCGGCTTCATCGTGCCGAACCGGGCTCTGGAAGCTTGCGCGATACTTCACCCGCGACCAACGGCCGCCCCTGCCTCCACCTTCGATGAGGGTGATGACCGGCTTCCGCACCGCCTACGGCGGCGCCCAGGCCAGTTCGGTGTCACCCGCGAGCACTTCACCACCCTGTAGCAAGGTGGTATCAGGCGGCTGGTCGCCCGTGCGGGGCCTACGCGCGGCCAGAGCCGACATCATGGACCTGGTTGAGATAACGAGACGGGTCCGATGATATCAGGCCGGCCACCCCTTAGCGGCAATTCCCCTGCGATGAGCGCCGGGAATCAAACCCTCGAAACTGCTCAAGCAACCCCGGCACCTACGAGCGCCTGACACAATTACCCAGCGTATCTGCGCCGGCATCCTGGCGGCGGGCGTAAGGAAGCTGGGCTGCGATCAGCCGCGCCCCACATCAGCGCCATGTTCGCCTTCTTCCTCTGTGATGGCCACGGTGCCGCAAAAACTTCGAGTGAGGCCAGCTGGGCCGACACCGGCAACATTCGGCAGCTGCAACCGCGCCATGCTTGAGCGGGGCGTGTATCTGGCCCAGCGCCTTACGAAGCGGGCTTCACGTCCCCTGGCCCACAGCGACTCCGACATCGCGCCACCCTCACCGCCTTCAGGGCCTGCTTTCGCGCGTCGCACTGAGGGTTGCGGCTGCACGGCCAGCAAGTGCCAGGTCTGCGGGCTTGCAGCGAACACTTTCAGGGCACTTGGCGGCGAAAAGGATTTCAGCCGGCAAGCTTCAGCCCAGCATTCAGGCCGCCGCCTTCGCGCAGATACTCTCTGCCAACTGCGCAGGTTCCCATTCAAACGACTCTCTCTCGCTCCAGCAACGCCAGTTCCCGCTCCAGAGCAAGGCGGAAGGCCGGCGGGCTTCCGCAAGGGGGGAGGCTGTGCCACCCGTTCTCCAGCCAAACTCTGGGCCGCTGGCTCCAAGCCCTTTCAGCCACTGACTCTGTAACGATTCTTTCGGTACTGAATCGGTGAGCTGGCTCGTCTGACTGGATCAGCGGCCGGATTCGGCCCCCACGGCCCTGAGCACCTTCCACCAGGGAAATTGCTGCGGGCTTTGCGGGCTGGAGTCGATTAGCGGCCGCTGCGGCCCCGCCGAGCGCTTTCCACCCAACCCCGCGCGGGCGCGAGCAGCAACAGCACCTGCATCCAGCATCGGTGGCCGGCATCTCTGGCTGTTGAAGCCAGATCGGGCCCTGAACGCCAGCGTTCGGGCTCCAACGGCAAGCTCAGTCCAATAGCCATTGGATCGCACTGCAGGCCCGCGGACGCATTGAGGCACATTCTTGACTTTGCTCAAGGCGCCACACCCGCCAAACCTAGGTCCAGTGCAGGAATTTTCTATTTTGCAAACATCATGACTTTGGGTCTGGCATACAATTGCAAGAAACGAGAAGAACTCCTTTCGCGGAACTGGCTCCAGAACTGCTTTGTGCTGTACGAAGCTTCTACTCTGAAGGACTGGGAGTGCTTTAGCCTAGAAAAATATATTAATACAGAGAATCGCCGATTCGGGGCGGCCATTTAGCAACTACGACTAAACTTTTTCATTTTTCAGGAAGTTCTACGTGCTTTTTGTGTAAATATTGAGCGGCTCATCACGGGAAAAGCGAGATACAGAAGCGCTCCGAAAAATTGAGAACTCAAGTGTAAATTATCCTATGAAGACTATATTATAATATTTGGGCAAATTGACGAGTGAGGACGACTTAATTAATTTAATATTTGAGAAGAAAGCTCGCCCTATTGCTCTTCTAAGCAGTTTAGACATACAATGGCTACCTGCTATGTGTTCAAGGGCTTTGTCGACTTTATTGATAGATTCATGATTATGCTTATAAAAGTAGATTAATATCTTGATGCCAAATTGGAAAAGAAAGCACTAGCATGTTCCAGCTCTGTCATCCTCACAACAGAATGCGTTGCCGCTGTTCATAATATTTAGACTAGAAAACTCAAGGCAAATGAAAAACGCAAAAAATCTATTATCACTGAACAAGAACGACTAATTCTTTGCAAAGCTATTCCAGCAATCTTTACAGAATACATGTTGGTAGCGGAGTCATTCTAGGAGAGCTTGTAAGGCGTTGGAAGCAGCAAAAGCAAATTGGAATCAGAAACGAAGATCTTACGAATTATCGTTTAATTTTCAAACAGATTCGACGCGAATAATTCATTCGACGTTTTAGAGCATTTCCAAACTACAAGAAAGCACTAGAAGAGTGCTTCCGGCTGCATTAAGCCGGTGGGTCATATATTTATTAGTGCACCTTTGAAGCTTGCTTCTAAAACCAGAATATATATGCGAAGCTACTTGTAGTCAAGCAGGAGGCTTGCTCCATCTGCTGCCCCCGAATATCACGGTGCGATCCCAAGTAGCCTGTAAGATATGCTTATTGCTTTTATTCATTTGGCTGGGATTATTCTCGAATGATCTTAGAGAGGTGGATTTAGTGATGCAAAGCCCGCTTCTTTATTGGTCTAAAGAATTGGGTATTTAGGCGGCGAACATTTAATTACTTGTGGCACAAAAAGAATGATAACATTATCTGCTATGGGAAGTGCATCGACCTTAGCAGCGCGGGCGCCCAGACGCTTCGAGCACATGCTCAAGCGTGTAAACCAAATAGCACCGGATCGGGATCGCAGGCCAGTCGATCGCCAGGCCAATTCGGCCCCAGCGCCCCATCGAGATGGCCTCCAGCTCCGGCCGGGCGGCTGAGCGGTTCGCCCCAGGCGTGGCGCTTCTCCGGCACCGATTCTTGGAATGTTGGGCTGGTCGATCGCCTAGCCTGCGCCAGGCCCAGCGCTTCGCTGGCGAAATCAAGGAATCGAACGGGGGTCTCCAACCCGAACAGATCCCGCTGGGGGATCCACCTGGCGCTGATCGCCAGATCACCCTGGCAGGGATCACGGATGTTGATGCTGCGGTCGACCACCACCACGAACTTGGCTGGTAGGTGAACTGGGGCAGGGCGCTCAGTAAGGCCATCGCGCCCGCTTGGCCTGGGCCGGGGTAGGCCTTGTACGATGGCTGAATCACGGTCCAGCATTGTAGATCAGCCCTTCATCGGCAGGAAGAAAATCGACGCATCTCCGGGATCTGCTGGCGGCCAGGATCGGCGGTATAGATCCGGTTCAGGAGCGAGTCGCCCAGCATCGCCCCTCTTTTCGGCGGCCGGCCGCTGAGGTTGGTGTGAGAAACAGCGGGTTACGCCGCTGGGTGACGCACTGAAAAGCGCACAAAGTGAAGGCCTCCACCCACCGCCGCTAGAAGCCCCCCCGACACCTACATGTGGTCGCCGAACGACCATCGGGCAGACTCTCTCCCGGATGAGTGAATCGTGCCCTTCCAGCACCACCCTCGCTGTGGGACCGGCACTTCCAGTGTTCAACGTGTTTGCACTTGAGCCAGCCGCACCCCTTCACCGGCATAGATGCCGCGACAGTCATTCGGAGAGCTGCACCGGATATCGGCGTGGCGGCCGCCAATTCACCAGCAGGGGGTGGGACGCCGATGGCCACCGCACCTCCAGGGGCTTGCCCATGGGCCAGCGCCTTGCGCAGTGCCGGCGGCCGCGCGCCACGCTCAGCCAGTGCACCGTCATCGCTGTTCACCGACTGAGCGCTTGCAAGGCCCGGTAGACGCCAACATTTGGGTACGCCGGTTTCCGCAGATCCCGGACCTTGGGTTGATCACCAGGCCCGAGGGTGATAACCCCGCCGGCATCGCCGGGCCAGCTGGCGCAGCAGGGGCACAGCGCTGTCAAGGGTTTCACCTGATCGCCCTTGAACACACTGCTCGGTGGCAGGGGGGCAACTCAAGGTCGCGGTCGGGCGCGGGCCTTGACCACATCCCAGAAGCACGCCACCGAAGCGCACTCGCCTCCTTTTGAGCCCACAACTTGGGGGGCGGAGGCTGCATGCAGCAGGGCAAGCCGATGCTCGCCGAGGTCTTCGATGGCTTGCTCGGCGACGGGGAAAAATTGTTCCATCCCCATGCTCAGCAGACCACGCGCTGGCACACGGTTGCGAGCAGGTCTCACCGCCACAGCGCATCCGTTATATATATTCTTGAAACAGGAGCCAGCACCCGCGTCGTGCGATCGCGGCGAGCTCCAAGATCGAGATTCCCAACCGGGGCGGTTGGATTCGTCCGCAGTTGTCCCGCGCTCTTCGAGGCAGGGCAAGCCAGTGCTCAATGGTCGCCGTGCTGCGCTCCTTTTGGCACGCCATCCGTCAAGGGGCAAGGATCAGGTGCCTGCCCCTTACTAGTCACGACCCCCCCTTCGCCGTCGCCTCTAGTAGTCGCGTGCAGCCTTCCACAGGCTCCGGAATCCGTGCCGCGCTGGGGCCCGAAGCAGCGGGCAACCCAGGCGCTTGGGATTCCAGCCCGCCGCCCCGATTGTCCGCCGTGGTGATCGACGTGTTGGCGCGCCAACAACCCACCAATTCGCCTTGGGATCCCGCAGAACCTGTTGCAGAAGCAGCGTCCAGGCCTTCAGCCGATCTGAGAGCGCTGGGAGGCGGTCAGCTGCTGGCTGGCCGGCTGAGAAACGGCGCGGCGGCCGGCGAGGGCGGCCTCGGGAAGGGGCGGGGGGCCCAAAAACCCTCTTTTTCCCCGGGGTTCAGTGGGTTTGACTGGGTTAATGTCCCCCTGGCTGTCACGCCGGAGTTGCGTGTGGTGGCATAAACGTCTCTTTCTGAGCACGTCACCAATGGCACGCGCTCCACTCGATCGGGTCAGCGGCGTGCCCCTTGGCTGCTGACAAGCGCCTGTCTGCGCCTAACCGCAATGCCGTCTGCCCAGCGGCTGCTCGAGCAAAGGGGGCCAGCACGTCTGGATCGTGGGCAGCGGCTGGGAATGGGGCTACTCCCTGGGAGGACACCCTGCGCCGCCGGGGCTGTCAACCGCCCGCCGCCATCGAACTAGGGCCTGAAAAGGGGCGAAACGGTGGAGTTCAGGCAGATGACGTAAACGATGGCCCCCTGGGGCGCTCTCGGTCAGGCAGTGGAAGCACGGACCCTGAAGCCTTGCCTGCGACTGGCCAGCCATGGCAAGCGACTGGAGGCCTTGGGGACCACGATCCCGACTTCCGCTGCTTGCGCGCGCTCTGGACAAAATGCTGTGCAAAAATCGTGCCAAATCCAGACCACACCGGGCGTGCTCTAAGGCAGCGACGCAACGCCACGGGGGCTGCCTGAGGCCCGGAGCCCCTCCCCTACCAGTTCCCGCCGACCTTGCCCTTCTTTCTTCGCTGGTCGAGCTTCCTTTGCAGCTGCCCTGCAAATGACCAGCACGCCGTTATCCGGAGTGCGAATTTCACGCGCGCTGAGGAAACTGATCGAAAGGCTGGCCGCCAGGCGCCGGCGCCGAAAACCTGGTTGCTGTTTGCGGAGAATTTCGTCCTTCATGGCGATGCTCCCGCCGCCTGGAGTTGGCTTCCCAGGCGCTGCCGAAACGCCTTTCGGCCGTTTTCGTGGTCACGATGGCCGGCTTACAAGTTCACCGTGCTGGGGGGTGGTTCCCTGTGGCCGGCCGGCGAGCGCGGTCACCTTCAACCGCCATGCGAGTTGCGTGGGAGCAAGGGACGGCAAGCTGCTGGCCCGCTACGACCAAAAATCCCACCTTTCGATGTGGATTCTGCGGACGGTCACACCTACCGCGAATTGGGAAAAACGGTTTCAGCCCGGCACCGCCCTACCGCCGGTTGTCGATTGCCCGCTCACTCAATCAGGGTTGTATTAGGCTGTCAATCTGCGTACGACGTGCGCTTCCCGGAGTCTACGCCATCTGGCTGGCGAGCTGGAGCAGAAGCTGTGATGATTCAGCCGCCTTGACCGCCTTCACCGGCAAGGATTCATTGGCAGGTGGCATGGCTTGCAGGCAAGGGCGATTGAGGAACACCGCCTCGTGGCTGCGCTCCCGCGCGACCGCGCTAGCACTGATGGCGCAGGCAAACCCATGGGCACGGCGGGGGTGCATCGATCCCCTGGGGAACTGTGCTGGCTGGACGCATTGGAGTGATGCGGTGGGCTGGCCGTGGCACGATCGTGATACCAGCCATGCCAAAGGGTCCGGGGGCGCCAGAATGCCGAGCCTGATACCACCGTTACTCGCGCTCCTCGCTGTTCTGAGTCTGAGAGTGTATCATCGGCCAACTGCTGGCGGCCACTGAAGCCGCGTTCCTGCTGGGCGGCTGTAGCCCCCCCTGGCACCCTGCTGGGCTCCCCTTGCCCGGCCAGAATGCCGCCAGCGCCTCCCTGGCGGCTTGGCGGATCGCCCGTAGATGGGGCCTGGAGCTTGCGTACTCTTCACCGTCCATCTCGCTCACGTCGTTCTATGAGGCCGGCAAGGTGGCGTCGGGATTCCCGCGATCTGGATCGATCTGCCTGGTGCCCCCAGCCGCACCCGCTAGGCATTCGCGCAAACGGCGGGGCCCTCAAGGAGATCCGGAATCGGACAAACCCGATCCCAACCACCACCAGGCTCGTACTGGCAATTTTTTACCTGGCATACCGCTTAAGAACACCGCGCATATGCGGCTGGTCGGAAACAGCCGTTGATCGCTGAGAGGTTGGGGAGCTCGGAAGGCCTCCGCTCCGGCAGCATAATCGCCTCGACTGGGCGAATGGGCAGCCTCGAAGCCCCACGTTGGCCTGGTCACGGCCGGCCAGCACGGGCCGGCGCCGTCCCGTTGCGGCGGTGGGCGCGTTTCACGCGTGGTCATCGGGACCCAGGGCCCATGGCGGCCCCGATCCGGGTGTGCGCATCGGCATCGGACGGACTGCGTGAGAACCGATGTTAGGTGCTCGACATCAGCCTGCAAAGCAGCCAGATGCTTGCAGAACCGTGGCGTGCGGGTTTGAGTGCATTCACGCAACGGGCAGAGGTGGATTTGTCGACTACCCGCCGCAGCGTCTCGTGGGGTCTAACGACAAAGCCGCGCCCACGCCTTTGTGAGGCATTCACGCCAATGCCCTGAGCACTTGGCCGCGGCCTGATGTCAACGGCATCGAAACCTTGTCTGCTCACGAGGTTCCCTCTCAAGGCTTCTGGCCAGCTCCTGTACAGAGCAGAGGTGGTGGGCGGTGTACACGGCAGCCCGAATCGGAGGCGTCAAACCAGGTACGCTTCTTTCGCTTGGATCCGCCGGAAACCGTTTGAGCCACGCCGCCCTCGGTGGAACCGGACTTCCTGACCGAAATCATGGATCCCCCCGGCTGGCCTACGGCCTCGCACCGCAGCCAGGCTGTGCCAACGCGATCGGCCCGCGGCATCCCTTCAATTACCTGGGGGGAGGCTGACTGGCGGCCCGTATCGGCCTTGAAATGGATAGCGGGTGCGAGCGGCTTTAACAGTTGCTCGGCGGCGTGATCGAATTGCCACCCCAATCAGGCCTTCCTTTACGCTGGGGGACAGCGGCCAGCGGAGTGCCCTGGTGATGTGACCAGTGAGTCTCTGAAGCGCCGAAATACGCTTGATTGCCCAGGAAATCGTCGTACTGGATGCGACAGGTAACAGGGTGGGGAATGGTGATGGGCTCGCAAACACCACTCAATGCCCTGGCCTTCGACCTGCGTCGAGCCGAGGCGGGCGCTATTCTCTCTCTTTTCATTTTCGCCCGTGGACAGGTCGAGCCAGGGTGTGTGGCGTGGGGAGCACGGGGCCTTTGGCTTACGAGAGGCTGGAAGTGGTGGACCCGGTTAGGCGAATTTTTGGGACGGGACTTAACGACCGTTGAGGGGCGCTTGGGTCCCATGGACCGGCTGGCGGCCCGGTGATCGCGAAGCGCTCAGCGGTAGGCCGACCAGGCGTCATACGAGCCAGGAGTCAGGGCCGCCAAACACGCGGCAGGGTGACAGCAGCCGTAAACTGAGGGCACCTGCCCAGCAGTGGGATCGGCCTCGGGATCTCCTAGACCAATGTTGAGCAACCGCCACAACGAGCACATTCGTCCTCCGAACACCCAGGATCCCGCGCCTTCGGCCGTGCGCCTCGGACTACAACGCTATCCAGACGCTCCAGGCCCAGCAGGCAAGCCCAGCTAAACCAACTGCGGCAGGCCAAGCTAGCTGGACTGGTCAAAGGCGTAGCACTACGTACTCCGGACAGGAACCAGAAAACGGCCGGCAACAACCACTCACAGCTGGGGCAGTAGAACCATCCAATGGCAGCAGCGGATGTAACCAGGACAGGCGCGCTGTGCACCAGGCGCCTCCACCTCGTCGGGGCGAAGCTCTCCAAAGCCCAATGGCGAGCCCCGACGTCCGCCTTCGCAGACCCTGAGACGAGCAGCCCATCTCAGGGCAGGATAATCATTAGTGGTTAAACCCAGCTGCTGATGTATGCACTATAACTCTTTCCCCCTCCACGCTTACCTTTTGCCACTATGCCACCCAGGGGGATCAACTAACAGGGCGCACTGGCGCCAGGCACTATACGGCATCAAGCCAGACCAAATCTCAAGCACTGATTCCACCACGGGGACTGGAGCGCGCCCGTTGCGTCAGTGTCCTCCGAGCACTCCCAGGCGTTAATGGGTGGGCACCTTTGAGTCTCCGTCTCCGCTAGCCTGCCTGTCATACGCAGAGGCCCTTGTCTTCGCTACTTGGGACAATTCAGTAGAATAGGCGGCTCATCGGTCGCCATTTGGCCATAGGGCTATGCAATTCGCCGCAACAGGCGCAGTCTTACAACGGTCCTATTGCTCCGTCCTGGCCACCCGTGTCGGGACGCCGCCAGATTGCACAGATGCCTCCAGGCACAATACTAAGCAGGTATGGATGCGCTCAGTACTGGCTAGTTGTCGCACGCAGCTGCGTCCCAGGCATGGCTCGACAGCGCGAGCCAGCGATTGCCACCGGCACCGGTCCAGGCACAGACCATTGAAACACTCACTGAGAGCTCAGGCAGGCTGATGCCGATAGCGTCGTACAGCCACCAGCCAACCCCTTGGTGGGTCGAGGCGCGTGACGCCAGTACGACTGGGCCCATGAAGACATAGCCGGTAGCAGCGGCGGGCCGAGCGACGAACCAGGAAGCATCAAGCAGGGCTCAACCCAAAGTGCGCGACACCACCCGCGAGAGTCGCTGCTTGGCCCAGCCAAGGCCGGGACCATACTCGGCGCAGAAAAGAGAGGGAGGGAACGTCGGGCATCAAAACGACTCGACTGTCTCGTTCAGCAATTGTCGTTGCGGTGATCATCCCGATAGCCATGCAGCTCGCCATGCTCCACCCAGGGCGTGCGATTCATCGCATCGCGCGCTGGGGCGCAGGCTGGG
>Ga0163217_1028693_pt1 | contig 14924 bp, 19 predicted proteins | sample SynspAceP_FD_185933 | JGI IMG/M metagenome (GOLD analysis project Ga0163217, IMG submission 185933) | Saline lake microbial communities from Ace Lake in Antarctica - Synechococcus sp. Ace-P (PacBio error correction) | ecosystem: Environmental > Aquatic > Non-marine Saline and Alkaline > Saline ... | reverse complement strand
ACCACCAATCAATAACTTCCTGTTAGACGCTCCACGACAGAAGGGGCGGGCGATTGACTTACCTGAATATCCCCGTGCCCGGCCGCTACGTCGACGACAGCATAAAACGGAGACACATGACGATACCGACGTCGAAAAAGTAGCAATGCCGTTGTCGGCAGCACGGCAGCAACGGCGCAATCAAGCGACCCCCCCCGGTGCCGCGGTTTCGTTTGAACGAATGGTGGCCGAACCGGGCTTGACTCAGTTGCTAATGCACAACCTCGTATCAACCGTTGGCCCGATTACTATGTGAGCGTTCAAGAAACTGGAATTCGGGCGGTCAAGAGACTGCAGCCGTGATGACAACTTCGCAGGCTGGTGGCGCCGCGACTACGGCCCACCTCGGCCTTCTTCATCATGGGTGCACGCGCGGGACCTACCGCTACGGCGGTGGCCCGTGGGTCCGCACGGGACACCGCGTTTGCGCGCCCCAACCAGCGTGGCGATAACGCCAACCTCGAAAAGCGCGCGCCTGCTTGTGGCCGATAAACTGAAATACCGGCAACCAGGATTTCATGGGGCCGATTGATCTCCTGTGCGGGAACATCTCGCTTGAATCGATGGGCTTGAACATTCCGGCTTCGCCGGTGGCGTGTGGACCGTTGGAACCCGAAGGGACGTTTTTGGCGCGAGACGAATGGCGGCAGCAGCTTATGGAAAGGGCATGAGAGCCCCCGCTGGCGCCGTGCAAATGCGGCTATCTATGTTGCCCGAAGGCCAGAGAAAACCGATCTGCAGGTCGGCAAATGAATCCCCGCCCGGAACCTTTGCCGGATGGCATCATGGACGATATGAACCGTGGCGCTGATCGCGTGTGGCCATTTGGTAAGGCAACCCGTGGGGGCGCGAGAATGCCCCCGGCCGATCCGAGCGCGCATGAAGTCAGGGTTTGGTGGACCACAGACGACCGGGACGGCTCCACAGCCTGCCGCGGGCTTGAAGCGCATTGGTCGCGACGCCGACAGCTGGATGACTATTTCGATAACTGCTGGCTCGAGTGGAATGACATAGCCGTCCCGGTGCGTGCAGTGGACCCAAGAGGCGAGCCGCAGCGCACCGTGTATGCGATGCCCGTTAGTCACCGCGCTATCATGTTCACCTCTGATGGCAGCCTGCCGCGAAGACCGGTATTTTAATCTCAACGCGTTTCACGAGACCGGGAATGCCGATGCTTTGCCCGGCATGTTCAACTGACCCACCGCATGGGCCGTTGCCGCTATATTGGCCCCCGCGTGCAGCGGGAGCTGATTGCAGGAACCGATCCCGCCCCCCCGACGCATGCAGTTGGTGGATGAGCGGACGTTGCATCGCTGAAGCCAATTCGTGGCTGGGCCTAAGCCGTTCAGAACTGGTAGCCCGTTGGGCTCTGACGGACTTCCGCGGGTCGACAAACGCCGGTGTTGGCAATGGCGCGCGCATCCGTCTGACCGCAGAGATGGCATGTGAGAACCGGTGTTGCCAAGTGTGACGTACTGGAAGGATCCGTGCCGAGTTCACCGGGTACCAGTTCAGCGACAGAATCTCGGTCCGTGACCTGTGTGTGGGGCCGGTGCGCCCGGGATCGAGAAAGCTCAAAGGACGCAGCCGACGTGACTGTGCTTTCGGCCCGGCCCGGGATGTTCGCTTGGCAGACGAGTCGTTCGTTGCCTATTTCGAACCTGTCAGATGGCTCCCGAACTTTTTTGCCAAGACCCGCTATTCGGTCACCCGGCAGAGTGTGGTTGATGTGCCCAGCTTCTGACGTGACGCGCCGGACAATGACCTGTTGTTGTCGGTGGTATGCCGTTTGCATGAGTGAACGTAGGCCGTCCAAAACGGCGTGTTCACAGATGCGCCGGACGATTGAACAACGGATTTCTTCACACGTGCTGGAGGGACCGTGTGGTCGAAGGGCCGGAGAGAGCCGACGAATTTTTTACGAGGGCCCGCGAACCGCGCACGGGTGGCTCAGCCACGACCGTCGATCTTGCTGTTCGGTCGAATCGCAGTGCGCGCACGGGAGTTCTTAGCGCGACGTCCGCGAAGAGAATTTTTTGTCTGATTTGTGCGGATGGCCAAGGTGATTGACCTTGACGTTTCGACTCGCTAAGCACGGTACGGACACTCCAAGGCGGGCGGTCGCGGTCGCGGCCTTTTCTAGCCCGTGTCCTTTTGTGGGGGGGGGTAGGGCGGCAGGTGCCGACGTGGCGCAAATGGGCTATGTTGTGTGTCCCGCGGTCGGTGTGGCGTTGCGCTACACACCAGAGTGCCCGTAACCGATCGGCGGGTCGCTCGCGCAGCAAAGGGGTCTCGGGTGCCATGGATGCAGCCTCTTGGCAGGCAAGGCGAGCCCGTAGGCACCGCAGGCGGTCATCCTGGCCGTCAGTCGCGGCCATTCCGGTCGATCATGTGTCTTTGCGTGTTGAAAAAATTCACGTTCGCCCCGAATGCATGTCATGGCCTTGGTGTCCGGAATTGGCAGCGGCCGCGTCTTGACCTTGATATCTTGCGTGACCCCGCAAGACTAGTTTGGTGTCACCGCCCGGGGGTGAGTCTTGTTAGGCGGCCGTGATATTATTCGGTTTTCTCGGCGACCCGTCTGGGGTGCCTGCACACGCATTTTCCCACTGGAGTGTGGTGTGCCCCTTTTCTTATGCTCGTCCCCGGTGCTTTTTTTGAAAGGCGGGGCCGGTTTGGGGTTTTTGAAAACAGTTCCGGGGTAGGTGAAGGGTCGGTGCGCGGACAGGCTAAACCGGGCGGGAGGGTCAACGCGTCGTTCAGGAGGCCTCTTGGCATCGAAGAATCGCATGTTTAGGGCGATGTGTGGCTCGGTGTTGATTAATGTGCTAGATGGACAGGGCCACTAGATTCACGTAGGCGGCGCATTCGACGAGTGAGGCCAAGATTAAATTCGTACCCATCAAAGAAACAAGTGCTCTATGTCTGCTGATCCGCCCACGAGAATGCTTGCCACTGAACCGATTTATTGCCTGGCAGAAAAAATGGATTACATGTGGTACGGTTCGCCCAGAGATCAGCCCCAGTTTAGGAAGTAGCTCGGTCATGCGTGGAATTGAAAACCCCGGTCACACCGCGCGCCCCCGGTGATTGGCGATCGTTCAATGAGTAGGGCCTTCGATTGCGAATAAGTTCAGGCAAGATATGTCGTGGGTCTTGGTTTTAAGGGGCGCGTTAGCCTATGGGTTTAAGCGGTTCGTAGAGCCAATGCAAGTGCCCCTGCTGCAATGAGCCGGTTGGCCCCGCTTTATGTGTCACAGGGGGCAGTAAAAGCGGTTAGCCCGGAGCTGCGGTGCCGGATGTGCGCGCGTTGTGCCCAATGTGATCGGAGATAGTTCGTTTATGACAATCTGCGGCCCGCTTGATCAGGCCGCGTTGGAGGGCCAGTTGTCTTTGTCAGAGTACGTGTCTTCATAGCCGCACGCGATGTGGCCGCGGCAGGCAATGGCCCATCGTTCACGCAATTTGGTTAGGCCCGTTTTCCTGCGCACCAGGTTCCCGGGGGCGCGCCTTCATCTTGTGCCATTAGATCCAAGATTCTTTTGTCGGCGGGCATGGCGTTTTTGAGGCCCATGACGATTTTGCAAACTACAGCCCGCCGCAGTTTGCTCCGTTTTGTGTGCTGATGGTTGCAGTATGGTAAGGGTAAGGCCTCCGATCTCGGGAGATTTCGAGGTGCGCCCCATTCCGGCGCTCCACGAGTCCGGCGGGTTTCCGTAACGCGAGGTGGGAAGTTGTTCGACCCAGACCCAAGCGCGATGGTCCGGGGCCCGCGTAGGCAGTGCGCACGCGTTCGCGACCGGCCGCGCCCGTCTGAAATGGATGATCTCCGGGGCCCCAGTGTTTTCATGCTTTTCACCGCAGCGATTTTTAGGTCGACGAGGTTTCGTGTCGTTTGCGCAATGGTGCAGATGCTCGCCCCCGGCTCGAATGCGCTGGTGCTTTCGATTGTTCGGTTGATGTGACGATTGGGTTGCCCCGGTTTGTAGATGACCGGTGTGGGAACGCATAAAATGATGAGATCAATTTAGGGAACATAGTTCTTTCTCGCATGAAAGCTTATATCACCGATAGACGCCATCCCGGCCTCTTTCTCCCCGCTTCAGGGGTCGGTACCGCGTTTTGATGTTCGATGCGGTCAGCAACGGTCTGTGTTGTCGGTAATCGGGGATTTAATGCGTGTTTCAGCTTATTGTCCGGCCGCCGAAATCACGTGTATGGGGGCCTTCATCCGCCGTCAGAAGGCGACGGTCGGTGGTGTGGAACCACTGCCCGGGTCATATCCCCCCGCTTGGCGTCCAGCCGGTTATGTAGGGTCCGCGCCGCCGGTGGGTCCCTTGCCGGAAGTAAAGTCGCCGCTCGGCTGCCATATCTCGATATTGGCATTCTTTTGCGCCGGTGCCGTCGTCCCAAAAGGACCTGCCTGGGGATGATCCGTGCCTGGTATCGGATTGCATTGGCGCCCAGATCTCAGGGTACACGGATATCCCGCAAATTAGACGCCAGCGATATGGACATGGACTCTGTTCTGGGCGGGTTTTCAAACTTGGTCAGTTTGCATCAGGTCCCTCATCGGTTTTTCAACCGGGTCGACCCACGGGCCGGCACTAGGCACAATCCGATATAGGCGCGGGATCCATTGGCACGGTTTGTCATGTCCAGCGGTGCGATCAGCGTTCCAACGGGCGCGGCCGTGACGATCTTGGGACCAATTGGGCATTTCAGATCAGCCGGTCGCCCTCAATATTGGTGATTCCAGCCGTTGCGCAAACCCTGTCACCGGAAATGGATTTGGCGGGCGCCAGTCCGTTCCCATTTGGCAAGGATAGGCCGGTTTGACCCGTGCGCGGCTATAGCCGCCGTTCTCCGTCGTCACCCCGTGCGGAACCGCCCCCAAAATTGGAGGATTCGGCCCCGGGGCCAGATAGCCCTCTTTTTATGGCGATAGCGCCGCCCCGCACTTGGACTGCAGACTCGAAGGCACCCGGACGCGCGCGTTCTGGTCGCAGACCATGCCATGTGCTGACCAATGCCATCTCCGCTTCGTCGGGTAGTTAGTCCAGATCGTTATCCCCAGTGGCCGGCTGTTGTGCAAGAAACGGGTCGTTGTCGCTTCAAGTTGTGTTCCATGAATCGCGCTTTTGTGGTCGACGCACACCGAGTTTATAGGCCGGTGCGCTCGGCGGATGCACCAGTTGCCGTTCGGTGAAGAAGCAGTTCTGATGGTATTGCCGGGTTCCATTCCTGATAGGTTTGTTTCGCGGTTAAGGCATGGTTCGGCTTTGGCACCTGATAGATGGGCAATGCTGGACGCTCTATCAGGTGGAATTTGTGGCAATCGGTAATGGCCCTGCGGTGTGTCGGGATTCGGGCAAATTTGCCGTCGCGCCAGCATAGCCAGCGTCGCATGATCGTTCCGCGTGGCTGACTTTGTCACTCGCGCCCGCCGATGCCAGGCTGTTCCCGTGTGATAGTTTTGAAGGTCTTCCCAGATCCGCCCGGTTTTGCCGCCTCGGCCCCGTCGACATGGGCGTGCGCCAAACGGCCGCGGCGGTTTTCTTCGATCTCCCGCTTCCGGTACCATGGTTTCTCTCGTAGGTCAGCGTTGTCGGAGAACCGATTTTGGGGGGGGAAAAAAAAGGGGGGAAACCAGCGGCGGCACAACGTATCCCGTGCTTCCAGGGTCTAATCCTGGGGAGGGCCGCAGGCTCACGGGGGCCAGCGCCGGTGGCAGACCTTGCGAGCCGTGCCCTTACCCTTGAACAATCCCGGTGCGTTTTTTCCCTTTGTGCCAAACAGCAAGACGTTTCTTATGATGAAACGCGGCCCCCGTCGCCGTTGCGAGGTCACCTTTGAAGTTGATGGACGTAAATTGGAGGCCCAGGCGGGTGAAGTCTGTCCCGGAAATCAGCAGGCCTCTGTGCACACGGTGAATTCACGTTGGGGACCGACCGACAGGTATCTTTCCCGCATTCTGGGACGGGGGCCGGGTGTTGTGTGGAAATCGGCGAAAGGCGTCACCCCGTTCCGAGGGGCGGCGACAATGTTATCCGCCTTTTACAGCCCGAATGCTGCGATGCGATACTGTTGCGGGCAACATTGTGTCAGGCTCCCGCTTGCCGCAGTCAGGAGGCTGTGCCGCGGCACAACCCCGCGCTTTCGATGATAGTGGCCAGGATCAACTATATGGGTGTTCACCTTTGCACCCCCGGTATCCCGAGATCGCGATTGCCCAAGTCGCAGGACGCGGCAGTTCCGATAATTGCTATCGGCCTGTGGGTTGTGACCACGGGCATCCCGGCCGGTGATAAACCCCGCAAGGTTCCATCCGTGCGCGCGCTGCGTGGTTTTGGCTTGGGTTCGGCATTGGAGTAATCCAGCTGCGCTGGCCCGGAGGCCGACAGATGTCGCGTCGAATTTGAAGCCGAAGGGGGGGACCCGGCCGTATTCCGGTGAGCTTTGTAAACCGCAAGTCGAGGGTGGATTGTGGGCGCATTATGGTTGTTTGCATAGGGCGGGCGGGGACTTTTTTGATGCGACGGGCACAGTCTGCGTCGGCGCCTTGAGCGCCTAAGGGTGGGGCGAAAGCATCTCTCGGTGTCGCACCGCAGGGGGGAATTCGACGGCCCGTTCAACTGGTGACCGCGGTCGCGTCTGGAAGGGATGCTTCCGGCGGGTGCAAGGGCGCACCGACGTGCAAGATGTCGCTTGTACTGGCGGGCAAGATCCCGGATCGCACGATGATCACCACAAATGGTGGAGATAGGAGGGTTCGAGTGATGCACAAAGGGAATCATTGTTGCCGTGTTGAATTTAAGCCGTAGTTGTAATTATGGGCAAGCGTGCCCCCATGGGGGCCGGGTTTTTGGTTTCTACCAGAGGCAGGTTTTGAGTAGGGAGGGGGCTGGCAGGGTGGTTTTTTACACTCTTGTGGGTTTTTAGAGTGAAGTTGAGGCAGGGCTGAAATTACGGTGATGGGCCCCGTGATTCCTTGATGGGACGTTCGGGAATTGCGATGTGTGGGTTTGGCCGTTTTGGCATCACGGGTCTAAAGTATGGGTGTGGATGATGCGGGTGTACGTGATATGGGGGGATGGGTTGCGCCTGAGCTGGTGCCAGTGACGTAGAGGCGAGTTAACACGTGAGGGGTTGGGCGTTGTGCGCATGCGTCAAGAGGCTGGAATCGACTGAGGTCGCGCAATCCGGCTATTGCCATCGGGAGATCTGAGGGGGCCTTTTTTTGATGACCACGGCACCCGCGACCGATCGAGCGCAATGGCGGAACTGTGTCCGAATGCGCGGTACTATCCGTTAGCCCGAGGCCGTAAAGACGTGCGTAGTCAGGGCCCGTGTGATTGGCGGTGAACTTGCCGCCGGGTCTGTCGGCTTTGTTTGTGTTGCGGGGGGGTTGTTTTAGCACTTATTCCTTTACAAAGCGAGGGGCGACCCGCTGCTTGCGGTGTGAACGGTGACGCATCAGTTACGTAAGATCGTGAATGGTCCGTGATCCGGTGGACTGTGGCCAGGGGTGCTGGTCCCGATGAGGCGCATTATGATGAGAGAGTTGATTTTCGGCCAGAGCTGTCGCCCTGGTCCGGCGGATCGTCTATTACAATGGCGGTTGTCGGGCAGAGCCCGTGCCGTTGCCGGCGACTTTTGAACCCGTTGTGTCCTCGCCGGCGGGGCGCCACCAGGAGCGGTGGATGTTGTGGCAGTGATGGGGGCATATCAACCGGGGGGTGTCGACTGTGTCGTATGTCGCAGCTCTATGGTGGTTTGCACCGTCCGCGGTGGCGTTGATCAATCTTTTTTTTCTCTTCGTGTTTTTGAGGGTGAGTTTGATCAAGTCTAGGGCGACAGATGTAGGGGTGTTCTATCGGAAGCGCGGACGCCCCGGTGTATGGCCCCTAGCTTGCCAAGATCCCACGCCGCGCGCGGTGCGCCCAGGGTCGGGTCGCGCAATGCCAGCGCCTTTTCCGGGCCCGCATTGTATAGATGATCGCCGGAGGGGGCAGTTGGGGGTTGGCCCCGGATTATATAGTCTTGTCGATATATGGTGTCGACACGACCTGCCAATCCGCAGGGCGTGTTCCAGCGTGACCCCTTTGGGCATCGATCTTGAGAGCGTTGATGCGGTTTAGGGTTCAGCCTCAAAGCACGGTTTTCGCTTCGGTTTGTAAAGTAAGTGTCAAAGACAGCGGAAACGAAGGCGGACAGGCGTTCGGCGGGCATGGTTTTCACGGCTTACGCTTGAGCTGACGCGGCCGGTCTTTCCGCTCGCGTAGGGGATGGTTACCGATCGAAAGGTTTGCCCCGTCAGGCGGCGTCCAATTGTGTCGGGGGTCGGGTTTCCCGTTAAGAGAGGCGCTGCATGTTTGGCCGTTGGCTGTAGCGCATGCGCGACGAGGTCGTCTGCCTTTGGACGGTGGGCCCGGGGGTGTCCCCAAAACCTCGATGTGGTATTCGCCTCTACGTATGGCGCGCTGGCAGGGCGGAAACGCCGTCCGTCATTATGCACCGGTACGGGCCGCACCTTTGCATTGCCACTCTTTGGCCGTGATGCCAGATTCCGCGGAGAAGCAGTCGGATGTTTCTCCGGGTCATAATTGATGCATTACGTAAGTTTTGCCCCTGTTCAACGTCTCTATAATCCGGAACCCGAGTGGTAACAATGTGCGCTTTCACGTTAATGTGCTAGGGGGGTGTAGAGATAACGGGCAATGGGCGGCGTTGCATAAGATTTCAAATTTCCGTTAAGATTACGCGCCGAATGGTTCACTGTTGTGTCCGTGCGAACCACTCGTTGATCTGGCCAGGTCAGTGGTGTGGGTGTATGGTCGATCTCGGATTTGCGCTCATGTACAGTGACGATCTTGGGAGTCCGGTGCGGCCCTTGGCGCGATGCAGTCCTTCCAGACGGAGGTCAGTTGGAGGATCGGGTCCGGATTTCCGGCCCCTGACGGTGCGAAGCGATGTTGATGCTTTGCCAGCCTTATGTGCCGGCTTAGGCTGACGTGCTTTGGTGTTGCCGTCGGATTTCCAGTATGTCGCCCGGCTTGGTCATTAACGATGGCAGTCTCGATTTGCATGGGTCACGTTCTGTTATGCGGTGGGCGTTTTCCCTTGTCGTGTTATCGATCCGAGAATTTGTGTGCGGGGCTCTGGCCTTGGATGACGTTCCAGCCGATGGGCAGGCAGGACAGCGGGCGGGATTTGACTTGGACGGTGTTGATCAGCGCGTGCCGTTGGTAACGCGATTATTTTTATCCGCCGCGTCCTTGCGGTTTGCAAGCGTGGTTGGGATCAGTGTGTTGGAGGTGGCAACCAATTATGGTGGGATCGGGTGCTATCTAGAAAGCGGTTTTGTGCGTGGGCAGGCCTGATTGGGTCGGGATTGTGCACAGTTGTTTTCCGAAGCGTATTGCATTTTGCGGCTTCGGGGCGTGTCAAGGGTATACTGGTCGGACGACCTGAGCGTGTTGCGCCTTCGCGTTTTCCAGTCACGTCGTGGTCCGTATGGCGGTAGTTATTGGGTGGTCCGCCTGAAGTTGATTTCGTGTGGAAGGGCTGGCCTGAATTTCGATCCCGGTTCACCTCCCGTGTTTGGGGCCTTCCGATTTTTACGTCTTGTTCAGTGCTGTCTGCTTGTGGCAACGGCCGGACCGGCGCTGTTTTTCTATTAAAGAGCGTCTTTTGCTGTTGGGAAAGGGAGAGATGAGCGATTGTCAAGGTCGGGGCCGGACGCGGAAAGGGTCTGCATCGGGGGCCTGCCGGTCGCGTATTGCGGTCATCGCCGGGTTTTGATTTGGAGGTATGGTTTGGGCGCGTGTTTTTTGTCCCCTCCGGTTGCCGAATGTGACCGTTCCGTGACGAGGGAGAGTCATGGTAGACCGATTCCGGAGATCGGAATGACGGCGGCGTTTGGGGCGCCATGTCGCCAGGCGGGCGGAAGCCGATCTGATGACCCGTTAACCTGATACCGAGAGCCTGGGACGGTGGGCCCCGATGACGTCCAGCGATGGAGTATGTGCGTGATTGTGGGCGAGGCATATTTGAGAAATACGCATGATGTGAGCAAGTCCGGTGCGATCGGTGATGAGGCGTTCGTGTTGCATCTATTGGGGGTGCCAAGGCGACCATGCGCTTAAGTCGCGAAAACCTATCAGGAAATGGAGCGGCGGGTGCCGTCCTCGGTGGTTTTACCGGACGAAGTGGTCCGCCGCGTGGACGGCCTATGAGTGCGGTTGGTGCGGTCAGCAAAAAGGCGTGATTTTCCATGAGTAACACGTTGGGGGCAGCGGGACGGTCCTCTTTTGGCACTCTGTGGGCGATGGATAGCCCGAATTCGATCTTAACTGCGACGCGAGGAGATGGGTTGGTAGGGTTGTGATGGTGTGTGTTGGTACCAGAAGCGGGCGGATGCGTGCGGGTCCTTGTTTGGAGTTTCTGGCGGCGTGCGGGCGGGCGCTTATGATAGAAAAGAGGGCTTCTGGCGGGCTGACCAATTTTGGCGTTGCCCGGGGATCCCGTGGTGCGGCCGAGAACGTGGGTTTGGTGGCCCGGTTTCATAGGTGCTATCTTGGAGGTGGGGGAGACTGGCGCCCCGGGTATCCATTTTTGGTTTGGACAGGGGTTTTAGCGATCGGTTGTCAGGGATGTTTGAGGGCGACGTGATTGAAATGCTGTCCTGAAGATCCCCGTAGGCGACCGCGCCTTGACGATGATGCAGGGGGGCGCTGGAACGTGGGCCGAAGCCCGGGTGCAATGGGTGACGGCTATAAGTTCGTATGTGTACGGGCGCGGTCGCCTGTTTGAAACGTATGGGGGGACCTGATGAAGGCTACCCGTTGAAGAGCCCGTCCGAAGCGGGCTTGTCGTCGGCTGGGTGTTTTTGCGATATCCCGGTGTTTTTCCTGGTGGGCGGCCAGTGGTCAATGCGTCGAAAGGCCGGGATACTGGGACCGTTTTTGAGCACGGAGATCAGTGATGATGGGATTGGCGGCGATGCGCGGGACTTTACCGGCACATCCGCGGGCGGCGGACCGACTTCACGTGGAGAGGAGGGGATTATGAAGGGGTGGGTGTTGACACTCGAGGGTGCCGTGCTGTCTGACGGGGTGATGGCGATATTCAGCTTGTGGATTGTCGGGCGGGGTGTCCAATTTTCGGGAATACAGGATTATTTCGATACGAACCGGCGACGTTGTCGATCGCTGTTAATTTCCTGAACATTCTAAGGCGGGATGCAGTTATTCAGCCGGTTTGTGACTGGCGGAGAGGCCCCGATGGGTTCTGTTGGTTTGTATTTATTTAGGCGAGAAGAGACGGTGTTCTTAGATGTTTGTCCCGCTTCTTTGCGTTGACTGACCGAGCCGTGCAAAGCCAACATGTGTGTCCGTAGCGAAAGATACGATGGGTTGAGGCGGGGGGTTGCACGCTCATGGCGCAACCGACGCGGACCCCTGTCGGCTGAATTCGAGGTGAAGGGGATGAGACCACTGCCGGCATATCATGTTCTCGAGGGCTGTGGTTGCGGGCGAGGCGCGTGGCGGATGCTTTTGCGCCGGATGGTGTCTTTTGTCCCGGTGGGGGCTCGGCCAATTCCCCACTGGTTTGCGGACCCGCGGATCTGGGCTGGAGGTGGGTGGAATGACTGTGGTTTCGGTCGAGTTTGCTGCCATATCCTTTGAAGTCAGAACGAAGAATTGGCGACTGTTCGGGGCGGCCTGTTGTGCCCAATTCTCGATGGGGTAAAAAAGGTGCCGCGGAAGGTCTTGATTTTTTGGCAGATGAGGGGGCCCGGGGGTGGTGTGCCCGAGGAATGGGTACAGTTGTCGTGAAGCAATGGGCATTCTGCCGCGGGCCGCGTGCGTATGGAAAGTACGTTTGGCCAGAACGCTGGCCGTCGAATGCGGCTTGGATAGCGTGCCCCCGGGATTGTGCGGAAATCGACCCGACCGTTGCGCTGGCAGCAGGGGCGCATTTCGGGGTCTGGCAGGTCGCGGTAACGTGTTAACTGCCGTTGTGAATAAGGGGGGCGGACGGCTTGGCGCGATTCGTTTGTGACGATTCATTTGCCGCGCCTTACCAGGAAATGAGTATCTGCTGTATGTTTTGCCGCAGAGGCCCTATGTTGAATGGAGTGCGATCACCGCGGGGGTGTGGACCGTTTTTTGTATTTTCAGCTGTTGCCTGTGGGCCGAACTGTGGTCGTTGGTCCGGTGATGTACTTTTTCGCGAGGGCTAAATCGGTCCAGTGGAGCGATTGCGGGCGTTCGCTGATTGTGGAGGCGATTGGCGCTGTTCTTGTTGTGAGATTTTTGTGTTTGGCTGATGCGCCTTCATATTGTTGGCCGGTTGTGTGACCGATGCGTCGTTTGGTGGCGATTTTTCGTGGGCCTTGTCAAGGCTTTGCAGCGACGATTTTGGACCGCTCCGGGTTTAGCCCGTTTGGCGCCCCGAGCTTTACTACCCGTGGCAGCTTTTCAACCTGTCGCGGCGCCGCGAGCTTCCAGCATGTGTGTGAGCAGAGGAGGCGCAACGAGTGGTTCTTGGCCGGTTGGCAGGCGCCTCGGGTTCGCGCCGATGTAATCCGCCTCCAATATATTCCGGGTCTCAGACTCCTAACGGCGCCCCTGGCCTGGGAGGTGCGTTTTTGGACACTTTGGCGTGGTCCGCGGCAGGTATGGTCAAGCGGACGCGGCCTGCAGGAGACCAGCATGGGGACTGCGTATTTGGGTGCTCGGTGAAGGGAGATTTTCTAACGTCCTAGTCAAGCGTTGTCGATCCGTGGATGGCGCCAATCTGGAGAGATGCGTCTGGGCCTCGGGCGTTCCGTTCGCTGCGTGAGTGCGATTTGTGGCGATGTTTGCTTGTCGCTTGATGTGGACAGCGGGAGTTCCAGTTTTACTGGATTGCTGTTGGTAGAGGGGTAGCCGACGCCCGACGCGGAAACGGCTTTGTTGGAGTCGGCCATGGGGTTCCGGCCGTCAAGGATGGATAGAGGCGGGGGACCGCGCGCTTGGGGTCGTTAGGTGCTGTGCGAGGTCCGAAAGATCATGGTCTTGGTTGAAGGATACGTGACTTTTTTTCGAGGAGTCGGGATAGACTTTCTAGTTGGGGCAGTCGGTTGATCGACAGGCGTAGGTTCCGGTGCTTGAGTCACCCGTGGGTGTGTCGGTCGCGTTGCTTGTGTCGTGGTGGGTTCTTCGGTTAAACGGCATGTCGCGGGTGGTGATTCCGGTGTAAGTACGGGGGATTGTGACGCGTGTTTGAGGGCTCCGTAGTCCGGAGTACGAGTATTTCGGGGGTGTCATGGCCGATCCAGGCCTGGTGGTGGGGCTGCGGGTTTGGCAAGTTGGGGAGATATGTCACAGGCGTCCGGTAGAAGGTGATTCGGTTGCTAGCTAGATCGCGGAGGTGGGGGCAATAGTGTGGTGGTCTTTGGTTTTCGTGGGCCGAGAGAGTCCGGACGGATTCTTGTGCGCTGGTGGTCGCGTTGAATCGGGGATGTTTCGTAGTTTCCACGCTTTGGCAATGTAGGTTGTTCATTGGGTTTTTGCGGTTGGCCGGCGGTGCGCCTCTTGGCATGCGTTTGTTCGACGGGAGGTCGGCAGGCCCCGCCAGGGGCTCAGTCCTGAACGTTAGGCGTGAACTTGGTTCCGGTGCACGTCGCGGTCTCAAGATGGTAGGGGGTGTGCAGATAGCTTGTTGACGTCGTTGATAGGTGTCGGGGTGGTTGCCCCGGCTCGTTTGACATGCTGGTTTGCAAGGATCGGGAATTGTCGGGTTTCGTGAACGCCGTTGAGTTTTGATGTGGGGTTTCGGCGGGAGGGTCCAGAGGTTGATGATAGGGGTGAGTTGGGGGCTGGATCGGCGGTGGCTGCCGGTTGCTTTTTGGTGTCATGCACGGCGGAGGGTTTTGGTAATTTTCCCTGAGCCGCAGGTTTGTCGAATAGGTTCATGTACGTGTCGGGGTCTGGATGGCTTCAGGCTGGTCGAAGGCGTGGGTGCCGTGGGGGTTGTGTTTTGGTAGCCTGATCCCAGTGGCCGCGCTGGGATCGGGGGATTGACGGAGTGCTTAAAGTGTGCCGCGATCCCGCGCGGTTATTAGTGTTCCTTGCATCCGGCAGGTGTCGGCGGATGTATTGGCGACTTGCCAGATGGGGTTGCGTTGGCCTTCGGGGTTCCTGTCGGCTTTGAGGGCCGGCCGCGGGTTTTTCAAATGGCGTCTTCACGTAGTACGTTGCTGGAGGATTCGTTTGGGGGGGGCCATCGTCTTGGGTCCACCGGTCAACGGAGCGAAGCGATGTTTTCAGCCTTGGATTCAAGCGGGTGCCGAGGTGATCAGTTGATGAAATTGGTTCGTATTTCCGTTTATCGGCGCAGGGGGCGCTTTGTGGGTTTGGGTTTTCGGGGTGTTGGCCGGGCAAAAAGCTGTGTGCGTGTGGAGACGCATGCGTTTAGGTAGGGGCCGCTTGGTGACGGTAGGATGAAAGGGCCGTAGTGGCGTTAGTTGGGGCACCAGTTCCTGCGAATCTGTATAGCGCGTGCAGTTTGGCTTGACGCCCCTCGGTCCGGTTTTCTTGATTTGTGTTGATCCGGCCAAGGGATTCGAGATCGATGGTGGTTTTGTGAGGCCTTGAGGTTCAGCTGGTTGGCCACATTCGTTTAGACGAGGTTTTGAGTTGGGGTGGTCGTGTTGCGAAGGGAAATTTGCTGTTGTTTTTGGAAGTCGTTCCGTCCAATGTTGGTTCGGTTTTTATTGTTGGGGTGGCGAAGTATGGGGCGGGAGGGATGGGATGTCAGGGTAGTTAATTGGGCTTTTTTTGGAGGTTTTTAAGGGGGTTATTGTTTGAATTAGGTTTATTTTTTTTTTTGTGTTT
>Ga0163217_1102251_pt1 | contig 14925 bp, 9 predicted proteins | sample SynspAceP_FD_185933 | JGI IMG/M metagenome (GOLD analysis project Ga0163217, IMG submission 185933) | Saline lake microbial communities from Ace Lake in Antarctica - Synechococcus sp. Ace-P (PacBio error correction) | ecosystem: Environmental > Aquatic > Non-marine Saline and Alkaline > Saline ... | reverse complement strand
ATCCGAGCTTGACTAATTCACTGGACACCCAAAATCGGGACCAAAAAGATAGGTCTCGGTCGGGATCATTCTGCACCTAAAACTCACGTTAGTCGATCAAGTAATTGTTGAGGCTTGCGTGTGCATTGTATGTAAATGCTGTTTGAATCTAAGGAAACGCTTAGAAGGCAAAGACTTTGACCATGATGCATTCATCCGGTCACAGATTTTGCCGCCACTCTCTCTTTTGAAATTGCGGATGGTTAGGAAAGGTCGTTAGCGCTTTATTCGCTTGAGCTTCTGGAAGTCGATGAATACTTCTTTCTTGAAGGGGCTAGAATAAGGATCATGGGGTAAAAATGCAATATTGTCATGGTTCCTTCGTCGGCATACTTTTGCGGCGGTCACCATACCGCAATAGAGAGCGAATCCGCCTTTAGGGCTTGCTTTTAGCTTGTTTCATAAGTATTCATAAATACTGGAATTCTTGAATGCGGCCCGGCAAAGCAGGGACACGGTTTTCGACCAGTGCGTGGAGAGGTTTTGCTCAAGTTAATGTTTCTGTAGATGCAAGAACGGTTCATTTATCCACACCTCTTTTATTTTTAATCATTTAGCGGTGAAGAATTTTTTCATTATGCTTCATTCATTCACTCTGACTGGTGATGGGTCAATACAAAAATACACCAATAGAAAATGGATCGCTAGACAAGTTCCAATGGGGACTGCAGGCAAGTTTTATTTCCGCATTGTTTCTATTACCCTTACTACCAAGGTTAAAAATAAGCCTGAAATAAACAAACAATAATGGAGACGAATTTTAGGATCTATGCCCAACCTCGGGTCTGGTGTAATGGAAGAAGCCTAATTACATTTGAAGCTGAGTACGTAATTGTATTCGGAGGCGAGTGGGCTGGCTCGGTTAAAGGTCAGTACTTGATAAATATTAAGTCCCGTCAATGAGCGAAGTGTTTTGCCGAGTTGCCGTCGCTCACAGGAAGAAGGGCACATCAGCCTAGGCACTTGATATGCTGCTCATGCTTGCTCTGTGGCCGTGGGGTAAAACAATCGGTTACTAATCGCTCTAACATCTTGTTAAAAATTGCCCGATCGAATCGAAACAACACCCTAGTAAGCCCTTGCTGTTGCAGAAACATGGGACAACGGCAAAGCGATTTCGAGAAACATTTAACGCAGGACATTGTCCATTAGCCGGCCCGAACTCATCGTAACGTACTTTGCTGGCTGTTTGAAAGCACAAGAAGGCAGTACGGCGGAATTAGACGATGCATACTGTGGCTTATCATTTCCCACGATTTGGGTGTTGTCGGTCAAATCATTCCTTGGAATTTTCCAATCTTGATGGCACGTGGAAACTTGGCGCCTTGCACTGGCGGCTGGTACTGCGTGGTGCTAAACCAGCAGAGCAAACACCGGCGTCTATTCTTGAGTTGGTTTAAGTCATCAGATTTACTTGCACCAGGGTTAATATCGTCAATGGTTACGGTAAAAGAAGCCGGACAAGCACTGGCAAGCAGTTAAAACGTATCAGCTAAAAATTGCCTTTACTGGTTCGACGCCTGTAGGTTCACCAATTTTGAAGTTTTGCGCGGCAGAAAATATTATCCTTCTTCTGTTGAATGGGAGAAGTCGCCAAAATATTCTATTTTGCCGATGGGCATGAAGCAAGAAGACGCCTTTAATTCAGGTTAAAGGTGTTGAAGGTTTGGTGCGGGCTTTCTCGTTAACAAGGAGAAGTCTGTAGCTTTTGCCCATCTCGAGCAACTTGGTTCGATGAATCTATTTTATGACGAATTCATGGGCGTTGGTTATTGAGCGTACTAAAACGATTAAGCGTGGGAAACCTCTCGATACTGACGACAAGTCGGGGCTCAGGCGTCGAAAGAGCAATTCGATAAAAATACTAATTACATTGCATATTGGTAAAAAGAAGCGCAGAGTTACTGATTGTGGCGGTGTTGAAATCGATGATTGGCTTTAATCAAGGTACTATGTTCCAAGCCAACATTATAAATTAAAGGCTCTAACCGACATGCGTATTTTTCAAGAAGGAAATTTTGGTCCTTGTGTCAGTGTACGACCTTTAAAGATGGAAGCAGAAGCGCCTTGCATTGCAAACGACCAGTGATTTTGGTTACTTGGGCGGGGGTGTGGACGCGGACACAAATCCTTGCATTATCGTATGGGGCGCAAACCTAGAAGCGGCCGTGTATGGATGAATGTGGCTATCCATCAGTATCCTGCTTCATTTGCTTTTGGTGGTTTACAAAAAAATCGGTGTGGCCGTGAGACCCATAAGATGGCGCTAGAAGCATTTATCAGCAAACGAAGAACATGCTGATCAAGCTATGATGTTAACCCTCCGGTTTCTTTCTAAACCTGTTTATTTCAACATTGAACTGCAGTACTTCTGACAATAAAAATCCGCCACTGGACGGTTTCGTTAGTGGGGATTTTCTAAATTTTGGTTATTTTGAACTACTGGTGGTTCTTTTACGCATCCTTGAAATTAATAATCTCACCAGATTTTAAGCGCTTTGGTAAAGACGAAGCGCCTCTTTTGGACAATCGGCATTAGGAAGTACAAGCCAATTTGCTATTTCGGCAACAAGCATTGGCAAAGTAGGGCAACAGAGAAGTCAATGAAACAGGGCCTAAGATTTTGTCGCGGCTCCAATCACAACAAAGACAACAAAAATTATTTTAAATGTCAGCTTCGCATTTTTACCTTCGCCAAATTAAATACGGGTCCATGCTTTTAAACTATAATAAAAGACCAGCTAATCATAGTCGAGAAGGCGAATAGAATAACCGCAAACCGCAAAAAAACTAGGGAAACCAAAGCTAAACGCAGAGCCAAAATGCCGCCGACGGTAAACGGCGGACGCCAGAAGAACCATCGGCGTCATTATAGTGCCAGCGTCGTTGTTCAAAATATACAGACCTGTTTCGGATCTTGCATAAGTGACCCGGTAATAAGTAGGGTCTTATTTGTCGTTTGGCAATTTTTTATTCTTTCAAAAGTGATACGGAAGGTAGTGCGAAGCCTTGTGGATGTCTGATTTTAGTCATTTTACTTTTCTATTTGATCTTACGTTGGCTTGTGTATTTATCTTAAAATCGCGCCATAAAACTGCCTAATTTGTATTAATGCTTCAATATAATGAGAAATACTTGTTCGATTGGAAAAAACTTTATCCTGTAAGTGATAATTTTCGTTTTCCATTAGTACTATCGTACTTTTGTATTTTGATCGGTCGTACGGGTGAACACCTGACGACAGAGGGAAAAAGGTTATGGCAATCAGGTTTTATTTGATTTTGTTTTAAAAAAATAAAAAGTGGCAGGGACCCCGTCAAGTTCCACACTGTTGGCCCATGGTGGGCAGCGAATTTCAATTTGCTTCACCCAATTTACAAGATCGACATTTTATTATCGAAAGGTACGCGCTGAAAGCTAGATCTATATGATCGCTCTGGCTACAGGCAATAGGCCACGGTACTGGCACGCGGTATTAATTGGGCTGGAAGGTGAGCTGCCGAATCAAGTGACCCAAGTTCGGTGTGAGTGAGCGCGTTAAGCAAAAGAGATTCTGTCGCAGCTTAACCTTTTAGCTCAACAAGCTATCGATATTGATGTTGCACAGACATTATTTAATCACCGTATTGATCGTTTGGATTTTCATGCGAATGGCATGGTTTCTGCGTGGCTTTTGATGGTTTAACGCATCAAGTTATTGCATTCAAAGCGACATTTTATTCTGTGGTGGTGGTTGTAGTGTCAAGAGACGAACACGGGAATGTGCGTTAGTGAAGATACGGACTGAACTCCTTCATGTTTTTTCATTGAGTGCCGAAACGCTTCATTAGCTTTGCCGAACACACAAAGACAAGAGCATGGCACAGATTATGATGCGAGAATGAAAAACATATTGGAGAACAGAGGAAAAGAGATAAACAGGGGATTCTTTCCATCTGTGTCTGCAAGAAAGCATGTGTACAGCAAGGCATTCGAAACTTTCTCCTCCCACCCGTAAAGCGAGAGCGGCAAGTTTGTAAGCGGATTTAAAACAGCAAAACACGTATGGATATGATCCAACACCTGTCACTGGGGCGCAATGGGGGGAAAAACCCCGTTGGCGGTTTTTTTTTTTTTCTGAATCTTATGCTTTGGCGCGTGAATTTGAAGAAAATGCCCGCCGGTGTCGAGTGGTAAAAACCGCTCCCACAAATGGCGCAAGCAGTATTATTCCAGCAGGTTGCATTATTTATTGGAGTTTTTGCTCTCCTCGTTCTAGCGAAGAGGGCGTTATTGATTTTTTCCTCACAGCGGCGGCTATTGGATTTTTGTTTAAGAGAATGCCTTCAATTTCTGGCGCTGAAGTGGGTTGTTCAGGGGGAAGTTGGATCGGCTTGCGCTATGGCTGCGGCTGGTTGGCCGCTGCTAACTGGGGCTCTCCTGGAGCAAATAGAAAATGCCCGCTCTGAAAATTGGTATGGCAGTCATAATTCGGATTAACGTGCGACCCTATTGGAGGTAGTGCAGGTGCCTTGTATTGAAACGTAATGCCATGCGGGTCTATGCGAAAAGCCATTAACTCTGCCAGTATGCGCTTCGAGGAGATGGAACACCACTACGTATCTCTTTAGATAATGGTAATCGTTGACTTATGCGCGAACAGGGCGAGATATGAATGATAAGTACCAAAGAAACGTTCGCGCGGTGACTGGCGGTTAATGTGATATGAAGTGTTAAGTGTTCTGCGTATTTATTTGCTCTATGTGAATAGCGCTCTAGTAGGTTATTAGACTGTAACAAAACGGTCATATTCTGTAGTATATTTGTATTCAGTGCCTTTTGAGGCCACTTTTTTATGTTCTTTTTTGGGTTCGGTGTTATCAATGATTTAGGTTCTTTTATCTAAAGACGGCGCAGTGTAGAATGACGCAAAAATTTACATTTACCGGAAATGTAACGGGATTAAATGAGAGCAAAGGAATTTCGAGATGCTAGGATCAGCATGCGTTGTTAATGTAGAGTCCCTTCAAACTAACAACGGTTTGGTTATAATTTAATTATAGAAAGAAGAGCCCGTATGGATCTTACACAATAGCCCGAAAAGAAGAATCCACTTTATTGAGTGGGTCATGGAGTTTGTTCGTGTATTAATTGCTTTAGCGTTTGTGTTAGCCGCTGCGTTTTTATGGCATCATCTAATGGAATGGGGGTTTCTAATCTATCCATTTTTAGCGATAGCTGCGGCTATCGGCGCTTATATGGCATGAATATTTTGGTGCCAATGATGTGGCCCAATTAACTGTGGGGGCCAAGCGGTAGGGTCTAAAGCTTGTCTATGACAGGGTGTCAATTTAATTGCCGCTGTCTTTGAAGCAGCTGGTGCTTGATTGCTGGTGGTACGGTTGTTGGAACCATTAAGAACGGCATCATAAACCCGAATTCAATAGCGATACCGAAAAACCTTTCATAGGGTTCATGATGGCTGCGGCTTTACTTTGCCGCGTGCAATTGGCTTAATTTAGCCACTTTATCTTGGCGCTCCGGTCGAAACAACACACTCAATTTGTCGGTTGTTGCCTGGGGCTGGTGTTGCTAGCTGGTTGTTTGGATATTGCAAACTGGGATAGTTTGAGTTGCTATTGTTGCAAGTTGGATCATTTCGGTCCTGGTTGGGTGGGTTGTGCATTGCGTGCTTTGTTTTTGATGTTACATCTCAAGCGCTCAATTACCTTACAAAGTTGACATGATTGAATCCGCGAAGAAGGTTTGTACCTTGCTGTTGCGTTCATGGTTTGGGCTTTCTCACGTATTCTAAATTTTTGAAAGGTTTGAAGAAAATTTGGAAATTAGATGTTTGTTACTGCGGGGCCTTATTGCACTTTGGCGATCGCGCTGACCGTCTATTTCATGTTCGACCTTATGTAAAGTGCATCGGCGTTGGAATAATATAAAGATGCTGGAAATAGCTTATTTACCCTTCCTCTTTTGTGGTCTGCGGGCTAGGTGTCCCGCCGTGTTAAGTTTTGCTCATGGCCGAAGATGTTGCCATGCTATTGGGGCCTCTTCCGCGATTAATGATGCTTGATGACAGGTGCTGTTTCTAGTTAAGGCCTCAATCCCTCTTTGGATCATGGTAGTGGTGGGCTAGCTATTCGCAGTCGGTCTTGCCTTGTTGGGGGCCTAACTTGATTTAAGACGGTAGGGTCTGAAAATTTTACAGAGTTAGACAAGACTAGAGCATTTTTGTCGTGCATGGCCGCTGCGATTACGTCATATTGCGTCTCAGCTTGTTTGCCTGTAAGCTTCTACACATATTGCTGTGGCCGGTATTTTTGGCGGTCGGTTCTTACGTGGAATATTGAAACTGCTCATACGAGAAAAACTGGCGGCTCTTACTTCTCATTCTGAGTTGAGCGGGTCTTAATGGTACAGCAGACTCAAGAGTTTGGTGAAAAGATTCAAGTGGCAAGACGTAGAAGAAAACGCAGTATTTTTGAAAAGAGTTGAAGCGGCGCGAGCGTCTTTCACTGATTTCTTCTTCAGAGCGTAAAGGGTTGAAAGAAAGCCACGAAGAAAGAATGGTGGTTAAACGTTCAGCTCTATTACGTATCGGCTTGCAGCGTGGGTAATTACTGTTCCTGCTTCCGCTTTACTGGCTAGCTATGATTTTTTAGATGCTGCTGGTGGTTTTTTCGGTCGCTCGAGAAATAAAGTTTAGAATAAAAAAAAAGCATCAGATTTCTCTGATTCTTTTTTTGTTTTCAGAGCGTTCTCCAGTGTTTATATAAAAAGTACATCACTTATTTGTTTGTTAAGGAAAGTCAGAGTAGACGCTTATTAAGTATGAAATCAAATATGTTAATTTCAGTTTCAGTTGTTTTATGTTGTTGTGCTGCCTGCTTCCAGTTTTTTTTCCGAGGAAAAAACAGGCAAGAGTGCTAAGAGAAAAAGCCTACTTTCTCGTTATCGAGCGAACGTGAGCGGGTTGCTTTATTCCTTAGAAATGATATCGGATCCGCTATTTTACGAAAGAGACCAAAGTTTTTTTCTTGGAATATTACTTTATGTATAAGGTCAGCTTGAAAAAAGCTAATTACTCAGTCAAAATTTGTGTCGAACACAGGCTTTTTTGGTAATTTATTGGGACTGAATTAAAGTCAGGCGACTACAAGTGGCTCGGGGCGTGTAGGGAGCCAAGAACAGTTTGATCAAGTTTGTGGTGCGCTTAAGTACATTTCTTAGCGAAATGAGAAACATTCTGAATATCGCGTCGTCCAGTCGAATCGAGTTAATCGTTAAGCACCCATTATTGTTTTGGTTCGATATGGCTCATGCATTAGCTTATCGTGATTACTGGTAAAACAGGCTGGACTGAATTTAGCAATGAAAAAAGGGCAAAGCATTAGGAAAAAATATCGCGATTGCTTTGTCTTAATAGAAAATAATCGTTCCTGTGGAGCTAGCTCGAGAAAGAGACGGTTGGTATCGCCTCACAAAGTATGATACAGGAGTTGAAAAGGTCTTATTTCAAAAAAAGATAAAAACCGGAACCCGAGTTGAAGTGAGTTGGCGAGTTTTATTGTCATTTAACCTTTAGAAGCAGGAATTAGGATATTATCCTGCTATTAAAACCTTATCAAGGTAGACTAGTATCACATGGACTTGCTGTTTTACCATTACTGTACTTTTGCCTGTATATCGGTGATTTAGTTGCCTTTGCAATTTTCTTCAGTAAACAGAGCAGGCACGATTGGAGAAACGCGTAAAAGCATGGGCTTAATAATCAATTGCGTAAAGTGGGCGTCGGTAAATCTCGATGAAATTGCCACCTCAATATTCAGCCCAAAAGACATGAGGTGGGTTATTTCTCTCGAAAATGATTTCCCATTTACGAGTTGTTATTGGAGCTTCAGCCAGTGTCCAACCCTGATCGTCGTCGTGGCATTTTAGCGGAAGGAAATGTCTGAGTTTCACAGTAAGTAAGCAAGAAAAGACGCGCTAAGCCGATGAGATGATGAGCTGATGAACTAGAAGTAAAGCGCCTGTGTTGAATCTTTTAAATCGTTTTTAGTGTTGTCTCAAAAAGAAAAACTATCAGCTTCAGATGTCGTACATCGATTGGCCAAATTACGAAATTTTTATCATTATAAAATTAATGCGGATTATCATTCTTATCTTGCTCGTAAGGCATTTTTGAGTGGCCAAACTGGAGACGCTGGTTTGATATGTATAAAGAGCTCTTTCTTCAAGTTTAGCGCCGATCAAAGAATCGCTTTGAGGCTCAGCCTGCTTATTCTTAAATCAAATTACTTCAAGACAATTGAAGTATGGATCGTGCTTTACAAAAAGCCGAAGAAGAAATTGAATAAAAGAATGGAAGGGCGAAGGCTGGAAGAAGAGTTAGACGATGAATGGAGTAAGTTTATGAGAACGACTCCACGTTTCAACAAAAAAAACGTTTGAATTTCGGACTTGTTTTCATTCAGTCGTGATTTATTCATTCGAATAGATATTCTTACTGATTTTTACAAAATCATGTCGTTTTTTTTCCCATATAAACGCATGTAAAAGGATTTTTTGTGAATCTGCGGTTCTTTCTTGCGCATTCGTATACCGACGTTCTTTTTGTGTCTATACCCCAGGTATGTGCAGGACATGGCGATGACAGCTTAGGCATGACAATTGCGCATAAAAACGCGCGCTTTGGATGATGGCTTAGGTAGCTGTGCGGACTGTAGCACCCCCCCCCCCCCCCCCCCCCCTCGGCTATTTTGTCTGCGAGTGGCTGTGGCGACCCACTATTTTGAATTACCCGAAGTATTATCGTTACTGAAAATACATCGTGAGCGCTTATCTGGCTTTTGTTGGTCTTAAAAAAATTGCGTTATCTAAAGCGTAAAATGGCCATTAAAGCGGACGCTAGTGACACCAAATCTGCCTCACGAATTGATCTGATTTCGGCAAGCTTTGTAACCGCGATAGCGGAATCCTAAAGGCTGGGCATTTTTTTGTCGCCGTTTGATTGCCACCTTTTTGGATGCCAGTCAGCCTCTTACAAGTCAGTTAGCTGTGCTGATTACGATTAGTTCTAACACTTGAAAACTGACGTGGCTTACTTATTTATGCGGCGGGTTGGGCAAGAAACACTTAAGTCGATTTAATGCCAAAAGTGGTTAATGTGAAGAATTATGAATCGCATTGCTGGTTCATTAATGATTTGGCGTTGGTGTTTGGCTAGCGGTTGGTTAATTACGTAGATCGAAATTTTTATTGAGAAGACTGCTTTATTGGAAGACGTTTTGGGCGTCTTCTTGCGTTTGAGCTGGTGGTTTTTGCACTGGTGGTATTGTGCGCAAACCTGTGGATTTTCTATTGGTTGAGCCTTTCGTTTGGCAAATGGATTTTCGCTGGTGGTGTAGATTTTGTTAATGCTGAGGTTGGGATATCTTCGGGAAGCACTCAATAGTGATTTAAATTTTCCCTTTCTAAGTTCGTCATTTTCAAAAAGATCTTGATAACTGGCGTCACCAAGACAATGCCAGTAAGCGTCGATTTTCCATTGAGCGGTCATATCGGGAGTGACCAATTAGTTCTGGTAAACAATCAATAAAAGCACGGACCTGTCTGGGCTGGCGTGCATTTGTTTGCCTTGCCTCATAAAAAAATTCCTCTGAAAAGAAGCTTCTATAATGCTAGCGCGTGTGGCTTCGCCTTAAGCCATCCAGGTTCTTTTAGAATCGCCCCGAATGTCTTTGGTTGTGACAAAAGCGGCTAATTCCCGTTCATACCCGCTAGTAAGGTTGCATCCGTAAAGCACGGGGGTCGTCGGTGACTTTTCTTGAACTTGCCCTTTCGTGAGCAACCATAGCGCTTCTGCTTTCTTTTAGCTTTGGTAAGGTGTTTTGGTTTTCTTCATCTGAATCTTGACTCTTTACTTTATGGGTAGGAAGCGCTTGGCCAACCGAGTGAAATAGGTTGTGTTTGCCTTTTGCTCAAAGTGATCCGGCTTTCGATTTCCAATTAATATAGGATGCAGCGGGTAGCGTAGCTGGGTTAAACTGCATTAGTATTGTCGCGGCAATCAGGTTAAAATACCGAGGTTTCAGTTGTGGATATGACGAGGTTTTGTAGGCTTGCGTCGTTGGGCATGAATCGCATGGTGAGCGGTGACTTGTTTATCATTCCATACTGTTGCTTTTGTACGAGGCGTCGGCCGTTTTGTGCGCCTTGTTGTATTTCACCGCCAGAACGAACGAGTGCCGCAATTGATCGCAGTGCGTCTTGGTTTTGTTGGTGTTGGCAAATAACGGCCAGTCTGATCTGGGGATAAGTATCATCTGATGGCGTCATACAGTGTTGGCAAAATATCCAATAACTTGCTGAGCAGAAGAGAGAAGGCTTTGGCAGCCTCAATTTGCAGTGGCAGATAAAAACTGTAGGGGCAATGGACGGCGCTTGCTTTTTGCTTGTAGTTGCCGTCAACACAAGCGCTGGTTTATTGCTGATTGCGATTGGCACATTGTGCAAAGCCAAGCTCAATACTCGAATTTTCTTCATCCATATAGGGGTTGCAAGATTGCGCTTGGCAGCCATTTGCTGAAAACTCCAATGCCTTGATGAGTTTGTAAACTTGCCCATACCTGATTAAAAAAATTTTAAGAACAAAAGCTTCTCTTTCTTTGTCTCTGGCAGCAAACAAGTCCTAATACCGGGGTTTGTACTCTCCCTTATCATTAAAACGCCTTGATAACCTGCGTTGACGTCCTTTAATGATAAGCGCGCGTAGATTCCAAACCTCAAATAGCCAATCAGCACGAGCACGGCCACAGTGCCGATCGAGACAGGCCGAGACATATACACTGTTGGAGCGTAATTTGGACAACGATTTTTTGACAGCAGAGGGTGTTAAATCATGATTAAAAGACGCTGCCGTCTCTTTTTATGTTTTGATTTCGAAACTTTGGTGATATATGAAAGAACTCGTCGACAAAAAGTTTGCCCTTCTCGGTCTGGTCGGGCCAGCCATGAACAAGTGTGGTCGCTTGTTTGAATGAGCTTTTCAAGGAATGCCAAGCTGCTTTTTAGTATTTGTTTTTTCTTGCACGACTGCCACTCGGTTGGAATAATGCGGTAAGTGAATCGATATTCCAAGCTTTAAAGCAGGGTTGTATTGATGAGGTTCTGCTTGTTCGAGTAAGTTGACCTTATGCACCAAACTGGACGCAATCCCCATTTTGGCAGCCAAATACAGCCTTCTTCATTTTTTCTGGAGGAGACGGTAGTGGGCGGCAGACAATGGCACGTTGCACGCTGGGTTTATCTTCTCAATATAAAGAATCATAGTACATTACTGGTTATATATACGAGTTAAGTGTATCTAAAGGCGCAGGGAGTTGGCTAGAGTTAAAAACTGCTATTTTATCGTACGACTAATACAGGGAATCGTTAACTGCTGTGTATGACTTTATTTCAGTAGAGCCGAGAATACAGTTGCCCCTAATCGGACTGTGCGTTCTGCTGTTCATTAACAATCAAATCGGCACTTTTGCAGCTTTTTGCTGTCTGGTTGAATGCAGTTTCTGATGGAGCACCACTGTGGTGAGTATCTCAGGTGGGAGATGTCGGTATTTTTTCCTTAAAAGTAGAAAGTTCTTCCGCATTTGCTGTTGCATATACTTGTGTTCAGCATGTTCTTCATACGGCTATGCATGGTCTTTTGGGCATTCTTTGCGCATAGAAGCGAATCACTTCTTTCAGAGGGTAGCTGCTGATATGTTAGATGCTTGAGTATTTAGCGTTTCCATGACATGCATTAGTATTATTTTGCTGTTGTGTAAATTGGGCCAAATTCAACACAAGCTCCATGCAGCTGGTGTTTTGGTTTCTAAATCGCAGGCATAAATAAGGCGTGTTATTTTAGTAGGCGTGAGCATGGCAAATCCTCTTTTTATGTACTGATCAGCTTATTCCTTTAGCTTTCTGGTTCTGAACTATGTCAATCATTCCTGTTGCTTGGTGCTTCTATGGAGTCTGATACGTTGCGAGAGTGGTGTTGATTGATATTGTTTAGCGAATAAAAAACAAGCTTATGATGATTAAAAAGATAAAAACCAACCAAACAATATCCCAATATCGGGTGTTTTCTTAAGTGCTGTTGTATCTTTTGCGTGGAGGAAACAAAAGCTTTTGGTTTTCATTGTGTGTCCAAGAATGAGTAAAGTTATTTAATGATAATGAATATCATTTAATAAATCCTATGGGTCGGTAATAGATAATAGTTTTGGGATAAGGAAGATTTAGTCGCGGAAATATGGCTTCCCGAGTTTTCTTGGCTATGTTATGATGTGCCTCAATTGTTATAGGCAATGATAGAGAGTTGTAATTCATGGTCAGAACGTGTCTTTCGACTCGTAATGAAGCCAAAAAATCGCAGTGACGCATTGGTCCGGCAAATGGTCTCTGATATGATCTGTGTGAGTAGCTACACATCTTTTGCGTCTAGCATTTGAAGATTCTTTGAATCAAGCTGAAATGCGCGTCCCGGCGACAGCTAGAAGCCGCTTTGCTGAGCTCAGCAAAAAAAGGAGAAAAAATCCGTGCAGCGTCTGAAGACCCACAGTAAAAGCAGCGAAGCATTTCTTGCAGAAAACAAAGCAAAGTCTGGTGTTCAAACGACTGAAAGTGGTTTGCAGTGAAGTGCTTGAAGAAGGCACTGGGTGGACACCTAGCGTGAAGGGCAACCGTTCGTGTTCCATACGAGGTCGTGCTGATGGTCAAGTATTTGGATAGTTCAATCGCCCCGTGCGAACCAATTGAATTTCCACTAACGCGCGTTAATTGCTTGGTTGGACAGAAGGTCTTCACTGATGAAAGAAGGCGCGAAACATCGTCTTACGAATTCCCTGCTGATTGGACGTACGGGGCTCAAGGCGCTGGTGCAATGATTCAACCTCATCTTCTGTTCTTCGGTTGAGTTGAATTTGATCGCGGTTTGTTTAGTTGTTTTAAACACAAAAAAAACGAGCTCCTAACATGGTCGCTCGTTTTTTTATGTTATTAAAAAACCGAATTTCTATTTTAAATTTCTCTTGTTCATGCGGATGGCATTTTTCCCGCCTCTAGAAAGATTTACCATCCGTGGTGGAAATTTTCTTTTCATAAAAGTTTGTACATCCAACTTGAGCGTGCCAAAAAACACCGTTCTAATGCCCATTTCTCTAGCCACTTTTAACGCTCGTTTAAAGCAGCATTTCACCGTAGGCCCTGATGGCGAATAGGCGGGACAAAAACAACCAAGCGTTCCCAAATTTGTCCATCCTCGGTTTATCGGCAGGTTCCCGTCGGAACGGCCTGGACCAAAAGAGGACAAAGGAACGGCTTCTTTGATCATGTTCCTCCCATTCATTCTTCTGGGGCATGGCCTTGCTCAATAATAAAGGACTGGCTGGCGCACGAAGGTGAGGTGGGTCTTGTGTGCTGTTCCAGTCTGATGTTAATACTTTTTCATGTTGTCCTCTTATTCTTCTGGCGCGACAAGCTCGATGTACCTGCTGGCAATTAGAAATCGCACAAGAGGCTTCAAATCTTTATTTTTGATTTAATCCAACCCTGAAAAACAAACGCCGAGTTGATCTGTAATGCTTGAATGAAAGGGCTAAAATTCATTGTGGATTTCTAACTCTCGCCGATTACAAAAAACGCACATGGTATTGTATTGGTTGATAAGATAGTAACAAAATGCGAGCATCGCCAGGCGAATTAAAAAGTTTTGCCCTTGGTAATGGCGGTTTCAAACGCCTCATTTAGCTCTGTTTCCATTTCAATGATGCCAAAGATTCAGGGGTATTTTACTTCGCTCATAGTTTCACAACCAGTTCGCCCATAGGTCTGGTTGATTGATTAAGCGGAGTAAGCTTCCGGCCTGTAAATAAAGCAAATATTGCGTCTAGAATGAATTTGCGCATTGTGCGCACGCTTGGCCGGTTTCTGGTGCCGCGAAACGATCTTACATTGACTTGTTCGCATAACTTATCACGAATGCCTGTTAATGCATCTTGTAAAGCTAGGGCGCACGGAAAAAAACGATGGAGGTAAAGTCATTGCAATTCATCATTCCAAGCCGCGGCCATTGTGGGCAAAATAGGCGGGTAAATATAAAAATAATCACCTTGCCTCAAAGCTCCCAGGCCATGTTTCTGGGATTTGGCGTGGGGAAATTGTCTAAAGAATATGTAAGGAAATACCTGAAATAGCGGAATCTTGCGTACTTTCTTCCGGGAGCGAGTAACTTGCAGCGACGGCTTTCCAGCAACTTGCGCTGAAGAAAAAAACCATCTATTTGTTTCATAGTGAGGGCCAACCACTGCCGGCCTTCGGTTGCATAAAGCTGGACCATTACATCCGGTCTAAAACGGCAGCTTGGTAGAAATTGAACTTGTTTCTTTTAGTGTCTGGATTTCAGGAAACCCAAGATGATCGACCGCTGGAAAACAGTTAAACGCCATTCTTTTTTCAGCAAAGTGGAGGAAAAGTACTTTCAATCGAATGGGGCCTTGTTTTGGTTTCCCCCCACGGGCGTTTTTCCATTTTCGGATAACAATTAGCCGTGAACTCGACTTCTTTCTTTTCCATTGCCATTGCCCGCCAGTTCATCGGCTTCCAGTTTGGCCACGTTTAAAAAATTAAACCAGACCAAGCCAACGGAAATGAAGCAAGTGGTTTTTTTTTGCCAGGTTATTTCATTCAAAAAGGGGGTTTGTGCTGTCAATTGTCCCGCCCAGAAAATCGTTTTAAAGGGGGGACCGTCGTTTAGAATCTGTTTCATAGGTGGCTTCCAACCCCGGGGAAAAAAATTTTTTTTAGAAAAAAATTCTTCTCCTTTTTTCTTTTGTGTTGTGTGTCCGGACC
>Ga0163217_1081488_pt1 | contig 14925 bp, 19 predicted proteins | sample SynspAceP_FD_185933 | JGI IMG/M metagenome (GOLD analysis project Ga0163217, IMG submission 185933) | Saline lake microbial communities from Ace Lake in Antarctica - Synechococcus sp. Ace-P (PacBio error correction) | ecosystem: Environmental > Aquatic > Non-marine Saline and Alkaline > Saline ... | reverse complement strand
CGGCGGGACCCTAGCGTCAATTTCTGTGGACCCCCCAACCCGGCTTCACCTATAGCGCTGATTGCCGCTGGTGGACGGCCCTGCGCCGAACGGCTACTTCCCGGCATTGACAGTCGGGGGCCTTAGAACAAGTCGCGGTCGGTTTACGAGGATGCTCGCAGCGTCACTGGTAACCACATCGTGTGCTCCCCACTGGCCGACGAGAGGCTGCCCATCGGCGGTGACCACGGTTCGCGGTCGGCCCAGGGTGCGCACAGACCTTGACTGCCGAAGGCGTTGAGAATCGGCTCCACCGCCAGGGTCATTTGCGGCACGCAGTTGACGCGTTTGGGCAGGTCCGTTGGTGCGAGTTGAAACACCGAAGGACTCTTCGTTGCAGGATTTGCGGGCGCCGACCGCCCATGGCCGGTGCTGTTAGTCCTCCAACCGGGCGCATACGCGTGGGCTTCGTACGCTCTGGTTCTTGTAACCCAGCCGGCCAGCGATGTTCGAGCAGGGCTTTGCCGGCCTCGTATGACCTTGGGCAGGCTCGCATCTTCAGTCTACGAACGATCTCACTTGGCTCCCATAACCCGACTCAGCCGCGCTGCCGCGCCCTCCTCGCGAAAGCTACTCATGCCCACGCAGGAACGGACACGACAGCTGTCCGCCGTTTGATACCCCTCCCTCGTGTATGTAGCGTGCCCCCGTGTCGATCTTGGAGCAGGTCGCTGACATGCAGCCGGAGTCACCTCTCGCATGTTTTGGAGCTGAGGGACTGCCGTGCACCCACCACCTCTTAATGCGTTGATGCTCTGCTCGCCGCAGATGACTGGCGGGCGAAGGGCCGTGCATAGCCCTTGAAGCTAGGGTGGTATGGCTCCCGCCATCCGAGCGTCGCATGCGCTTTTTTCGGACCTGCACTGGTCCAGGTTCGGCCGAGTGGGTCAATGCCGGGAGGCAGGCACAGTTCGAGCAGTCGCGTCAGAGCACCATCAATAGGTGGCGACGAATCTGCCGGGGACTGGCCTGGCGCCATGATCTTCCGATTTCGCGGCGCCCGACATTGAATCTCAACGCCCACGGCGGCCTTTCTCTGGAATCGCGCGGACCTGGTCTGCTTGAACGGCCGAGTGAGCCGTCGCCGCTTTCATCGGCCTCTGTGGCCGGTGCCGTGGCCAGCAGGGGTCCGAGCGACAACAGATTCATCGACGGGCTGCTCCTGCCTACAATTTCAGAACACAAGCCCTACCAAACTTTCCCCTTACGGGCACGGCGACGATCCAGCAAGAGCCACATGCGCAAGACTGCGGGCGCTGGCACGGCCGCTTTAGCCCGCTGGTGCTGGCAACCACTGTTGCGCACCCGTGCTCAGCTGGCCAATGGGTTACCGCCTGCTGACTCCACACTTTTTCGTGACTGGGGCGAGGCCTAAGAGCCGGGACCAGGCCCCATCGTGCTGGATGGTGTCTGCACGAGGCCGGATTGGCATCTGGTCGCCATGCGAAACGGTTTATGTGGCCCCCTCAATGGGCCTGGGCCCTGCTCTGTGTATGCTGGCGACCGGCTTCGGCATGGCGTTTGTGCAGCAAATGGCGCCGTTCAAGCGCCAGGCGAAGCCCAAGAAAGAGCACTGAAAGCTGAGGCGCTCGACGTTACAGTATGTTGTAATTGGCCAGAAGAAGCCGCCTCCGGAACTGGGCGATGGCACGCGGGAAATCAACCGATTACCGACTTTCTAACGGCGAGCTACTTTGCAACGGCAGCTTCCTCAGAGGCCAAGCCATAGGTGCCAAGCCGGCAATGGCCCCCAAGACTTTTCGCGCCAATATTGACCTGCATTAAGCCTTTCTTGAAGCCGAGCAGCCAGAGCGATCTGCACTGCAGCTCCCTATGTGGGCGACACCGTTTCGCAACGGGGCGTCCAGCGCATTCCAGTGAGAGGCCAACAAGGAGCGCGTTCAGCCTTACGAGGGCGTGGGTATTGCCAAGCGCCACGGCGGCGGAATGAACGAAAACGATCACACGTCCGGCGCATCTTCCAGGGCATCGGTTTGTGGAGCGAGGTGTTCAGCTGCACAGCCCGCAGGTGGCCACGGTCAAAGGTGGAGCGCGCGCGATAAGGTTCGACCGGGCCAAGCTCTCTCCTCTACCTGCCGGCGATCGGGTGGTAGCCACCGCGTGTCAAACAGCTTTCGGGATCGCTGAAGTTTCGTTTCCAACGTTTTTATTCGTCGGTTCAATTTCCGGTGCTGGCCCATGGGCACCCGGACGAAGGGCCTCTTCTTCGCGCCGTTAGTTCCATGTTGGCTAGACGCAGGTCTCCAAACCCTGATGTCGGGGGGCTTCAGTCCTCCACGGGCCGCCTCGATGCCCTTACCTGCACTTTTCCTGGTTTCTACGAGACATCGGAGTTGGATTTACAGCCCGTCGATGGTGGCAAAGTTACTGTGAGGTCTGCAGGTTCTTGGCTGGCGGGTCCGTGGCCGGGCTAGAATCGCGGCGTTCAAATCCGGTGGTCGTGTTGTGTCCAATAGCGAAACACGTCCTGAGTTCCACACGCCGGGGCGTGAACCAAGGTGCGCTTGATATCAACCGGTTTTTTTAGGCTCCTGCAAAGCTTTGGCGTCTTCCATGCTCCATCCTGGCCGGGCCAGGCAAATGGCCAATAACCTCGTGCTTGGCCGCGACGCGTCAGCATATTGCGGCGGAAGAAGCAGGGGCCACGGCGATTGAGCTGATCGATCTTGGTCCCCTGGGATCGTGTCGCTCTACACTGCTCCGGGCGCCGAAGCGGTGGGCACCAGGAGCTGAAACTGGGATCGGCTCGCCACTGACAACTGCGCCTGCACCAGCGGCTCGTGGATCTGTGCGACCTGAGGCTAAACGAGCCTCGCTTGCCCTCCAGCCTCCATCCTAGTGCCCTGGCCTGGCTTCTCGCGGACCACCAGCGAGTGTTTCGCAAGCCTCATTTGTCAAACCGGCCTGCCGGGTGGCGCTCTCCAGCCATCCAGCGCTCCGGCAGCGGCCAAAGGCCCTGAGCGCCGATGCGGCCTTCCAGCTTCTCCCACTGGACTCCCACTGGTGCTGGGGCGCGAGCTTGAGCTGCAGCGACGAACGAAACGGGCGGCCAATCCGAGGAGCATCGCGGCGCAATAGTTGGTGGAGCTGCACCGCCTGCCCACTTCCTGCGTTGACGGCAGGGACAGGCCGGCGGGTTGATACTGCCGTGGTCGCTCTGGCGGCACGATAGCCGCACCGGACGCCGGCGTTGATTCCGTCTGCACCAGTACGCTTGCCGGGTTCGCATCATTTTCTGGGGCACTGTAGTTTCAACGTAGAGCACCGCCCTGTTCACGGCGGGAAGATTGCGGGTTCCGAATCCCGTCAAAGTCCGTTTTGGCTCTTTGAGCCCTTGTCAATTTCAAGGAGGAACGTTGTTGTTGACCCGGTGGCGGGTACGCCTGGCTCCCGAGCCCCCACCGGCCCCACGCTTCATTATCGGCACGGCCCCGAACCCCCAACTGATTTTCCAAACTGGCTGTTCGGCCGCGCCAATCACGGCGGTTGCGTTCTGCTGCCGGATCAGGAGGACACCGAGACAAGGAAAACGCTCCACAGGCCGGAAGTTCACCGCCCAAACATCCTCGGATGGCCTCTCCTGGCTCGGCCTGGGCTGGACGAGCCGAGCCGGTGATCCAGAGCGACGCAGATCGACAGCCCACCGCCGGCCGCCACTTGCCCAGTTTGCTCGCACAGGCGGCCCACGCCTACCCGCTGCTTTCGGGATGAGCGAGGCGGAACTGCGAATCAGATGCGCCAGCGGAGCAGAAGGAACCTCGAACGGCACCGCCACGCCCCACAACAATTGCCCAACCGCGATACTCAGCGACTGCGCCCAGCAGGCCAGCCTTTGCCGCGAAGGGCCGCGAGGCGGTGATCCGTTCTCCGCATCGGACGAACCAGGTCCAGAATCGGCTGGAGTTGCATCTGGTGACGGAGGGAGATGCGCCTGGAGCGGCAAAAAAACGACCTCGGCGGTTGACATCGGTGATTTAGCGCCCGCCGCCAGCCCCGGCGCAGCGGCGACCATCGGCGATCCCCTCTCTACGAACCTAGGTGGTGGTCGCGCGACGATGACCGGCCATGGCCGATTCAGCCATGTGATCCGGCGAGCGAAGAACACAACATCGCCAACACCGCACAGCAGCTGCGCTTGCTTCTACGAGGCGCTGGGGCTTGGCCCCTGCCGGGTGTTTGCCCCACCACCACCCCCGAATGATCCTCAATGGCGAAGGCGCAAGCCTCCAAGCGCGAATGGGGCACCCTCGGTGGCTGATTTTCCGCGACCGCGGGCTTACCCACACCGCCGAGGCGCTGGTCAATATACATGACCCTTGCTGGGTTGGTTCGCCGGCCACGAGGGCCATGGCTGAAACGTTTTTCCGGGCCCTGGCGGAGAGGCGGCGCGGCCGCTGGCTCTTGGTCTTTGAAGCGGGTTCAAACCGGGCCGGGGCCCGCTTCGACTTGGGACAAAGCTCCAACTGGACTCAACAGCCAGCGGCTGCATGCATGAGCGCAGCCCTGCCGTTCTGTTGGCTGAAACTTGTGCCGCCTGCTCGGCACGCCGCCGCAGGCTGGCTGGGATTTTCCGAGTGTGATGGGGCCTGGGGCGAGCAAACTCGCCGCCCTGCTCGGCCGCGGTCGCCTGCGCTGACCCTGCAAGACGGGCCTTCGACCAGGCCCGTCCGTTGTTGATTTGGAGGCCGCCGGCTACGCGACGCGGGACCGCGAACCGGACAGTGCTTCGGCAGGACAGGACGCGCTCGGCAGCTCGACTGCACCTGCTGGAGGCGGCTGTCCGGCTAGCGATCAACCCGCTGCGCCGACGCCACGGCCCCGGAAAGCTGTTGCGCTGTAGCCCGCCAGTAGGGGCTGGCGTACTGCAAGAAAGGCGTCTCGGTGCATGAAGAGCCTGCGGGTCGGCAACTTAGTACTCAGCATCGTGGACAAGCCTGCAGCGGCCCGGAATCTGCCAATCACCACCTAGGTGGCCTCTGCTGCACCCAAGCGCTGCAAGATCCGCTCACGACCTTGAGACGCAGCCTCAGCCACCTGAGCCAAGCGAATTCTTTCGGCTTGGTCCTCTTCGCACGCTCGCACTTACGTTTTCGCTGAGTGGAGCGGGGCGCGCACCCAGGCCGAGCAGTTTCGCCAATGGGGCCGCCGTCAGTCCCCTGAGGATGCCCAACTCGTTCCATCAGGATCGTCAGGAACAGACAGGCCCTTTTGCAGCTAGGGCCGGCCCCGGAACCCCGGCACTTTCATCGAGTCCGCAGCGCAACAGTGCTGGCCACCGCAGGCCGGTGGGACGATTGCCGCGTAGGCACTCGATGGGCCAGCCAGGCTCAGCAAGGACCTCTGGGGCGAGGCTGAGCGGCTAAGCCGGCCATGTTGCGTATTCCCCATGGCCAGGGGCCTCACCACCAGCATTTCAGGCCAGCACGCAGGCCCACGCCACCGAGCACCGAGCGGGCTGAGCTCCCGCCAGGGAACATCGTGCGGCCAGCAAGGGGGAAACAAAAATGGTCTGACCGCCAGTCAACTGAGCCCACGCTGGGGACAATCCAGCGGTTTCGAGCATGGGCACGGAATCGAGCATCCTGCGTCACGGGCGACGTCCACCCTACCATTCCAGCAGCCAGCCTCCCGCGCTGTTGGGGCCGATCGCTTGATAATCCCCCGACCTCGCGCAGCACTTCGCAAGCCGGCTGACATCCAGTTTACGGAGGCGGTAAATTGCCCAGGGTAGCTGCAGGCGCAGGCCACTGGTGGGATCCCCGGCAGGCCGGTTCCAGCAGCTCGGAGAGCAACAGGCCACTGAGAGAGCCGATACACCACATCCGCCACCGAGAGGCGAATTTCCACCAGGTCAGGATTTTAACGAGTGTCTTCCAGCCGCCCAGACCACCGAAGTACAGCTCCAGGAGCAGCAGCGCCAGGTACGGCCGCGTAATGAGTTCGGAGATACCAGGCCTTCGCCTTCATAAGCACCTCTCCGAGGGGACGGCGCGAGCGCGCCATCTGCTGCACCCAGGGAAGGTGACCACCGTGCGGGCGCGTGCCCAGCACAGATCGCCGCTGCGAACACGCCGCACAACGGGCGCAGTTCAGCCCCGGCCAGCCAAGTGGGGCGACCAGGCAGCCGCAGCGGCAGGAGCCCAGCAGCAAGCGCAACCAGCACGCATCCGCCACGCCACCGCCAGCGTGACCAACCTGCTGTGCAGGTTGAGCTATTAGATGAGCCGCAATCAAGCAGCACCAGGGGGCTTGACCCAGCAGCCCCACCCGGTTCCGAGGGCCGCTGGCGTCTCCAAGCTGAAAGGGGATTTGGACCAGCCCAAGGCCGGGAGCGGACGATCACCAGGCCGGCGAGAAGAGCGAGCAGCACCATCCGCCGGCAGGCCGTGAAAGCACGGCCTCAGCTGCCAGAGCGCAGCAAAAACAGTGGACTCCCCAGAAGCAGTTCAAGCCGCCTCGGGAGCATCGGTGGATCGGAAAGATTTCAAGCGTTTGATCGAGGGTTTGGGGCTTTCGTTCGGGATCCAATGGTGCTCAAACCAGAGCTGAAAGAAAACCGATGCTAGGCAAGGGGATCTGCTCCGCTTCACAAAATGCCCCAGGGAAAAGCTGGCAGGGCTGGCCGCGACATGATGGCAGCCCCAGCCAGGCCGGCTCGCCTCAGCGCCCTGTTGCTTGCGCGCGGGCATGGCCATCGCTGGCCTTCGCAGCTTCCTATGCCTTCCGCCAAGGTCGGTGAGGGGGGTCTAGCCACCAAGGAGGGGGTCCCCCAGGCGTCACTATGGCTTCCTCGCAGGGCGTTGCTGGACAACGTCAAGGGCCTCACCCGAGGGGAGTGGTGATCGCCATTTGACACCGCCGAGGCCACTTTCCGCACCATGAGGCCGACGCAGCTACAAGGCCCCCGCGAGTTGGCCCCGGAAAAGGGCACTTCCTTCAGCGATCTGGCAACCTGCAGGAGATCCTCTCTGGGCCATTGGACTGCCCCTGGTCGCATGGGCACCGGGGTTTCAGAGGGCCGACTGGACGTGGCTCGGCCACCTGGCGCCAACGGGCGGCGAACGCCGGGCTGGCGGAGTGCGCATTCCTATCTCGGGTGATCGCGACTGTTCCAGACTCGTCGATTGACGCGCGGACATTGCCGTGCTCTAATGGGTGGTGGCCCGTACGCCAAGGACCGGTTCAGGGCCCGCTGCTGATCCGGAGTGAGGTGGAGTGCGTGGCCAAGCTCGGCGTGACGCCGGAAGGGAGGTGGTTGGGACCTCCTAAGGCCTCACCGGCGATGCCAGCGGACAACATCCCCGCGTCAAGGGGGTGGCCCCAAGACCGCCAATCCACCCTGCTCACACCGCCCACACCCCTCAACCTCCCGATGGCATCTACGCAGGCCCGTCGAGTAGGCACAAGGTGCCTGGTTCAAAAACAAAAGCTCGAAAACCGACGTAGAGAGAACGCACTATCGCTCGCGTTAATGCTCGCGAAGGATCGGGATCGGACCTCCCCTGGCCGGCACGCCGAACCGCGGCTGACCGCGCCGGCGCCGTGGATGGGGGCCGCCATTGGGCCTGCGCTTAGAAGAGCTGGAGCTGTTCAAAGCCTCGGATCCCGGCAGCTGGGCGGCCTTGAGAAGGCTTTTCTCGGGCCGATCACCAAGCTGAGACAGGGCTCGCCGGATTCCGCAGCGGCCAGACCGTCGTCATGCAGCATCAACGGCGCCAGCACAGAGGAAACCGCACCAGGCCCGCGCTGATCCAAGTGCGCCCAGCCTGCAGCCCCAGATCATCCAGAGCCCAGAGCGAGCAAGCTACGAAGCCTTGCTGTTGCGGTGATGGGCGGCCAGCGATCCCGCCCCGGCCGATCGCCGCTCGACACCGAACCACTTCCTTGAATCCCTTTCCAGGCTGGAGCGGTTGGGAGTGGGCCTTCGCTGGGGTGAGGGCCCCCGCCGATCTGGCTACATTTCCCGATCGCCCAAACCAGTTTTCGGGGGAAGACCCACTGATCTGCTGGGCGGCGGGTCACGGTGCCACCCTCGGCAGGTTGCCCTCGATGGGGTTGACTCACGGGCCCTTGGCCCCTGGCTGGGAGTGCCAGACACCCAAAACCTGCAGAACCGCCAAAGTACGACCGGCTGATCTAGCTGCCGCCCATGGCCTGAAACTTGGAGGGGTGGCTGGGAACACCCTGTTGGCCGTTCGCTGCCGATGCAATGGCCAAGCACGGGCTGATGAGAGGTTGCTGGCCGAGCGCAATTTCGGTTTTCGCGGCCCGGAGGGCTTCAGCGCGCTGTGTTGGGGCCAAGGGCGACACCTTCGGCAGGGGTGCCGATCGAAGCCGCGCTGCTACTTGCGCCATGGATGTGCACCTCAACCTTGCGGCTGGACGGACCGCTGTGCCGGCCAGCTGCAGCAGCTGGGGGAAGCCCTGCCGCAGTTGCTCGATCAGCTGGAGTGTTGCGCTGGAGCCGGTGCTGGCCCGCATGGAGGCACCGGCATTCGCATCGACAAGCCCTATCTTGGCACTGAGGAAGAAAACTGGCCGGCGCTCTCCGCCAGCCTCGAGGCCGGTGGCCCGCGAAGCCCTGGTGTGAGAGTTCAACTGGCCTCAACCAAACACTGGGGCGAGCTGCTGTTTCGACACCCTGGGGCTGCGAGCGCAAAAAAAATGCGCAAGACAAAAACGGGGCTGGAGGCACCGGACGCGGCCCGTGCTCGAAAACTCGAGGCGATCACCGGTGGTGCCAGCTGGCTGCTTGGAGACCGGCACCTGAGCAAGCTTCAAAAAAGGACACTATGTGGATGCGCTGCCAGGCCCTGGTGGAGCCAGAAACCAGGCCGCGTTCACACCGAACTTCAACCAGGGCGGTGACCGCACCGGACGGCCTCTCCAGCAGCCAGCCAACCTGCAGAAACATCCCCATCCGCCACGCCAGTTCAGCCGCCGCCATCCGCAAGGCCTTCCTGCCCCAGGAGGCTGGCAGCTGATCAGCGGCCGATTACTCCCAGATCGAGATGGCATCCTCACCACCTCTCAGGCGAAGAGGTGCTGACTGAGGAGGCTACGCCAACGCGGACGACCGTGCATGCCCTCACCGCCCGCCTGCTACTCGACAAACCGAAGGGTGGACAGCAGAGGAGCGCCGCCTGGGCAAAACAATCAACTTTGGCGTGATCTAACGGGCATGGGCGCCCAGCGCTTCCGACGCGCGGAAAACAGGCGTTGAGCCAGGTGCAGGCCAAGGAGTTTTATTCATCGAAGATACAAAGAGCGCTACCCCAGGGTTTTTCGGTATTTTGGAGCTGCAGGAAAGCGGCTGGCCCCTCAGCGCGGCTTGTGGAGAACAATCCTGGGCGGCGTCGCCGCCCTTCGCCTTTGACCCGGTGGCCTCGGCCGGCTGAAGGCAAGCACCAGAAGAGATCGAGCTGGAGTGGCGCGCCCGCCGCGGGATGGAAAGGACTCAGCAACTGCGGGCGGCGGCCAATGCACCGATCCAAGGCTCATCGGCGACATCAAGTCAAGCAGGCGATGGCTTGCAGCTCGATGCAGGAGCTGCGCGCCTCAGGGCTGCCCCCGCCCGACTGTTGCTGCAGGTTGGCACGGACGAATGGTGTGGAGGCGGCCCCCGACGCCCTCGACACCGTTCTGGCCACGGATTTGAAACGGGTGATGGAGAACGCCGTCGCCTCGCGTTCCCCTGGTGGTGGACACCGGTGGGGAGCGAACTAGATGGAGACAAAGTGGATGAAGACAAAGAAGTTGATCGAAAGCGAGCAGTCAGAGGACCCTGCCAAGTCAGATTAAAGAATTTGAATCCCTATTCGTGCCGCTGAGCACACCTGGTCTTGACGCCCCTCCTTCCTGCCACCAGCTGAAAACGCCGCGTCGCAAACGCCGACCACCGCAGGCGGGAGTTGTTCTGCCAAGCCCAACCACTGAAGGCAGCTAGTTTGCTTGGAGGGCAACGGGCCGCAAGTATTTTTTTGGCATCTGCTCACCCCCGAAGAGCTCAAGCAACGGGGCATTGAGCGGACAAGAAGGCCCGCGCTGCTGACCAAGGCCTACCCCGGTTGCTGGTGCTCAGGCAACGAATGGCTGGAGCAAATGTTCTGGTCTGAGTGCGGCTGCAGCCGCTTGGTGCCATGTGGTCACGGACTGGATCGGGTGGAGAACACGCGTGCGCTGGCACCGCAGCGAAACTCTGGAGCAGGTGGCCCATGTGGCATTCGCGGTGGTGGCCAACCCGAGGCAGTTGAAGCGAGATTTTTCAGCCGCCCGGAAAGCAGGGCGCCAGCGTCAGAAGGCGTGCGACAACAGCCGGGTACTACGATCCTGGATAGGAGGTGATTTTTGCGGGCTCATTTTCGCAGTATTCGGCCGTACTCGGGCACAGTTTGCTTTGCAGAACAGCCACAGAGCTCTGCTCATCCCAGACCGCCAGAGGCCCTGTTCCATTCTGGTCATCAAGCTCGGAGAGGCGTTATTCTGCGCGGCGTAGAGCGGCTTCTCGTGTGGGCAAGATGAATCAAGCGGGATGCGGGTTGGGACAATCTAGAGTCCCCGATCAGCAAGGCCTCCTTCATAGAGTCTCGCCGGGTCCGTAGGCCCGTAACTGGATCGAGATGTCGGGCCGTCGGGATGAGTTGGCGTCGCGGAGTCGCAACCGGAGAGCCAACCATCTGGCGGCGCGATGGTCAACGATGCGCAACGGTTCGCCCATGTCCGAGCAGGAAGGACCTCAACCGCCCTGGCGAGGCCCGCGGGCCTGCGCACCAGCTGGGCCGCCTCCGGAAATGGTCATGAAGTAGCGGGTGATCTCGGGGGTGGGTCACGGTGGCGGCCCGCCGCTGGCGATCTGCTCACGAAAACAAGGTCCACCGAACCGGAAGAACCCGGCACGTTGCCGAAGCGACCAGTTCGAGCGACGGACCGCTCCGGTGCCGGTGATTCTGGCGCGCAGCCTGAACCAGCAGTTCACAGGCGCGCTTGCTGGCCCCCATCACAATGGTGGTGCGCACAGGCCATTTGTCGGTGAAATCAGGATGAAGCGTTCTGAGACTCGGCAGGCCATGGCGGCCTCCAGGCCCAGCGGGTTGCCCAGGAGGTTGTTCGACAGCCCGCACAGATGTTTTGCCCATCCACCAGAGGCACGTGTTTGTAGGCCGCTGGTGGAACAAGCGGCATAAAACGTTGTGCTCCAAGCAGGAGTTGTTGGAGGCGCGATTGATCTGCCGCATCGCCCAGCAGAGGATCAGCAACGGATGGCTGTGCAGGCCCGGTTTCCGTCGCCAGCGATCCGAGTTAAACTCCTGCTCGATGGCGTAGAGGCCGGACTTCGCTCTGTTCAGCAACACCAGCCGGGGCGGGTGCTGGGCAGGATATGGGGCAGAGTTACCGGAAACCGATCGAGCGCCGCACCGGTGACAAAAACGAGCGCCGCAGACCGGAGCACGCAGCAGATCAGGGTCAGGGGCGGGCTGGGGGTCGCGGCCGAGCAAAGCTCCTCGATCGCCACGGGGCGGGAGATCGTCACGGCCTTGTTCGGCCGCGTGGCGATCCGGGACAGGGAGGGCATCAAAGAGCCGGTCAAGCCCATACCACGGAGCTGCAGCGCCAATTCGCGTCGCCTGACCACAATGGGAGCTTGAGGGGATGGCCAGCAGTACCTGGCGGATCCGTAGCGATCAAATCAGCGGCGCCAGATCACGGTGGAATGGACCTGGGAGCTGCTGCAGCTTGCCGACGCTGAGCGTGGGGTATCATCCACCGCCGGCCCCGAGCTCGAAAGCGCGCGGTGGTGGCGCAACTTCAGAAAGCAGCAATGTTGAGGCGGCCCTGGCCAGCGCGAACACCAGGGGTGGAGAATTTTGGGGGCTTCGCGGGACGAGAGGCCAACGCCACAGCGCGGGCCCGTCGCGCGGCGCGACCGCAGCCAGTAACGCAACAGATCACGCACCACCAATTCCGGACTGGCGATCAGGAGCACACTGACAGAACAGGCCAGCCAAAGCGGCCAGAAAGGCACGGAAGGGGGCGGATCGTCATGGCAACCAGGGTGCTCACCAGCGAGCACCAGCAAAGACGATCAGGCCGTGCGAGGCAGGCAGGGCATAGAGCGCATGGACTACCCCGTGTAACGAGTCAGACCCCGATTACCAGCCACTGATCCCCAGCACGGCGATGCCGATTGGCCACCGCCAAGGGCAACAGGGAAAGATTGCTGCGCAACATCGGCGAGAAACGGTTGATTCAGCCGTCAGGCGGAAGGCAGCCAGAAGGCTGACACGAACAGGCCGAATCAAGGGCGGATCAGCCATCAGGCACGCCGGCTTCAGCACCTCGGGGAGGGCAGCGCCTTCCAGCAGGCGCAGAACAAGCCCGATCAGGCCGGCATCTTGGGCAGGCTTTCCCCAGGCAAGTGTTGGCGCGGGTTAAGGCGCAGGCCGGCCAGCCAAGGGTCCAATCTCCTGTGGGTTGGGCCCGTTGGGGGGGCCCTTCCGGCCTGCCAGGCCGCGTCGGTGGGCTTGCTCGCTCAGGATCGTTCCATTCTATCCAGCACGGACGCAGCGCCCTTTGCTTGGCCCGGTCCGATCAGGGCCGGGCCTCGATCGCCTCGACAGGCATTTCGACGCGGGTATGCCGCTTTGCTGGCCAAGGTGGGGCAGACGCAGCCGAATCGGGTGCCCCCGCCAGGCGGGCGGGCTGGTTTAGTTGGCTGCTGCCACCAGGGTGAGTGCTGGCGGAGGGATCGCCAGGAATTCGTCAGCGCAGGCCCCGTGGTACGCAGACGGCCCTGAACGCTCGAGGTTGATCCGGCAAGGGCTGGCCACGGCCCGGCCCGGGGCGAGCGGAACCAGGGTTTTCCAGTAGAGAGCAGGCGTGCTCAACCCGGCCAGGCGAGAGAACCCACGGTGCCCCAGTCATGGGCCTTTGTGCCATTGCATCAGGCGGAGTGTTTGGCGACGATTCAGCTCCAGCACCCGCACCCACAGCAGGCAGTCAGGGCCATGGCCCGCCAGCGAGGAGAGATTTCGCCGCCCAGGCCCTCATGCCAGAAGCTGAAGCTGCGCCATTGGTTCAGCCTCGGGCGGGGAGCATGAAATCGGTGTAGGCCAGCAAGACGATTACGCAGCGTAATTGACAACGAACGCCGATCACAACAGCTGAGCAGGCCCAGAACGATTCCGGCTGCAGAGAACGCCATCGCAGGGGAAGGGGCGAGGGCAGGAGGTGCAGCAAGAAATCACCAGGGACCAATGCGCCGCCAGGCAGAAAGCGCCATGTGTTCACGCCGTGCAAGACTGGCATACCACCACCAGAACTTTGTCATTTCAGAGGATGTTTCTGGCCTCGGAGAAGGCAAGGACGAACCCAGCACCCAGAGCAGCGCGAGGAGATTCCAGGCGGTGAGCGAGGCCAGAGCATCGGTGGCAGGAAGCGATGTCAAACTGGCCGTCGCAAAGCGCCAATCGGCCCAGCTGGCAGTCCAGGGGGAGCGCCAGGCCAGGCCGTGAGCAGCCAGCCCCGCAGGGGAGCGGTGCAGCAGATTGCAGCAAGGGTCGTAGAGGCGAGCCACGCGGCTGAAGCAACCAGCAGGGCTCCGAGCAGCAACAGCAGGGCAGGCCACCACCCTGTTAGCCGACCTGCTGCAGGGGAGGGTTGGAACTCCTGTTCTTCGCGCTCCAAACAGCAGCAAGCCCCCCGCCAGCAGTGAGAGGGCTGAGCCAGATGGCGAAATCAGCCAAAGCCGAGCGGAACCAGCAAGGTGAGCTGGGCTGCCGCAAGGGAGCAGAGCGGGTGAGCCGAGCCAGCCTTCCGCGAGGCACCGGATCATGCGGAAGTCTTTCGCCCGAATTTGATTGTCGGGCTCCAGCTCGTCGTCTTTTTCCAAAAGGCCTGCCTGAGCCGGGGGCCTCAAAGCAAGCCCGCTCACGGTGGTCTGCAAACGACCGCGGGCCAGGAATATGAACGCCGCAGCGAGGGTAATTACAAGGAATTAAGGGAACAGTGCTGTGAGGCCAAGGCCTCTTCACCATCTGGCGGGCCGGCTGACCGGAGGCATTGGCGCGCGGCCACCTTGGCTCTGGCGCGCAGGTTGGCCTCGCCCTGGTGAGCAGGCCGTTCCATTGCTTTCGCCAGCCCGGCAGCGTTGTGTTCTGATCCAGGGGGGTTCCCTTCCTGTTGGCAGGGCCTGGGGGGGGGGCGGATCTGGGGCTGGCGCCGGCACCACCCGGCCGCAGCCGCTCCACGGCATTGGTTTATTCCCCATCCAGCTGCCCTTTGCGGAACTCGCTCAGGCTCTCCTGGGAGGTGTGCGCACCTGACCTCAAGAAGCCGTCGCGTTAGTGGAGAATCTGTTTGCCCACCCCAGACACCGGCACGGACGTTGAGCAAGTTAAGCAGGGGGGCTGACCGGCGCAGCAGAGGGCCGCAGCCCAAAACCGCGCACCAGCCAGGCATTCCCAGAGGGGCCGGCAGGGACGGTCGCGCTGGAAAACCCACAAGAAACAGAAACAACACGCGCCCACCGCTGGCATGGGTGGAAGCGCTTCCAGCCACCTCAGCATCACGGCCAAACAGGGTCGCTTGGGAATCCACCGAACGGGGGGGCGGCAGGGGCAGCTTTTGTCAGCCACCACTGGGCCAGGAACCCACCAACAACAAGTTTGTAGGAGCCAAGAAGGCCGTCGAGGTGCGAAAGGGGCTTTTGCGACGGGGGCTGAAAGTTCGTTCCCTTGCAAAAAACTCAATTGTCATGGAGGGTGGAACGACCTCCAAAAAAAACCCGTGCCGCGGACGTTTTTACGGGGGGGGAAGCATTGCCTGCGAATGGAAAGGCGGCGTGGCGTGCGGTGCGTATTCTTCTTT
>Ga0163217_1010090_pt1 | contig 14927 bp, 17 predicted proteins | sample SynspAceP_FD_185933 | JGI IMG/M metagenome (GOLD analysis project Ga0163217, IMG submission 185933) | Saline lake microbial communities from Ace Lake in Antarctica - Synechococcus sp. Ace-P (PacBio error correction) | ecosystem: Environmental > Aquatic > Non-marine Saline and Alkaline > Saline ... | reverse complement strand
GTGTTGGCTTTCTCCAAGTCATCGCGCTGCACTCCAGCCTCCTGGGTCTGCTCTTCCAACTGGGAGTTGGTCTGCTTCCAGCTCGACTGGCTGCTGCTCCAGGGCGCGCCTGGGACTCTTTCAGCGCGCGGCCTTGCTCTTCCAAACTCCTCATTGGGATACCGACAACTCTCGCCCGGAACCTGCAGTTCTTCTGCCTGGCGCTGGGTTTCAGACAGCAAGCGTATGTAATTGAGTACGGAATTTCGGCGGAGCGGATCGCCGCAGCAATGGTGCCTGAGGAATGCTCCAGCTAACGAGAGAATATGATCGCCCACCGGGTTGAGAAGCCGAGCTCGGAAGACGGCTTTACTTCCCCGTCCAAGCATCGCCGGCGCCAACGCCATAAAACGCGGGTAGCCTGGCCAAGCTGGAGCCCAAAGGCCAGCTAACCTTCCGCACTTTTTCCCACGCTATCGCCGGTGATCCTTCAATACGTGTGTGCGAACAGGCTGTCATTGCGACCCGAAATGCCCAGCAGGGTGAATTTTCCGGCACCCCGTACCCAGCCACCAACTCATAGCGCCCTGCCTTTTTTATATAAAATAGCGCCCGCGACGGCCCCAAGATGCGGGTTTCAGGTAGCGGGAAATATATGGCCTTAGCTACTCTGAGGTGGCCTGTCACTATCACTACCGAACAAGACCCACCTGAGCATTTGCAACCATTGCTTTCTTTGCGGCGAGTCAGCGTGGCACTTGCCGCACAAGAGCAGCGATGACAAAAATCAGCAGGATGCCCAGCGGAAAGCCCGCCATAGCACTGTAATTAACGCAACCGTATAGGTTACCATCGGCCTCCATTTTGCGCTGCGTGCGCCACTTCGTTCTGATCGCGGAGTTGCGCCTATGGATGCGCGGATGAGTCCATCTCGGCCTTTGCCCGCATTCCAGATTGACCATCCAGTGCGGCTTGCCTGTCCTTGGGCACCGGAGGTTACGCAGCGTCTCTTCCAGTTCACGGAACTTGGAAGTGACATATCCGCGGAGTTCTTTCAACACGCCCGCGAGTGACCGTCGTCGTGCTCACCAACCCCTCAACGAGCCGCCTAAGCGATTCTGCACCTGAGACACAGCCCGTGATAGGCCTCAAGATAAGGCTCTTCGCGGTTCAGCAAAAATCCACGCTGGGCCTGTTTCAGCGTCCCTGAAACATCTGCCAGCAGAAGGGTCGATGGCGACGATCAGTTATGCGGTTTTGCACCACACCCTGGTTGCTGTTTTAAGGGAGCTGCGTGTGTAGATCGCAACGGGCGGTGCTGAGATATAAAAATTAGGCAGGGCGACTGCCAGCCCCACAGCAACAGAGGTCCAGGCCAAAGTTGCCTCTTGTTGCTTACGCTCGCTAACTCTCGGTTTTTTCTATGGCATGTGGCTCCACCGCGTTTCAAACACGGCCCAAAGTCCCGGGCCATCCTGTGCAGCCGGTAGAGCTGACTTACGAAATCTAGTGCGCGCAGTGCGGCTGCTCAAATTAAGGGGTGCGCGAATAATCCAGAGTGATTTGGACACAGTCCAAACTGCTCCCCGGTCGCCGTCACAGTGTAACCATCTAATATATATCAGCAGAATCAAGATTGGCCCTGCCGTTTACGCCTCATTCCTCACCGAGTCTTAGGATCAGGCAAGCCGCTTTCCAGCGCGAACCAAAACCCCGTCACAAAAATACTGGACGCGCGGGTGATAGCGCCAACGAAATGCGGAACACCAACTGAAATCGGAGATTCGCCGGTTCGAACTCCGTAGAATTTCTTTACTAGCCGACCATTCAGCAGCTCCCTGCGACCTTGATAATGCATCAGCGAGCCAATACCCACGCCTTGCACACAGGCCAGGCGGCAGCGCGGAATCTGATTGCATACCAGCCTGCGGCTCTTAATTCCGGAAGCCAAACTCCCTTTCCCTGAATGTCTGGAAGTACCATCCACGTTCCCTTGGGAAGCCAGTGCGATACAGGGCCCTGTGTTCCGACAACGCAGAAGTGTGCTTAGTCCCGCGCGCCAAGCAGTAATCCGACTGGCAACACGTAATCAGCCGAGGTCGCGCCGATACGCCTCGCCACCATCGCGAGTCAGGCATTGTGGCCAATACGCAAGCGCAAGATTCCAGACGCCATCAATCAAGGCAACCACGTGATCACTCAACTCAGCTCGCACGGAAGGTTTTGATTCGCGCAAAGAAAAGTCGTTCCACCCAAGGGCGCGTAGGTTAGCGCTGGCCAAACTCTACCGGAGCGGTGATGCGTAGCCAAGCCCGCGCAATAGTGCCATCGGCAACCTCAAGGCGCTGCCTCCATATCGTCGAAACTCAGCCAGCATCCGCCTGCAAACCAACCCCAGGTACTCCCTCCCTCATAGGTAAGCGCCATGCGCGTCTTGTCGTGCGGTTCAGCAATCGCCACCCAGGACGTTCCAACGCGGCCACGCGAGCGCACCAGCGATGCGGTTGACTGGGCCTGCCGAATCCGCCGCCGAAACGAGCTGCCGCTTCGGTCGAGATCCTGACGAAAGTTGGCACATTGCTGTGGTGGGCGGCGTGGTCCCATTGCTACCGTCCGTAAGTGTGCACTCAGATGCAAAGTATTGGTCAGGTTCACACATAGATTGTGTGAAACCGGCCCATCAGGTTGACACTTCAGGAACGGAAATTCACCTCGGAGGTTCCCCATGGGCCAACAACCCAACCCCGCGCGTATTCTCGCCTATGACCATATCGGCATTCGCGTCAGCGACAAACACCGGGCAATGCATTCTACCAGCTCTCGCTTGTCGAAAACCGCCGAGCTTTCCGTGTCGTTCCGAGGCCAACGAAGATGCTCAGTTCGACGGAGTGCGAATCAAACCTTATCTTCCATGCCACACGCATGCCCAATGCCCATCTAGAGTCCTACTCGTGGATGCACGATCAAGCTGCCCTGAATCTCCCCGTCTATTATGTAGAGCCTGTATTGTCGCTATGAGCTGTCCGTTCTATACTGTATCAGTGTTGCGATCATCTCTAGTCGAGCTTAGGTCCGCATCAACATCGTCCTGGAAGTAAAGAAATAAGCGCTGTTTTAATCCGCCGATCGGACGCAACGTTTTTTAATTCAAGCCAATCTGGGTATCATGGATTGTGTTAAATGCATATGAACACCTATGATGTGGACGCATCTGCAATTGCTACTATCTATCTGCCTGGCGTCGCTGGGCAATATCGAGCTGGAGGGTGCCGGTCTCGACGCTGCAAAAAAGGGTGAGCACAAACAGCCCGCGTTTCACGGCTGAATCCACTTGAGGCACGTACCGGTGCTGGAAGATGGCTCCCAGGTAATATCGGCGACTCGCAGGCAATCCTGGTTTACCTGGGCCGGCCCTATAACGGCGTGGCTGGCCTGGTGGCGCCGGGCACACGCCGAAGGACAGGCGGAGATCATGCAGTGGCTGTCCTTTGGCCGCCAATGAAGCTAGATCACAGCCTGTGTGCGCCACGGCTGGTAGAAAAAATTCGGCCGCCATTCTGACCAGTTCGGCAGCGCTGGCCAAGGCGCCAGGCGTGCTACGGCTGCTCGAACCAGGCAATCTTGGAGCAGCACGACTTGGCTGGCGCTGGGGCCTCCCGACCATTGCGACGTCGGTGCCCCTATGTGGGAGACTGCGCAGAGGCGGCGTGGAACCTGACCGCCATTTACACGCATATCGCGCTGGATGACACGATAGAAGCGCTGCCGGGTTTCCTGCCCAAGCCCGGATCAAGCGCGAAGGCCGGCGCTGTGCACATATTTCAGCAGCGCCGCAAATTCACTCTTCAGTCCGCTTTTCACTCTGAATCCAGTGGCCAATATCCGGCAGCAATTTCCGGACCTGCAAAGCTCGGGAGTGCGAACGGAATCATTCTGGCTTTGAGCTGCTCTCCACTGCCACCGCGCATAACGCTTCTGCGCTGCCCCGACCAGAAACAGCACTGGGCAGGTAATTCTGCGCATCGCCGGTAGGCTGCAAATCAGGCGCCAGTTTTTCATCGAGGTTGCGGTAGTATTTGATGCCGCCCGCGAAGCCGCTGTGCCGGTAAAAGCCCCCACAAATAAGCCAGTGCCTCATTCCTCAGCCAGCTCGGCGTTCCAGCGGCCTGCCGAGGCCGGACCTGTCCAGCCGCCTCCTTCGCTGGTGCGCGGCCGAGCAGGCGTATGGTCTCGGACGGGGTATCGGTGAGCAGTAAAGCCGCGCGCAGAACTAGCGTTCGGATTCGGCGTCGAAATTCCGACCTTCGGCTACGCCTGGCTGCGGAAATACAGTTGTAGAAAAAATCGTCCTGGAAGTGCTCGCGCAGCAAAAACGTTACCGGCGGGCCGGAATCCCGTTATCGATAAAGCGGAACGCTCATGTTTTACCCAGACGCGACACCAGCCTCAGCGGTGGCGCAGGGAAATCCAAGCAGTTGATCGCGCCCCCAGTCGTTGGCCTATCAGCAAAACGCCTGTCATGCTGCCTGGGTCCAGCAAATAACTCACGCATGGAAGTGGCCAGTATGCGCACAACGTTGTAATCTTCGACAGATGGCAAGTCGCGTCCGGTTCCGCCAAAGCCGGGCATGTTCCGGCGCAATAGCGCGATAAACCGGCGTTTGCCAGAGCAACCATCTGTTCCGCCAGGAACACCCAGCATTCTGGCCACCGTGCATAAAGAGCGCTACAGCGGCCTTGGCCCACTGCTGGCACCCTAGTCGCCAGACCGGGACGCGTCCACGGTGAATCGCAGTGTGAGTTTTCGGTTGTTACATCATCAGCTTCCTTCGCGACACGTTCTGGCCTAGCCCGAGGCGGCCCAGCCGACCGATCCGCACCAAACAGCCTTGCGTCATTCCAGCAGGCGCGCGCCTAGAACCAGCGGTCCCCGCCAGAATAGACAATAGCGCATCCAACTGGCCAAAGAAATACCGCCAAAAAAACGCTTGATCCTCAGTGTTCAAAGCCAAAAGCGCCAAGCAGAAGCTCTGCCGGGTAAATGCAAGCTGGGCGCAGCACCAGCAGAAACCCCGAGCATGCATTATGCGCAAAGGTAGAGAAAAAAAAACCCATTATCGCTCCCGCCACATCGGCTCTGGTGAGCGCGGCAGCAAAGCCCAGCAACCAAGATGCCCAGGCAACTGCCAGAAAGCTCGCCTGCTCAGCACAAACGCCCAACATTGAGCCGGCAAGCCTCATGCACGCCGGCAAATCGCCAAAACCCCCAGGACCGACCCAGCATCTCGGGCGGGAAAACGCCTTCAGCAGCAATCCAGCGTCCGGCGCCGGTCCGTTCGTCCTATTGCGCAGCCCCGCGCGCGCCGAGCCCAATTGCCAGCAGTGGCGACGGCCAGCGCAGTTACCCCCAGTTGCAGCAGTCATATGCGCGGAAAAAAACGCCGTACGCTCATCGCCGCAGCGGCCCCAAACCAGCACAGCGCCAGCACCAACAAAACCCACGTACAAAGGCCACAAGCAATTATGAGAAGCGTCGGGCCATATCTCGCCAACGCCGCAGAGTCCATTGGCGTGCCTCAGCGTTCTGTTGCTGTCCGCATGGGGGAAAGTGGCGAGCCTGCACGGCAATATCCCTCCGCCATCGCCGCGGCTGAGCTATCTGATCTGTGAATAGTGCTGCACAAAACTGCCCGTTTGGCCCCATCAAATACAGCGTAAGCGTGTGGTCAAGATTATAAGCAATAAAGCTATCCCCATCGGAATTTTTCTCGAAGTACACGACTGTACGGGCATCTCGCCACCCGCCCGCGGTCTTGCCCCTCGCTTACCGAATAATCCCAGGATGCCCGCTGATCAAAGAAGCGCCGTGTGATGTCGCTGAGCATCAGGTGGTTATTCGCGCGCCTCGGGATCCAGGGTGATGAACAAGGCTGAAACCTGCGCCTGCCTGCTCACCGAGGCTTATCCAGCGTGCGAGCAGACATTGGGCATGGGCGGTGGGGCACACGTCAGCAGGCAATGGGAAAACCAAAAAAAAACACCAAAGTCCAGCGACCTTTTAAAGCTGCCTTCGTTTACCCGGCTGCGCCATGCCTGATCTTGCAAGCTCGAATTTGGCCCACCAATCTTGCGCGCCCTGGCTTATCGCAGCAGATACAGGGACACGCGCGGCGCCAGCTAAGGTAAGCAAACCGGCAGGGGCGCGCGAGCAAAAGCAGCACGTGCAGCGCAGACGGCTTGACGCAGTAACGGCTTCAAGCTCCACCTTCTTATTCTTGCCGTGAATCAATCATTCAATGTGAGCTAAGGACAGAGCTCTACTGCAGTAGTTCAGGAAGTGGGCACTCCCAGCAGCCCGGAAATCACGCGATGAGCATTTTCGCCAAGCTCCATAGTCCTTACCCTGATAAACAAGGCAGCTCTAACAAACATGACCAATACAACAAAATTCAGCCAAGAGCAATCCCGCAGCAGTCAAGTTCTGGAGGCGCGTTCTGGCGCGCAAAGATATTCTTGCTCTAGCCTTTGGCGCGATGACTTGGTTGGGCTGGATTGTAAAATGACCGGGGCACCTGGATTTCCAGTCGGCCGGCAGTCTGGCGCCATATACTGCGGTTCGTGGTCGGCAGTACGCGATTCCTGCTGGTCGGGCCTGACTTATGCCGAAGCTGGCATCGGCGAAATCTTATTTGCCCGTGTAGGTCTCGGGCGAGTAGCACCGTTACAAGTATCGCCCGTCGCCTCGTCACTCCCATCGTTTATAAACCTGGAGCATGTCCTGGCTATTCAGCGTGGTGTCGTTTGAAAAGCCGTCGCCCTGCCCACCCGTAGTAAGAACAACCTGTTCCCAACTATTCAGTAGGTATCTATGGACGTTCGCCGGCTGGGACGTTTCAGGCCACCTGGGTGGCCGTCGGCGTGGCGGCCTCACTGGTGATGATGTGGTCAACTACTGGGCATCCGCATGGCGCTTTCGTGCAGAAATGGTTAACGCTGGCTGATTCTGATCGTCGTATCATGTTTCATCACGGGCTGCATGTTACCGGCCGATACGGTCACTATGGACCGCTTGTTCAGCGTCGAGAATGGCCTCCATTGGCGGCATTCATTGATGGGATGATCATGGTGCCCTTCATGTTGTCGGCTTCGAACCGCTTCATCCCGCAAGCAAGGCCGAAGAGATCAATTGCCGTTCCGCGAAAATCGGACCCGCGTGCTGATGCTCTCGTATTGATGGCCGTTTGTTCTGGTATGGCCCTTATTCATCTTTACGGCACCTGCATGTGCTGACCGCCCAGCAGCGTTGAGCATATACAGGTTTCGCTGGCAGGCCCGATTGCCATGCAGGCGGTTTATTCAATGCCACCCCTGGCGGGCAAACTGATGGTTCGCCGTAATCCGCCGGTATTATTACCATTGAATGCTTATATAAAAAATGGCGCATCTCGAGCCATCTACGCGCCTGGCCCCGACGGCGGGCATGTTGCCGGCCTTTCTGGCCCAAGCTGCACCCCACCTTACCTGCGTAAAAACGCCGGTCCAATGCCACCTGATGATCCGCATACTCTCCGAGGCATCGCACCCTTTTTGGCCGCCCGCCCCTGGTATGGCTGGTCGATGCCGGTGGGGCTAGCATAGTTTATCGCCTATTTCTTGTGCGCCGCTGTCCTTTCTTGGGCCTTGCGCCGCAAGGAGCGAATATGAGCGTCCGTTCAGTGCCCGCCGGCATTGGCTGGTGCGAGCATTGCACGCCTGTTGCCTCGGTGGCGATGAATCGGTTGTATTATGCCCGCAAGCCCGTCGGCATTGCGCCCGTTGAATGGCTGGTGTTTTGCTGGCGGATGCTGCTGCGGCTCTGGGCATGTATGCCCTGGTCAAGAAAGCCGTACGGCGCGCGGCCTACTCGGATGGCGGCTTATGCGCAGAGAGATGGAAGGAGCGGGTAAAACCCTGCTACTGGCAATTCCAGATGCCGTCCTGGCCCTGAGTAGCAGTCGTATGTATCCATTCAAGCCAGCGAGTGGCTAGCTCGGCGGCTGGCCGCTGCGTTGCCCAATACTCTATGCCTCCGCAGCTGATTGCCCTGCCACCCAAGATCACCTGGTCCGTTCATGAGCAAAATCATCCAAGAGCCGACCGACCTGCCCAAGCCAAGACCCAGCCGCACTCCGGCAACAAAACGCGTGCGCGCTCGCGGGAAGCGGTCGCTGGATGCTTGCGCAGTGTGCTCTGGAGCATGCCCAGGTGATTGAGCCATGCACAAGGCGGCAAAAAAAAAAATAAATGGCGCGAAGGCCTCGATTGGGTCTCTATATCACTTCTTTTCCAGACCAAGGATGCGGTGATTGAATGCGCTATGGCCCAGCGTCATTTTAACGCACTTGACGAGCATCAAGGGTGACCTGGATCGGATATCCTGCTTATCAGTGGCGAAAACATGAACCCCCAGTCTCTTATCGAAACCCTGGCGCGCCCTTACTCCAGCTCACATCGACAATTATCCCGAAATGCTGTGGACATCAGCCACTCTCTGTGGTAGCAAGATAGAGACGCTCCGGCGCTGAGGGCTTTTTTCAATTACAGGCCAACTACGAAAAAAAGTCCTGGGCTGCGTTGCCTGAAAAATGCGACCCGGCGCTGATCAATGACCATCAGCTTTGTGCTGTTCAATATTCCCTGGTGCCCGCAATCGCTGCAGGAAGAAAACAATGAATATCGCGAACGACGCGTACTGTTGCGCCTGGAGCTGATCAACGCAATGTTGCTGTATTGCCAAAGCATTGAGGCGCAATACGCTACAGCCAACTGACGAACCGCCAGGAAGACCAATCAGCTCTTCAGCAGCGCCGGCGCTCAGTCGCAGCATATTCCAGAATGCCATCCGCTAAAGTTTCCGCCTTGGCCGCCAGTCCAGGCCCTCAGGCACCAGCAACCATTGATCCAGCACGCCGTGAGAAGGCATGCACGCATCGGCTGGCCACTATCAATCAAGCTCGCGGCAACTGCCCCTTGTTGGACCAAGCATTGCCGCAAAACTTCAGCTCGATGTGTGGTTTAGCCAACGTCTGAAATCCTGCACTCCACTGGGCGCAGGTTGCCCCAGATCTTAAACGGTGTATTCACATTTGTGGAACCAGAAATCTCGCTGACCCTGTCGCACTTCGGATCGCTGCCGCACGCTGGAAAATCTGCACCAGAAGGTCGCGAGACGCCCCAAGGTCGGGGCTCATTGGGGCCGGCTTCGCCTCCTGAGTGGCTGCAGAGGCATATTGACGCGCTCCAGCAAAGCGCGACCAACTCGGGTCGGTGTCCTGAAAATGCCAGTAGATCCGCGCCACGGGTGACCGCCTGCCGCACTGGGCTATTTCAGCCAATTGACGTACGTGCCAGCCCTTGCGATAAAAGCCAACAGCTCGGCCGCAGAAAATAATCTGATTTTCAGGGTTGTTGCCAGTGCTTCTTCCTTGGTACGCCTCGACCTCCAGTCCAATTACCTTCTCGGCCAAAATACGCAGCCTGAATCAACCATGTTGGCATGAAAGACGCCATATGTTAGCTCAATGTATATTCCAGTTACAAACATTCACGAATGTAAGTATATTTACACGCCTATTAAATGCCGCATGCGCTGATGCTCGGCCCGTGGATCCGGCACCATCCTCTGAGGATATTTCCATGCCCTAACCCTTTCTCTGCGCGGATTCGCGCTAGCTCCGTTGCTGGTAGATGGCTACGCTGCTGACCGCCTGCCAGCAGCAGGATGACACTGCTGATCAGGCGCAGACTGCGGGCCCGCATCATTGAAGGTTGGCGGTGTTCACCTGCGCGCCCGACACCCTTCGAACTGACCACCGACCTGGCCTGGCCGCCACCGCTGCATTTTCGAATGGCCGAGGTACGCCCCCATGTAGATGGCATCATTCAGAAACGTATGTTTGAGGAAGGCAGCGAGCTCGAAGGCAGGGACAGTTGTATCAGATCGACCCGGGCGGTCATCCAGTCCGCTTGAACAGCGCCAAGGCCCGCGCAGTGTGTCGAGCAAGCGCTCTGATGATCGTTATGAACAACTGATCGTAAGACCCAGCGTGAGCAGACAGGAATACGATGAAGCTCGCCGCCCGTAGCCTGCAAACTCAGGCTTGCCTTGGAGCGGCACAGATCGACCTGCGCTATACCAGGTAAGAGCGCATTGACGGAGCGGCAATTGGCCGCTCGGGCAAATCAGCGAAGGTGCTCTGGTCCAAAACGCCAGCGCGGCGCTGATGCAACCATTCAGCCGAGTTGGATCCGAATCTATTTGTATGTTGACACAAGCCGGCGCGGACGCTGGCCGCTGCGCCGCGATCTTGACCGAAAGTCGCCTGCAAAAAAGCCGGTGGACAACGCCCCCAAGTCCACCCTGCAAAATGGAGATTGGCAGCGCCTATCCGCCACCAGGTCAAAATACTAATTTCTTGATAGTTTTATATCTCTGGTAAGATCTTCGGGGTCACTATGGTCTCTTCACCGCTGCGCTCGTGCCTTCGCCGAATCCTGGACCCATATATTCTGTGTTATAACCGCGCATGTCGTGCTATGCACCAGCTGGGTCGCCGGGACCTCGCAGCGAAGCCATTCTCAGCACCCCCAAGTTCAGGGGCATTACTTTCGTACGGCCCGTGCTAGCGCCACGAGCGCTTGGATATGTAAAACGCCGATGTTCGAATGTGGGTTAGCTACGCCAGGTGCGCAGCCGAGGCGGCACTGGTGAAAGTCGCTGGTGGCGTTGATCTCGGAGCGCCGCGAGATATGCGGGGATCCAGTTGATCACCGAAGCTGACAGTCATCGAAGCCCGGGTTCCGGAGTTCAAGGCGGGGTCCAGCAAGGAAACGTGGGGCAGAGCCTGCGCCCCTGCTGGCCAGGAAGAGGTATAAAAAAACCATGCCTCGTTTCTTTATTGCTACCGTCGATTTTCTGCGGGCGTGTGGTTAATTTTCCTTTGAGTTATCAGGTTGCTGCTGCCGAGCGGCTTGTCAGTTTACTCAAGCCTGCCGGTCAATCAGTAACCCAAGCATTTGCGCCGCCCGCAGTAGGTATTGTTCCGTAACTACTCCGGCGCGTCTGTCGCAAAAGCGCACAGGACCAACCGTTCGACAGGTGAGATCGAGCATCAGCTCAGACGCATTCGAACGGGGCTGCGCTTATATTGTCTCGCTCGGGACTAGCAACTCGGGCGACCGGCAGCCATGAAATCACCTTTGACCTTCGATTCAGGCGTTGATCCGGATAATGCCCAGTTACAGGTGCTAGAACAAACTGCAATTGTTGACCAGCGCCGCTGTGCCTCACGGAAGTGCGAACAGACAGGGCATTCGTGTAATTCAAATTCACGTTTCGTCAAGCTTCCTGATGCGGTCGATCGGGCGTGGTGTTCCAACCGAGCGCAGTAGCATTAACGCGACGACCTTGGCCATTACATCATCTTCAAATCATGCAGGAAGTTCCGGGTGTATCGCGTGGAGCGGACGGTTCGGTGAGCTTTCAGGTGTCGGGGCGCCGCTATTCCATGCGCATCTGGCTCGATCCGCCAAGCTGAACAACTTCCATGTTAACGCCCATTGATGTGAGTGCCGCATCCGAGGCGCAAGAACGTATCAGATTTCCTTTCCGGCAGTTTGGGCGGGTCTGCCTCGTGGTGCACAGGGCCAACATAGCTGAGCGCGCAAACTATTATCGGCAAGACGGCGTGGGCTGGCAGAGCCCGGTGGCAAGTTCCGCGAGATCATGCGCTCCAAGCCAATCGACGGGCTGGCACAGGTACGCCTGAAAGGATGTCGGCCCGGGGTCGACAACTGGCGCCGCAAGCAATGCCAGACAATTTCTAGCGCAGTGTCAACGTAGTGCCGGCGTCCGTTGCCTGGCGAGTCAAGCTGGCGCAACCGGCGCTCAATATGCGGCTGGACACCCGTTGCGGCCCGGGTGGTAAAAGAAGACCATTGCCGATCTGGAGCCCTTTCTTCCCCCAGGGCATGCATGTTGAATGACCCCTATGAAACCGGCGCCAGTAGTGTCGCATCGATCACCGGGGCGTAGTGGCGATGTACCTGCTCTGAGAAGCCGTGGTGCTGGGTATTTCTGGGGTGATGTACCTGTTCCTGCCATATAACTTGCCGTGCCACACTTGATTCCGACCAACTGGCCTTCGTGGTTTATACTCGAGGCACCTTTTGGCGTTGCTCTCACCTGTTCGGCTTACCATCACATATTCTGACCATGTTGTTCGCGCATGGTGCTTGGGCCACGCCTATTGTGTGGATGATGCCATTTGTGGTGTGGGATTAAAATCGTTCTAGTGCGTCATGCCAAAGAGGCCTTTCGCCGGTGGAAGCCAGCGCGCAAGCAGTGGACGCAGACTTCAGGGGCGCTGCCGTATTGGGCCTGGTGCTCTTCGCGGTGTTCATTTCCGATGGCGTTTTTCGGCGGCTCGACCCGGCCCGTAATTTGACCGTCCAGTTCGCCATTCACGCATTTGCCCTCGCGCCATGACCGCTCTCGGAGTACTGGTCGCGTATGATCTTCACCGCCCGGCGCTGTGCCGACCATGCTCGAAGGCCTCATACCCAAGGCGGCCACCATGAAAAGCCGCGGCTCTTTGGCCTGGTTTAACCGCACCTTCAATCGGGGTTTGCGCGCTAACGAAGCGCGGCGTGCTGCCTATGTCTCAAGACGCAAGACTTCCTTACCTGCTGCTGTATGTGGCCATCGTCGCGGTGATGGCCCGTGTTGTTTTCAAGCCCGTCAGTAACCCCACCTGCTTTGTTGTTGCCCTGATGAAGACCCAGTGGCGTACTCTTTGCTCGAGCTTAGCAGACTCCCGCAAGGCGTCCATCCGCCGTAACGCACTCAGCTAGACGATCCCGCACCGTGCCGCGTATTATTGCTGAAGAAGAAGGTGATCTGCGTCAACTCGTGCGTTTACCGTGACGGCTCAACTTCGCGGCCGTGCCAACGTCGGGCATGGCCTGTTATCGCTTGAAGCCTGGGGCACCGGGCGGAACCTGGCTGTAGTTATTTGCGCTGGTGCCGAAACGCGCCCACGCGAATGTTCGGACAGTTATCGCGACGTCCATCTCTTCGCCCTTCGCTCCCCCGGCCGTGATGGAGCTGGGCAACGCCCACCGGTTTTCAAGAAACCTGGTTCCTGCAGGAACAATGCCGGGCGTCGGTCAGGGAACACTCTGATGCAGCGGCGTAATCATGCTCGAATGGCCGGCCTACAACACGCTCCTGCACTCGCAGCCGGTGCGGCCCAATGGTCTGAAAGGACGAGCCGCAGTATCAATGACCGTCGACGATGAAAAAAGCCGCGCGTTGCTGTGGCGTGTCCTTGAGTGAAGTCATACAGCAACCCAGTCCATCGCCTGGGGCTTGCCAGTTACGGTCAATGATGTTTGATCGACCGTGGCCGGGTCAACGCTGTGTTATCTGCAAGCGTGGAGCCAGTGCCCGCGATTGGCCACGGATGACCTGGGGCAAATGCTATTTGCGCAGACAGCAGCGGCCGAGATGGTGCCGTTCAAGCAATTGCCAGTGGACGAGGTGCATCTACGGCTCAGCCCAAGCTCTCGCCTGGATAACGGCGCTAAGCCGCAATGAAATCATGGCGAAGGCCCCAGCACCTGGCTACAGTTACCGGTGACGCAGATGAACGCCATTGAGAACTGGCCGCAAGAAGCATAACCGCAGGGCTGTTGCATAGCCCTGGGATCGGCCTGATCCTATGAAGAAGCGCATTTCCGAGCGATACCCAGGCGGCCCATGCTCCTACGGCGCATCTCCGCTGGCTGCGTAGTGTTCCCGTTGTCTGGCGGCCTCTACGAGAGCGGTCGGGAATTCCCACTGTAGTGATGCTTGTAGTGCCGCTGTCGGGTCATTTGCGTCATCTGCATTGGCGACCTTGGGCCAGGGGGTGCTGTCACCAATCCGATGTGTTGCTTCCAGTGGGTGCTGCTGACCACGTCGGCGCTGACCGCCTAAGTAGATGCATCCTGATTGCGTCGCGAGTTCGCAAGGGCCTTGCACGAGCAGCAGCATGAGCCTGTTTGACGCGGCGTAGAAGCCTGCCGGGCATGCGCGTTCTGCGGCTCGGCCATCATCTACGAGCCTTCGCTGGCCTTCACCCTGGCGTAGTACCGTTGGGCCCTGGGCCAGGCGGCGGCAGGCGCTGTTAGCTTCGAATTGCCATTGGCCGTCTTATCGCGGCATGATTACCGCCATTTCGTCTTGGCGGAGTTATGCTTGGGTGGCCGCGTTCTTCTGGTGATGATTCCTTCACTGTTCGGCAAAAAGACCAAAGCCACTGAGTCCGAGCCGAGCCACCAAGGAGATCACGCCATGAAGCATTTGTATTCTGATTCGGCGGAGTGCTCTGAGTTTCTCGAGCCTGGCCCGCTGCCACTGATCCCGAGTGATCAGCGCCACGTCCTCGCCGTGGCTGTGGCTGGCCACAGGCGAAGGCTATTGCGGGCCTGAGGCGGCTGCGAGCGCCGAATTCGCTCGCTCCCGCCGCCAGCATGGCCAAAGAACTTTTTCCGCGGATGAACAACTGCGCAACCTGATTATGTTGGGCATTTGATGAGACACAATCGGACTTGCGCCGTGGCGGCCGAAACGTGTGAGGCCAGCCGCGTGCGCTTTATCGCATTCCAGCGCGCCGGCCGGCTGCCAGCTCTAAGTTGCCGGGATGCGGGGGTTGGCAATGCGCACTCGCACGACCTCTACGATCTGAACGCACTACGCCAAAGCGCGGGGCTACACCACCACATAAGCTCCACACTTGGTCGGGCGTTTCGCCTGGAGGTAGACCGGTTTGGCGCTAGAGTAGCCTGCAACAGCAAGCATGGAGGAATACCTGGCCACTGGAAGCCGCCAGCGCAGCGTTCAGTCAGCCTGATTGCCAGCGTGGCCT
>Ga0163217_1010111_pt1 | contig 14928 bp, 18 predicted proteins | sample SynspAceP_FD_185933 | JGI IMG/M metagenome (GOLD analysis project Ga0163217, IMG submission 185933) | Saline lake microbial communities from Ace Lake in Antarctica - Synechococcus sp. Ace-P (PacBio error correction) | ecosystem: Environmental > Aquatic > Non-marine Saline and Alkaline > Saline ... | reverse complement strand
TGCACGCATCTCGGCTATGCTCTCATGCAGAATGTCGGCCTGGAAGCACCAGGGCAAGAATTCAGGGTACCGTCACCCGCGTTGACCAGCTCGTACAAGCGCTGAGCCGCGACAGGGCAGCAACGCGAGCGCTGGATATGGTCATAGCCTGATATCAAAGCCTCTTTTATTTAACAAGTTCGGTCACAAATACAATTCAGAACCCAACCGGGGCGACGTAGCGTAACAGGCCAATTACCACTGGAAACATCCGGGTGGCGCATCGCCACTCGGCCCGAAAAACTCACGACCAGAATCCAAGCCGGCGAAAACCGCAAACAGCCAATCCCACCGACGCAACATAGATACGGCTGGTCAGATAGTCGATGCTTGCAAAGAGCGTTCTACCGCCTCGAGCTCCACTGAAGAGCGACCAGCCAAGGACTCGTCCGTCACAAAGAAAGCGGGCGTCGGTCCAGGCACATTCTGACGACAGTACCCGTACCAAGCCCAACTATCCAGCACACCAGCGCAATCGCCGCAGTAAATCTGCGTGCGGTACGCCCGCGTTGCTCGGACCCATAACCACGGCCGCTTCCACATGGAAATGCCGAACTCCAGGCTGCCATAGCAACCAGCACGAAAAACAACAAAGCACAAAGACCTGCCAGAGGCAATATTGCCAAAGGCGATCGGCAGCGTCACGAACATCAGCCCCGCGCCCACCAGTGGCTCAATGCCTGCGGCAAAAAACGATCGAAACAATACGCCATCCCGCCGTACAGGTGCCACACCGACGAGGCAACGCCACAGTCATGACCGTAGCCACCACATGGATGACTTTTTCGCATATAAGAGCCAAACACCATGATGACCCTACCCCGTATGCTCAGGGTGAAAAAAAGCGTGGCCCATCGCAGCAAGAATGCCATCGTGCACTTCGCTAAGGTCCAAAATGTAACAAAAAGTCAGGGCCTGCATGAAAGAACCGCGTGTCATGCTTAGCGAGCAGGACAATCGAGCAGCCGACGAACAACAGCTCGGTCTCTATGATCCGAGATCTTCTCCAGCCCCGCCACCACCGCCGACTGCATATGATTGATCCCAGTGACCACATGAACAAGACTGTGCCACAGCGCGCCGCCAGGATCAGCGTCAAAGACCCACCGAAACGCGCACCCGCGCTGTCTCCAATTCAATACCGACAAAACTCGCCCCGGCCCATACCGATGTATGATAGTTCCAGCGACCAGCCCGCGACCACACGAAACGATAGATCAACAGTCGCCGCAACCATACCCGTTAATCGCAACCACGACCAGCTCCGAGGCGCCCGCCTGCAAAACCAAAGGCTGCGTAGCGTTTGACCGGGCTTGACGCCCGCCCGCCAGGACCGTTTCCGCCAGCCATTGATCGGACGCCGATAGCGCAATACACGCAGATACACCAGGACGAAAGCGGCCGCCGCCATACACCCCCAGCCAATAGGGAAAAACTTCCAGATATTGCCCAGGCCGAACCGCAGAACCGGTCGCCGCCAGAATAAAAACCCAGCGGCTGTCCATATGCCGTGAATGGAGAATGCGCTTCGTTGGCCCATGGCTAAACACCAGTTTCGTGCGAAAAAAAGAGGGCATGTCCAATTTGATCAACGCTCAACAAGCCCTGTAGCCGAACACGCGTAGGAGCCCTATAATGCGCCGCCTATGAGCAATCAAAGAAAACCCCAGCCAACAGCAGGCTAACATCCGCGCTGAACAAGAAGGCCAAACACGAATATTTCGATCAAGGATCCGCTCGAAGCTCGGCATCGCCTTGACCGGTGGGAAGTGAGAGCTTGCGTTGCCGGCAGGGTTCAGCTGGGGACAAGCTATATCCTTCTCAAACAACGAGCCTCCTGCTCGGCGCCCACGTCACTCCCCTGCAAAATCCGCCCAGCGCCCACTTGGTTGCCACCCGACCCGCACACGCAAGCTCGCTTAATGCGCGTGAGCGGACAAGCTGATTACGGTGTACAGAAAAAGGTTTCAGCTTGCGTCCCGCTGACCCTTGTACTGGAAGAAACCACCTGGCAAATGCGAAATCGCCCTGGTGCGCCGCAAGAAGGAATTTGACAACAGCCAGTCGAGATAAGAACGTGACGCGCCAGGGAAACAGCCGTTGTGCCGATAACAGCCGGTAAGCCCGTGGCATCATCCGCCAAATGATCTTTTTTATCTGCCCTGTGAACTTTCTTGAATAGCCCAGTCAATTATTGCATACCAGATTGCGTCAGTTCCACCAGTCCGCGTAGGCCAAGTCAAGCCAAGACTTTCTGGCCCGCCTGCGGGCATTTTTTTGCCTGCGCTTGCCTTCACGGTGCAGGCGCCCTATGAACCCCAGGAACCTTGACGTACATAGCGTTCATGTAACAAGGAGGGGGGGAAAAACCCCCCCCCACCTGATGTTTGGGCCGATTTGATTCGACGCGTTTAACAAACTGAGGCATCCCGAGTTGTAACAGAAACTCGTAAAATAAAACTGTTGCAAACCTATATATTGCCAATGATGACAATTAGCGGTGCTCCAACTAGCTGCTAAGCAGCCTAGTCCACCTCTTGTAGCTTCGGCCTCCACAATCATCTAGAGATGTCTGTAAACCGAAATGATGTCATTTATAGAACAGAATCGTCGCCTAGTATGTACGACGAAGCGCTAAACATTACGTAACTCGCTCCAACCACCCTGCCATTCGGGCGGTAGGAGATTAACTTCCAGGTTGAAATGGCTAAGCATGAGAACCCGATAGGCGGCCGACTGCGCGACCGGCGGTTCAAATCCCCCCGCTCCACCAAATTAACACATCTAAATGACGTCTCCGCGACGTCTTTTTTTGCCTGAAACCCAGTAAATACGGACTTTCAGGTCATTGGACGTCCATGAGGCTTCATCACCAGCCTATCGCTTTTAATGTGCACCACGTTGATACACCACGGCGAATATGCTCATTTCATTGTGCACATCAAATGCCTGGAGATCCCGCATGCCCCCTCGCGTAAACCCGACCTCACTGAGACAGATCAAGCAGGGCTTACGAGCATTCATACGTGGCTGCAACAGCATCGCCGCGCGGACGAGCTCATCATCAACCGTACGCCAAGGCGCTCGTGCATTTACGTAGCGACACCGCCTACGCTGGCAGTCCAGCGTGTTCCTGCGCTATGCGTAGAACATCCCCAGGTGGATGCGCTGGTCAGGGCAGACAAGCAACCGGAATGGCAGTGGGTGCAAAAGCGCTTTTAGAAAACTCATCTATACCGCAAGCACCCAAATGGCCTGAACATTTGACCTGTGAAGTCACGGGCCCGAGGAAGTCCCCGCCCCGACTGCATGGCTTACCTCCTCGAAAATGGGTCCTGTATTCGCCAAATACCGCCCAACAATCCCTATCTGCTCTGACTCAGGAAGGATGAGCGCTGACTCGGGCAGCGACCCGTCACCACCGTGTGGCGCACGTATCAATGGCCCCGCGGAAAGCTGGCAACCATTTGGCAACACTAAAGCTACTCGGCCCGCGCAACCCCGTGCAAAGCGAACGGAGCGGCTTCGGCTCCAGACTTTTCGGGCCAACCTTTGCTGAAGGGGAACCCCCACCACATGCTGCCGCCGGCAGCGGCCCGCCGCCTGCCCTACCGTTCGAGCATCCCAGTCGAGCTTGGCCACCGCACGCATGTCGTGCTCGATCATCACTACGTAATTACCGGCATCGACCAGGCTGCCTACTTGCACCAGCATCGGTCGGAGCATCCGACGCGTCAGCCCGTGTCGGCTCTCGAGCACGTACAGCTTCCGGCCGCGCTGTGCTTGCGCTGAACGCTCGGTCGCCAAGCTTGATGCGCGCGCCTCGCCACCCGGAAAGCTCATTGGCCGGTCCCCAGGCCGCAATAGGCCCAGTCCGATCGCGCTAGCAGTGCAGGGGCCTATCCACCGGTCTTCACCCGCGAAAGGACATTCGGCTGCTCGTCTACGTCATCTGCAGCACCTCGTGGCGATGTTGCGCCCTTTCCACCTGCCACCTTCACGTGCCTCGTTGTAGCGCGCGCCATGCAGGTCGGGCACTGCGCTTACACGCTAGGCATGAACAGGCAGTCACGCTAACGAACCTTCCCCTCCGCAAGTCTCGCAGCGCCCCCTTGCGACGTTAGAACGAAACCGTCCGCATCATAGCTGCGTCGCCGTTCGAGCATCGGCTCGTGCCGGCGAACAGCTTGCGCACATGGATCGAACAGACCCATGTTAGTAGCTCAGGTTCGACCCGGCGTGCGCCCGATTCGGCTTCTGCTCACCTGCACACAGGCCGTGTATGGCGTCCACGTCGCCCGCCAATGCCGCCGGTCGCCTTCGACCACTTCCGGCCCCTTCGCTGGTTGCGCTTTCGGCGCATCGTCTCAGGCTCGTGCCCAGGTGCAGCAGCACCAATTCGCGCAGGGCCGCCCCTGCGCCGATGAAGCTGTGATTTCGCCGGAACCAGAAAAAGATGCCGGTAACGGCTGCAAGCACGCCCAGCGGAATGCGCGCATCCACGCCATGCACGTTATGGCGCGTGATCCCTGCAGCTCCAACCAGCCGGTCCGCTTCGCGTCTCGCTTCCGGGTGCGGGAATTTCGTCAAACAGTAAAACGGCAGTACGCACGATTCGGCAATCTTGCGCAGGCTCATCTCGGGCCGCTTGTAGAGCCACGCGGCCGCACGCTCCCCGGCCTCCGGCCCGACAATCCACGAGCCATTGCCAGGCGCATCAGGTCCAGGTCGTCATCCCCACAAACACGAGTTGCCGCGTCTGCGGCAGCCGGTCGAGTTGCATCGTACAGGGCCTGGCTTCGAGGGATGCAGCCCGCCGGAGTTCGTCAATTACGTCACGACGCGAACAGCAGAACTTAATTGCGCCAACGCAAGCGCGTTTCCAAAACTCGCCGGCGAAAGCATCGCGTTGCGCCCGGTCCAGCGTCAGGTAGCCCAGCCTAGCTTCGCGCAGTTGGCGCAGGCCGCGCCATCACGCCTCCAGCCCAGCCCTGTTCGCGAGCGCGCTTTTCTTCCGACAGCGCCGGAGGTTTACGGCGCACCGTCGGGCGAGTACCGCATGGACCGCATGGCGGTGGCAGCGCGTTCGGCACCGCTCGCGCCGTGCTTATCCTTTCCGTTAGCCGCACCCGCTGCATGGTCGCGGAAATCGCCCTGTGCTGATGGTTCAGCAATGCCGCCAAGCTGGTCCAGCGGCATCTGCAAAACCGCGCCGATGTCCACCCCAGGCCCCCGAAAGCGACCGACAGCGCTCGGCTTGAGCCTCTTGCCGTGCAGTGAGGGCACGAGTTGCCCTTCCATGAAACCGCATTACCGCGCCTTTGTCATCACCGCTCTGGTCATTGGCGAAGCTGTTGCAACACTACGCCGGCGCGTGAAGTGCCCATGAGCTCGCTGCCATATCTTGCTTGAGCCGCCGTACGGTTTCGCCAGGCCGTAAAAAAACCTGCGTGACACTCACCGTTGGTGTTTCCTCGATGCTGAACAGATCAGCTGCATCCTTCTTTCGGCAGGTTCCGTTCCACGGCCGAGTCAACGTCGCTAGCCCATTTTGCTGGGGGACCAGGATGTCGCGGCTATTCTGCCCCCTCCCGCGGTGGCCAAGGAACAAATCGCCCGCTTCACGCATTGCTCAGGGAGGTCGGGCACCACAATCGCTTCGGAACCTCGTTACCACAATGACCCAAAAAAGGGGGGCCGCTGGCAGTCGGGCCCACGCCCCCCTCGGCGTGTTCGGCGAAAAATCCATCGCGTACAGCCATTCGGCGCATTGCGGATAGGCCCGGCGCGCAAGTAACATTCATCCGCCACCAGCTGGACAGGGTGGACACTGCCACGGAGAACGCGCCCATTGCGCGACCCCCGCTGCTGCTGCAGCGCCACCGCTGGGGCCGGCCGTCGATCGCATTCTACGTCCGTAAACGGCCCGCCTGGTCATCAGGCGCCGTGGCATAGGGGCCACCGACTCAAAGTTTAGCGTCGCTGCGCTCGGCATAGCATGTGCCGAAGGCCACGAGGACTCCCGGAGCCGAGACACCCGAGTAAACCACCATCGCATTTCCGCGGGAAGAGACGTCCACCTCTTTGAGTTTGTCTCAACGCGCGCCACGCACCTGCACAGCCCGCTGGCCGCAGCTACAAAGAGATTCACCGAAAGAAAGAATTGCGTGCATGTCTTATTCCTTAGTTCGCCCTCCACTCAGACGGACTTCCTGATGTGCGGCCGCGGCGGACTGGCTTCGAGCCAGCAGTGAGAGTGCGGGCTCGTAACTCCGAGCGACGACGACCTCGATGAAAACTTAGGGTTGACGTGCCACCGCTGGGACCGCGCTGACGAGGTCACCTCACACGCTCTATCACTGCGGGGCTGTCGAGGATCCGCGTATGAACCGATCCATGTCAGACCCAGCTCGGCGGCGTAGCCGATCAAGTCCTCTCGCCTCAGCGCATGCTGACGGGTAACACGAAGTCCTAAGCCACGGCCAGAACCAATCCCTGTTCGATGCCGCCTCGGACGCCCGCGCGGCCGACGGCCGTGGGGGTGTGCGGCCAACTGGCGCACCACCATACCGCAGGTCGTCCCCCGAAGTGGGCGCCGCAGAATCGTCCGCACAATCCGGTGGCGTTGCACAGTTACGCGCCTACTCAATCAACGTACCTCCACGACGTGAGCTGGAGCTCCTCCGACAGCGGAGTGATCGACCCTCCGTATCGACTGTGGCTCAATACCATCCGGCCAAAAATCGGCAGTCTCCTCCCCCCACTGAGAGCGGCGACCTTGTATATGAGCCACCCCAGCAAACGTGGCGATAACATCGACACGAGCACCCCGACCGTCGGCCTGGCGGCCCAGTCAGAGGTCGTACCGAACGCAGCCCGATGATTGACACGGACACCGTTGAAACCATCCCGGACAGCGCCGCACCACCGAACACGCCCCCATTCCCGACGCCCAACGGCCAGGCCCCCAGTCCGAGCGGACTGCGGCTAGAGTATGAGCCCGCATTGCCTAGGAGCTTACCGAGCACGAGTCCCGAGATGACGCCCCAGGTTACGGCCGAGGCCGAATCCTCAGCGAGCAACCCCCGCCACGCGCAGATCCACCCCGCGTTCGCCAAGGCCGAACATCGGCACGAATCACAGGTTGCCGCCGCAGCCGCAGAACTCTGGCAGCCGCTCGTTAACAGAATATACGCGGAGATAGTCCGCGTGTCCAACCGCGGTCGGCCGATGCGGCACTCGGAGACTGCAGAATCCTACGAAACCAGTTGTCTTGCCGCGACGACTTTGTGACGCATGCGTCGCGTAGGCGGGGATCAGGAGCCCCGCGCCATCGCCAGGGAGGATTGAGCCGGAGTACACCAGGTCGCGAACCCACAGCCACGATCACCACGCAGCACCGCAGCGCCCAAACTCCGTGCGTAGATAGTGGGCAACGCTCTCGCGATCTGAATGCGCCGAGGATTCACAAAAAGAGGTCTGGCATTGTGCTTATCCTTTAGTTTTCGTGAGATCACTATGCGCGTCGATGGACCGATCAGGCGTCCGCCTCTGGGGCGTCTCATCCATCGGGCGAACGCACCAAGCGAGTCTTTCTCCCAGCCTTGCTGCTCAACACCTCTGTCCGTTGGCTGATACCAACCCGCGCGCCCGCCTCGGGAAATAGGTTTTCCCAGCTTAAAAGCTAGAAAGGGTCCACTTAAATCAGGTGGAACACCATCGCCTTTGGCGTCGGGGCCAGGAAGGTGTGTTGGCCGACGGATACACGAATCGGCCAAAAAGCGGTTCATCAGCTGGCTTGAATCGGCCGAAGGATCCTTTCTCAGCCCCCATAATTGCTGGTCAGACAGTTACCACGATCTTCCGATCTGTCTGATTGGCTTCAAGGAAACGAATGGGCATCCTGGATGTCGTAAGTTGCGAAATGTCTTCGATGATCGGGCGAACGCACCGACTTCAACCCTTGCAAGAATAAAAGCCTTCGCTCTCCTCCAGGCTTCAGGTTACGCACAAATCTTGCTTTAGAGGAAACCCTTCCAAATTCAGCTTTTGCCCAGCCACGGTAAACAGTGGGAATGTGTCCGGTTCAGAGCTGAGTGCGCCGTACACCAGCCCAAAATTCCGCCCCGCATGCTCTGCGTTAGAGTTCAAAGGTCGCCCGCCATACAGGATCGAATACCAACGCGAGCGCCTTGACCGCAGTTATCGTCATAACACGCTCGACCATATCCTCTTCATCGCTGACGATGACATGCGCAGCGCCTGCATCAGCAGGCCGCTCTTCTCGTGATTCGAGTGATCGCAATCGATGTGGCGCCGACCATACGAGCCATTGGAAGCGCCAAGCCAACACTCTTGACGCGGCGGTAACGAGACAAAATCCCCTCCGTAAGCTTTCCTTCGTTCAATCAATGCCCCCCAGGCGTGATCGTAACTGGCAATTCCAGACCGCCCAGCCTCTCAAAGGACAGTTCTCAGGCTCTTTACCACCAGGTGGCCGGTACATTGGCCAACTCGCCGTAGGTGCCCAGCGAGCAATATCCATAGTGGGCATTCAGACGGGACGAGTCACCACCGTGATTCGTTACGTCGCCCCGACTGCCGTTACGATGCCGCGCCTTCGTAGCCTAAGCGGCTGGGGAACTCCGTTCTGCAGTTATTGCGTATGCGAAACATCACTTCGGCTCGGTTCCCAAAGCAATAGCTTTAGACACTAATCTGCACCTCCGCTTTGCTGCTGGTTGCCCGATACTTCCAGATCTTCCGCTTCGAACGTCTGGCGTCACCGTTTATTTCATGAATTCTGACAAGCGTGCCAATCATAATATACCTCGTTATCAATGGTCTCGGACATCATCCGGAAGATCGGCACTCAAGTGACAAATTTAGCATTGTTGGCGCTAAATAATGGCCTACGACGCGTATTACTTGGCGGCTGTCAAGTATAAGACTGACCATGGCGCATCCTCCTGAGAAGGCTAAGAGCACCATGACTTCCTGGGTTCTGCATACCTAGATTCTTCTCAGCGCTTTAAGAAGCGTCGATATCTCATTCGATGGCGTGTAGTAGGTCCAGCCGATCCGCTGCGATGTCACCAATTGCGCGCGCTGTAGAGCGGCGCGAATAAAGCGGATGTCGTGAGTGCGAAGAGCCCGTCGCTCTTGGATTATACTGACGCACACGCCTCCCGTTTTTGGTTCCACCTTCCCTTGCCCGGGAAGCTTCCTGGATCCTTGAGCCAATGAGGAGGTTTAAGGCGCACGTTCCCAATGCTTTTCAGGGCTGCGTTGACTCAATAGTCATGGAATTTTTGATACCTACTCTTCCGATATCTGGATATCTGGTATCTTCCTGTTCACGCAGGCAAAATTGGAAGCTTCACCATGATCTCCGCGCCTGCCCTTCGCATTGCAATGCAGGCTTGACTGGAAATCCTATGTCCTGTCAGGTAGACTATCGGACACCTGTGCCGCCCGAATTGCGGGACGATTATGTTTGCCAAGTTTCCTCGATAACCTCTGCTGCGGGGCGTTACCATACTTGAGGTCAGGATGACGTGATCTACACCGATTTCCTGAAGTGTATCCCAATCAGAAGATGGTTACTTCCCAGTCGGAAATCCTAGATGATAGGCGAGGCGCGTGATGGGTTCTCCGAGGTCGATTACAGCGATTGCAAGGAAAGAACCGGCTTGTTAGATAGATGCCCACATTCGTTAAGCCGTTTCCTGCGCCAATCTTCCACGATGAGTCCTGTATTTTTGGCGGACGATAGTTGATCCATCCATGCTTTCACGCGCGATCCAATCGAGCGACTGGCGGCTATGTCGGTTACGAATACGTATTTCCCGATCTAGTTGGAACGAGATCGGGCCCCCAGTAAACTCACCGTGACTCCAGCAATGGCTCGAAGTGTGTCTCGATGGCTTGGCCGTATCACATTGAGTTTTTCTGAAAGTTCTCGCCGCGCTGTTCTGAGATCAACGCTGACTGCGGGAAAACTCCAACGGGACGATCGCCAGAGGCTTACTCCCAGGAGCAACGCGACCTCCGCGCACTGTCCAATGTCGCTGCGGCCTTGCGTGTTCAAAGGATTCGCCAAAGTTAAAGGCGAGGAGCGTGCTAGCTGCGATTTTTGTGTATGGGCTGCCAGTAGCCCAGAACACCCAAGGTCAAAACCCTGGGCCGACATCGCCGAAGCTTGGTCCCTGAGCGGCACGTCGCGAAACCCGAGCGCCGAAAACCAAGTGCCTCGCACGTCTGGCCAGCGCGAACCTGATCCAGCAGCGCGGTGTGCACCTCGAAAGCCTTCCAGGGAAATATACAGCCCAAAGCTTAGATGACCCTGCCTGAAGGTCCGTTTGAATCCCCTATCGCTCTTGGTAGGTATCGGCCTCGTTGGTACATGCTTAACTCCTCGTCAGGCCAAACGCTGAGCCCACGCCCCTGAGTTATGGGGCGTGCACTGCCGCTAGGGTCTGTAAGTAGGGTAGTCGGTAGCCCTTATCGGTACCGCCTTACATGGCTGACTTGGATCCAAGTGGTTAAAGCGCCAGTTGTGCGATACTGCGCGGCATCGGGGTCTCAAGAAGGCGACCAAAAGCGATCGAGGTCGGCCCAGCCAGCTTTTTATCACCGATTTCCTCGTTCAGCGGATTATTGACTTGCCGCATAGATTAATCTTGCCGCTGCGAAAGTCTTACGAACAGCTTCCCGGAAACGTCCGGCACTCGGGTGCGTTGTCCCAATCGCTCGCAAGCACAGGTAGCAATGCCCCTTCCTCAAGATCTCACTGCCTTCGATGTAGTTGGTGAGGATCTTCTTCCGACCAGCCAAGGTAAACCGGGTTCTTCGTGATCTGTGGTCTCGAACAGCGGAGCGAACGAACGCCAACGCGCTCCTTGCCGCGATCACCAGCAAAGGCGCAGGGGATTTCGCGCAGAAGCGGAAACGGTTCTGCAGCGAACCGCCATTCATCAATCACGCGGTTGGTATGCGCCGAAATTAACTGTTTAACCAGGTACCCATTTCGCGCGTGAAGCTCCACCCCGTCAAAACCTGCCGTCCAAAGCATTCGGTCGTTGGGACAGCTCAACCAGTCCTTTACCTCCCTGGTGGACAGCCCCCTCTGGTCGAAGGCTCGCCAGTGTCCGTGCGTGGCCAGTTTCGATGAAACACCTGACGTTGTCCGCGCGGATTGATGGCGCACGGGCGGCTTCGCCACCGGGTTGCACGATGTGTGCGACATGCGGCCTACAATGCCAGTTAGCATACGATTCAACCCCTCTCGCGTGAAAGCGTCGGTGTACCTTACGCCAGCCGTATCTTTCCGGGCTATGATCCGGGTCAGGCATAACCCTGTCCTCGGGTTCAATCTGTGTCCCTCCTGTTCACCATTGTGAAGCCAAGCACCGCTGCGCTGACTGGAAAGTAGCCATCAGGTCGTTCGCAATATTGCCGGGTTGTGAGCGCGCAACGCGTCAGTGGCCGGCAGAAACGATACGGTTCTTAGGTGTATGGCCCAGCTGAGTGTTTTGAAAAGTTCTCATTGCTCGTGTCACTTCCATTACTCTGCATAATCTAATTATTAGATTTGTCATAAGTCAAAGAAAATGATAAACGACGGTAGGCAATAACCTACGCTTCGTTGAGCGACGTAATATCTCTTCTGCTGTTAGGTCTAGCGCGGGCTAAGATCAATACTATTCGGATATCTGCATAATGTCAATGTCGCATACTGTTCCCGCACCTTGCATATTCTTGCGCCCTTGCAAGCTCACTTTCTGATCAGCTGGAATTGCCCGTGCTTCGCGGCCAGTTTGCCTATGTGTCGCATCCCGACATTGCATAGATATAAATCGCCATCGCGTTTATGGCGCGAACCGTGCTGCGGGAGTGATTACAGCCCCTCCATCAACCAGGAGCCGAATGCAATTTCTCTGCCAAGAATGTACGCCACCACACCTTGCCGATGCGCCCGAGATCGCCTCCACGTTGATCGGCACCGTTCTCAGTCGTCGCGCAGGCGCTGCTTCGAATCTTTCTATCGCAAAGGGTCTGTTAAGCTTCTACGTAGATCCTGACCTTCGTTAAAACCAGGTGACGATCCAGCGGTTGGCTATGAAAATACAGGAACCGTCGGGGCTGATTGAAAGGTGTCGCCAGAGAAACCCGCGGATCATGACTACGGTTTGCCATCTGCCGTTCGGGCAGCGCTTGCGAAATACCGTGTGCTTCATACGTCAGTGTGTAAACTGCACTTCAGCATTCGCCTTTCAAGTCCATCGAGGGCTCCTTCTCGTCCAGTCACGTACACCGGATTACAAACTGCGCCTCACTATCCTGATCGCGCAGTAGTCAGTAGACACGGCGTTACATATGCGCGTACAGCGGGGAAAATAAAATGCTTTCCATCGGCGACAGCGAACCTCGAGCAAAACCAGCGCCTTCGGCTTGCCATCGGCGTCCTGGTCAGCAAGCGCCGGCGTTCCTTCTACGAACTGCACAAAATCCGGAATCACAGAGGTTCAGTGCCGCGCCGCTCAGCACGGATGGCTTTGCCACTGGCGATATCCATGACGATGATTCCTCCATGCCGAAAACGGATTGATCGCTTACATAAACCGTGCTGCCTTTACCCACCCGGAAGTCGAGCGCATTGTCATTGAATAGGCTCGCAGATCACTTCAGGTTGGAAATACTAGGTTTTGACAACTCGCATTTCTGGTCAGGTCGATGAGCTACCAGCTTCTGCCCCGCCAGCAGTGGTTGTGGCGAACTCCGCGCGGCGTTGTCCAGCCCAGATAACGCCATGCCGTCGGCGACACACGCTTTGAACCTGATTGAGCCCTTTTCAGGGTGTATATGGCTGGGAAGCCGCCTTTTTGGCACCGAGAGCCGCCGTACGAGGAAATTCTGCCGCTCAAGCGCAGTTGCCCGATCACCCAAGGAACGGGATTTTTGCCGCGGAAGCGGCGCGCTCTCTTTGCCCAAGGATCATCCTGAGGTATCATGTGATCGAGCGTCTGCCCGATGAGTTCCCGATTCGTCTGATGTCCGCGCCTGCGGTTCGACAGTGGCTACTACGACGTGGGAGCAAGCGGCCTGCCCAGGCCCCCAGCCGACAAGAGCGCTTGCTGCTGCCGTATCACGCGCTGCTATCAGACAGCGGGCACACTGGCGCCGCCGCAGGCAGTAAAATCTACCGAGGAAGGGGCTGACGGCCAGCCGAACCGGGATGCCCAGCTGATGCAGCACTGGCCTGCAGGGCTGGCCGCGCCCGAAACGGCGAGGTCAGCTTGCTCAACGGCACTGACGCCGCAGGCGCTTGCAATCTGTTGGAGCGTTGATTTCAGCCGCCCTGAAGCCAGGAAACCAAGTCGGTGACCGACATCAACGAATCAGACCCACAGGCCAAGCTGATCTGTGTGTCGTGCTGGACTGTTTTGTCTAGCGCATTGTGGCGGCCATGCACTCACCGGGCAGGACCGGCAGATGTGAGCACCGTGTAGATGCCGTTTGGCAAGCGTCAGGAGCAGCATCCGCTATCCTGCCATTCCCGACACGTGGCAGCCAATTTTCGTAGCGGTGATTACCAGGACTACCGGCCGCCAACGCCTCCTCTGCTCGATGGTGGGCGGGGGGCATTGTGGCGAGCCAATGCCCTGCGATGGGTCTCTTGTCTGCTCAAACGCAAATACGGATGCTATCGCACAACGTATCCAACACTCGATCCGCCCAGGTCCGAATGTTCGGAATACATCAGCGCCGCAACAACCCCCAGGAGCGACGGCTCTCGGGTCAAGCAAGGACCAAAGTTTTCACTTCTTTCCAAACCGTCCCGTGATTTCGGGTTAAACCCCTCCTTACCCAAACCAATGTAAGGCCGTGTGACCCCATCCTGGCAGCGTGACCTGATTTGGTCAAGGCCGTGTTGTCACGCATGCAGCTTGCGCAAGAGTTCGACCTTCTCTAGTATTGGGCGGAAACTGAGCACAATGGTCGCGGCGTTGCGCATCAGGCCGCGGCGATCTTGGCCGTTCAGATGTGCCTGCGACCTGCCTCATCGGCAAAAGCATCGACACACACGAACGTCGATAGGGCCAAAACTTCAATGCAAAACCAGGCAGTGGTCCGGGACTCGCGTTTGGCGAGCGGCAGTGCGCTGGCCAGAAGTCGGCAAGTCGCAGGCCTCCTGGCCGGGTTTGGCTTCGAGGCAACAAACAGGGCGAGCTTTAGTCATACTGTAATCCTTGGGTAATATGTTTTAGGTGAAAGTCCACCGACGAGGCCTGAGTCTAAGTCTTTCAGACAACATTATATAGACAACAATGGGACAAAACTTTATTATCCATATTTGCCATTGAAACTTTATCATTATCCTGTTGTGATTTGGCGTGTTGATCTGGGCTTGCGTGGCGCCACTGACCCACAGGGGCTTGGCCAAATCGATTCGGGCTCGGCTGCCACAGGCTCCCGCGCACATTAGAGCTTCACGCGGGGGCGTTTGCGGACGTTTCGCATCCCGAACGGGCGCCAGGGGCTTGACTGTCCCGTTGTCCACTTGCGCGTGGCTGTTGCCGGGAAACCAGGGACGTCGTCGCGCCTTCGTGGCCCGCGTTTTGTGACAAGATGTCCTTGACACGGCTCTCAGCTCGGCTCACCACGGCCCCGACTTGGCCCGATGCAGGTCGCCCGCGCTACAGCTTGTGGTCCACCGGGCTGGCCGCGGCACCTTTGTGCGCCCTGGCTCCTGTAAGTTTCTTACTTGCAGAGGTAGTTGGGCGCTGCTGATGGGCATCGCGACGACCAGTCATTGGGGGGGCTAATTACTTTTCTTCCTCGTCGCCCCCTGTATCATACTTCTTCCTTACACGGTATACAGGGCGA
>Ga0163217_1111088_pt1 | contig 14930 bp, 40 predicted proteins | sample SynspAceP_FD_185933 | JGI IMG/M metagenome (GOLD analysis project Ga0163217, IMG submission 185933) | Saline lake microbial communities from Ace Lake in Antarctica - Synechococcus sp. Ace-P (PacBio error correction) | ecosystem: Environmental > Aquatic > Non-marine Saline and Alkaline > Saline ... | reverse complement strand
CAACCCCAAAAAAAAACCCACACACACTACCAAAAAACTCACCAAAAACCCACAACCTACTAACTGCCAACCACTCACCAGAAAAACAACCATGAGACATCGCCAATACAAAAAGACTACATAAATAACTCCCAAATCAAACCTCCACCACACCAATCAGAATACGTATCACAACCATCCAACTCAACTACACCGCAAAGAATCACTGAAAAAAAACAACACCTTCCCCCATCACCCTAATCCACACTCACAATAGCAATCCGAAATAACATTAAATCACCCCAGCCCGAAACATCTAACACTGACCCCCCATCAATGAAACCCCCACCCAATACCAAAATCATCTATCAGACCCAAACTCATGCAAAACCACTAACGCCAAAAAAAACAGAAACCTACAAACCACATCCCAACACACAACCAAAGCAATCACCCAACACTCTCAAAACATGCTAACCAATAACCTAAAAATTCAATCCCCAAACCAAAACACATCGCCAATCTAACAACCATCCAAATCTCAAAATTCAACCATACCCCAAAACTAAGCGTACTACCCCAACCAAAAAAACCGACCATCACCATCAATACAACAAACCGCAATACGACCTCAACATAACACCATCCAAAACACCCAAAAAAAACAAAACACAAAAAAACAAACTCACAGAGAAATGCACCCACACCACCCAATCTAGAAAACGAAATATCCGCACAAAAAAACCACCAGCAGAATCAATCCCACAAACACCCCACAAAAAAATCGACACCCATCACCATAACCCCTTACTTCTTCAACCCCAAAGCATCGCGCCGACAAAATCTTAAACTCAATGCCAAAACCAATCAAAACAACGCGCAAACCAGAACTGACGAAACCATTCAACAGCCGAACAACATAAAACTGCCAAAATCCGCCACACCTAAAACTCAAAAAACCCTCAATTCAAGCAAAATGAAACCGAAAAGCCTATCCCCAACCAAACTCTACCACCACTACCACAGCCCACAAAAACATCGTCACATTCACATACCACCATTCACAATCAAGCACACAAAAAAAACAAAACAAAAATAACCAAAAAAAGCACCAAAACACGACCACCCTCCTCCATTCACCAATCAAAATCCCAACTAACAAAGCAACAACACAATAAAACAACAAAACATAAATGCATTCCACCTAACCCCTCAAAACTAACTCGCGCATCACCACTCCCACGACGAAAAACGCACCCATAACCGAAATAATAAACCCCCTTCGAAACATTATAGATAATCTCAATAGAACCAAAAAACGAAACCCATCTACACCTCAATACGCAATCCAAACTACCAATACCGAAGCACCATGACCAAAAAGAACTGAAACTGCCCTAAAGCATTCAAAATAACACACCACCGGCAACCCAAACAACACACAATACCAACAGCTTCCTAACGCATCCAGCTACCCTCAAAAACAAAACCCTCCCACAACGAGCATACAAACCCACCCACCACAAAACAATACAAGACCCATCATAACCCAAACGCACCCACAATACACAACTAACACACACGCCAACTACATCAATAAAAACTTCATACTAAACCAGCCCCACTCCCCCCCGCCTACAAAAAGATAAAACCAGACATAAAGAAAAACACAAACAACTCAAAAAGCCCATGAAAAATCCCTCACGTACAGTAATGACATCTATCACAAGATAACCACATCCTGACAAACACAACCAGCCCCACCAATCTTAACGAACACAAAAACTGAAACAAATTAACAAGAACAGACCACATAAAAAACCAAAACCAAAGATACTACAAAATCCGAACTAGCCAATGTCCATCCAACAACAAAATGCCGCCCCAAACGACAATCATTACGACCCTAATGAAATAATAAACTATACAAACTCATCAAGCATATAAAACTCCAACCCACAGCATACGAAAGAAAAACTCACACACAAACCCAAAACAGAATCAAAGAAAGCAATCTGACAAAATCCATCAACAAAACAAAAAAAACAGCCACAACAAAAAAAATAAAAACCTAACGAATACAAACGACCACTATACAAAAAACATCCAAATATAAAAACAATATAATACACTCCAGCGCAACAATAAGCACGATACCCAAAAAAAAACATACACTACGACAAGCAAAACAAACAACAACTAAAAAACGAAATAACACATAAAAATAAAACCGACAATAAACAAAAAAAAAATAAGCCAACAAACGACAAACAATAAAACAAACGCAACACAAAAGCAAAAACCCCAAACTAAAAGACAAATTACCTCAAATAAAAAAAGACCATAAAATTAAAAATATCGCCCAAAAACCGAAAACAAACAAAAATTCAAAATAAGAAAACAAACTAGTCAAAAATCCTATAACAAAATGATACCTATACAAATATCACTACGCACAGAATATAAACTACAACCTTACAGAATACAAAACCCAAAAAATAATCAAAAACATCCCAGAAAGAAACTCTAAAACATTAAACCCAACCACCAATAATAACCACAAAAAAATCACAAAATCCAGAGATAAACACAAAAGAAACCAACAAAACAAGAAAAAATGCGAAACTACTTACCAAGATCAACGAACGAAGACGTAAACACCATAAACAACTAAAAAAAAAAAAACCAAACAAACAAACCACCCAAAAGCAAAACCAACATCAAAAAAGATAAACAAAAAACCACAAACCAGAACAACAAAAACAAACCACCTAAAAGAAAACCACAAAAACCACGAATAAACGCAAAGGCAAAAGAAATCCCAGTCCAGAAAAAAAATCGATTCAAACAATAAAAAGACACAAACCTAAAATAAGAAAATAAAAACCATCTCCCAACATGAAAAACGATACACTAATCCAAGAACACGGAATAAAACAATAAAATCAGAATCATTCAATATAAAACCTAATATGAAACAACACAACTAACAACACAAAGAAATACATCACAGTACTAAAGCATAAAAAGAAATCAAACGATAAAAACAATCCAAAAAAGCACGCCAAAACTTGAAACCAACAAAGAAAAACATAAATAAAAAACAAAATAAAACAAAAAAAGCACAAGTCATACACCACACAAAAAAAAAACAAAAACTAAATGCAAAAGCCACCAAACTCGAAATCAGCCCTTAATAGCAAAAAAAACCCGCAAAAAAGAGAAAACCTACCAACAAAAAAACAAACTTTGAACCAAAACCCTTAATGAAGCATCTAAGAAAAACCACAATAAACCAAGCAAACAAAACTCAAACGCGACTATAAATCCAACAAATAACAAAAAATAAAACCCAAAAAACATATAATACCTGCACTCAATACCTATAACCACAAGACCGTAAAACGAATACCACAACTCAACATAAGAACTTAAATACAACTAAAATAAAATACACAGAACATTAAACAAAACAGAAGAAAGACAAACACAAAAATGAATAAACTAAAAACCAAAATCCAAGAAGAAAACAACAAAATCAAACGAAAAAAAACCAAATACCCAAACTAAATGAAAAAACTAGCCAGAAAATCAACATAGCCAAAATAATCAATAACAAACTTAATCAATACGAAAAGACAATAAATCTAATCAACCACAGACAGTACAAAACCCACAATCAGAAAAACAAAAATAAACAGTAAAAACAAAAAACCATACTACAGACCCAAACAACCAAAAAGCCAAAACACCCACAACATGAAATAGAAAGCAAAACGAAACCTAAATAACAAAAGCAAACCAAATACGACTTAAAAAAAACAAAAAAACATGAAAAGACCGTTAAAACGCGAAAAATAACCCTTATAACCAAAAAGAACAAAAAAATACCAAAAAAACCAAAAAAATGAAGAATAATCACACAACAAAAAAAACCCGACATAAGCAAAAATCGACATCTAATGTATAAATCAAAAAAACCACAAACCGCACCACTCCCGCATATCACTAATATCCAAAACAATCAACATGGATCAAAGCACCACTGCATAACAAAAAACTAACCCAGCCCACCCAAAAACACCCCCCCGCAGACCTCAAAAGCCAAAGCTTAAAACCATGCAAACCAGCCATCAAGACCAAAAACCACCCTGACAAAAATGAATAATATAAAGAACAAAAAACCTGCTCAACATAAACAATACCCAAACCAGACCATAAACACCTGAACCAACAAAACGAAATCAATGAAACCACCACAAAAAAAACAATCGAGAAAACGAATTCATCCCAACCAAGCCCAATCATCCAAAAACAATCACCCTTCACACAGCATCCACCTTAACATAAAAAACCCTAAAAAACCCCAACACAAAACGCAAATAATCACCAATCCAGAACACACCGAACAAACAAACAAACCAAACAAATAAATTCCAACCAACACCATCCACAACACCACCACCATACATATACCAATCCACACCCAAAATGAATAAAGAGACTAAACACTCAGAAACACCCTAATCCTCGCCCCCCCAAAAACGACGAAATAAGCTCAATCAAAACAAAAAAACAAGATAACTCCTAAAACCCCCCAAAAAAAAATTAAACAAGACAACTAACCCTATCAATTCCCCCAACCAATCCGTTACCTAAAACAATATCCAAAACCATTAAAACATAAGACACAAAAAAAAAAAAATCAAAACCTAAAGAAGTACAAAGCAACATCCAACAACCATCCAAACAAAGATACGAAACAATACCATCAACGACCAACAAAAAAAAACCCACAACGCATCCATCTCACACACCAATCAAGAAGTAAACAAAAGAATGCAAAAAAGCCACGATACAACCAACAAACCCCAAAAACACCAAACGCTGGCACCAACAAAAAAACCCTGGACACATCTATAAACGCATCTAAACAAACACAAAAGCGCAAAAGAACACCTGAAACCAAACAAGCCACACCAAGAAATAAATGACGATACAGCGCACCAAAAAAAAGACCGAACACACCGAACTAATCCGAAAACAAAACTGACACCAATTATAAAGACAAAAATTACAAAAAAAACCTACAAAATAAAGCCCAAAGAAGAAATAACCCCTACAACTCTGAATCCAAAGTCATATCACCGTAACACCAAAAAATCCAAAATACCATCAGCACAAACTCTCAAAACGACACCCCAACCAAACGCTCTAAAACCACAATATCCACCCTAAACTCATCAATCAATAATCCACCCAACAACAAAAAATGCCAGACAATCCAGAGACCTACTCTGAACCACACTCAATATGACCCTTCCATAACAACCCCGATAAAAAAAAATCTGCATCAGAATCGCTCACCAAAAATAAACTGCACGCCTAACTAAAAAAAGCCATCCAAATAATTAACAACAACCAACACGCCTACACTAACCGTCTAAACCTATCATCCCCCAATGAAAATAAACGATAACGACAAACAACACCCAACTAAAATAACCAAAACCTCCCACCCCCATCAATAACACAATCACAACCATGACCCCAATCAACAAACCCTAACCACCCTACCATACATCCACCCCGAATACAAAACACACCCAACCAATAACCCTAAATATACACCTGCCAAAACAACCAACAATCACATTCAACCTGAAAAGCCGCTCAACTAAACTGCAGCTACACCCAACCGCAATCGCTCATAAACAGCCATCAAAACCCACGCCTGAACTTAAAATGCCAACCCCTAAAAAAAAAATCCTCACATCACACGACCAATAAAACCACCCAAAAACCCACAAATCCACTAACTCCACGCACTCACCAAAACCAACCATAACATCCCAATAAAAATACACACTAATAAAAAACCCGCAATATCAAACCCCACTCATCACAACATTAAACACACAACGCACTCACTCATACTAACACTGCCAAGAAATCATCCAATTAAACAACACCTCCCCCATCCCACCCAACTCAACCACAAACAATCCTAATTAAATCATAAAATCATCCCATCCAAAAACACTAACTACAATCCCCCACAAAATACCCCCACCTCAAAACCAAATTCACACAACCCAAACCATCAAACACAAACCTCAAAAAACAAAACCAACCAATAACTCAGCACCCAACACCACGAACTCCAAAGCATCACCCAACCACCTCAAACATCTACCAAAAACCAAAAACACCCAATACCAAAACTCATCATCCCAACAATCAGATCCAACCAACCAATAACAACAATACCGAGCCTAAACAAATCTACACGCCCGAAACTCGACAGAAAAACCTACCATCACCATTCAAACTAACAAACCCAAACACCGCCAACAAAACACCATCCAAAAACACCCTCAAAAAAACAAAACCACAAAAAACCAAACCACAAAAACACCCACACCACCCTAGACAAAAGACAATAATCCGCAGCAAAAGAAACCACTGCCATCAGAATCCAACGTCCATCTTAAACACCGCAGCAAAAAACACGACGTTCATCACCAACTCCCACTGACTCGCAACTCCCTAAACATCTCCCCAAAATATCTTAAATCATCTAAAATCCAACAAACAAACCCTAAACCAGTTAAACACAAACGCATTCAACAATCCCGAATTCAACAAAAAGCGTCCATAAACCGCCACCTAAAAAGCTCTAAATATAACCCGCATATCAGAGCAATAATAACCGTCAAAAATGCCATCCCCTAACTCAAAACTCACGCACCACTACTCCAGCCATGCTCACGAATATAACCCACAGCCAACCACCATCACAACAACACACTAAAAGAAACTCAAGAACAAAAGAATCAATATTAAAACACCAAAAATACACACCACCCTCCTATCCATCACTCGACTAAAACTTCCTTCAATCTTAACAAATCCACAACACCAGACAAAATTCATAACATAATGCACCACAACCTTCCCAAAACAACCGCGCACACCACCCCCACACCAAAACCTCACTCCACAACCGTAAATAATACCCCCTCAACACAAAAACCAATAAATCCAACAATACAATACATTCTACGACGCCCAAACAAATCCATACGCGCAAATACCCGAACCATACCAATAATAGAACAAATACGCCCAAAATCATCAAAATAACACACCACCCAACTCCAACAATCATCAGCAATACGCAACACCCAAACCACGCAGCATCCCCAAAAACCAAAGTACCCCCCATCAACGACAGACTAAACCCACTCAACCGCACCAAGAATCATAACAAGTACCCCAAACACCCAACTTCACCACAACTACAGCAACAACACGACACCCCAACCTACACCAAAAAAACCCAACAAACCATTCCCTACCCCCCCCCCCCAAAATAAAAAAAACAGTCAAAAATAAAGTACATCGAAAATCACAATGCTCATAAAAAACCAAAAAATCACCCTCACGCAACTCAAACACTATCCACAAAGATTACGCACATCTCTACAAAACTACAACCGAAGCCGCAAAATCTAACGAACCAGCGAAACAAAGCAGATAAGACAGAACCTTAGACCACAATGAAAATGAACTAAAAACCCAAAGACTACCTACAAGAACCAAACTACAAGTCTCACCTATACAACAAAAATACGCCCATACTTACCAATCGAATACTATCGCCAGAGAAAAAAGATACATGACGAACGCACACTCAATAAAAGCTCCAGACTCCCACAGAAACATAAAAAAAACTTCACACAGCGAATACCAAAACAAACCAACCAAAAGCAAACACAAACCCATATCAGATCAATAACTGAAAAAAAAACAGCACGAACATAAAAAAAAAAGAATCACGATCAAATAATCATAGAACATCGCACAATACAAAAAACACCTAAAAAAAAACAGATAAAGTACACTCCCCACTCAAACAAAAAAACACTGAAACCCAAATCATAAACATACACACACCAAACAATAAACAAACAACGTAAACTAAAAACCAAAAGACACAATAGAAAAACCTCGTACAAATAGACGAATAAAAATAAGAAGCCGTTCGAACTAACCAAACAATAATGAACCGTAAAACGCAAAACAAAAGCCAAAAACCCTCATAACAAGCAAACAAATACTCAAAAAAAATAAAACCAAGAAAAAAAACCCCAAAAAGCAAAATCAAAGCCATAAAAATCAAAATAAGAAAAAAAACACAAAAAATAACTCGTATAAGCAGAAATAATCCTAACATACACATCCATCAAAAAAACTACACCACAAATACAAAACCCAAAATAACAAAACACCACAAAAGAAACTCAAAACAAAACCAACCACCAAAAAAACAAAAAACAAAATCCAAATAGAAAGCATCAAAAAAGCAATCACCGTATAATAAAAAACAAAGCTGTACACCAAGACTAAGACAAGAACGTAAACACCAAAACAACTAAAAAAGATGAAAAAACGATAACAACACAAAACACCACCCAAAATGCAAAATCCATACATTAAGAAGAATAAAACTAAAAACCACAAACCAGCAAAAAAAAACTGTAAACACCTAAAAATAAAACCACAAAAATCCGACGGAAAACTCAAACAAAAAAAGATCTACCAAAAAAAAACACGAAAATGATAAAAAACAGGCATAAAAACCGAACTAATAAGTAAAAATAAAAAACACCAACGATAAAAACGGATAGACCATCAAGACACATAAGATATCAAAAAATCAAATCACAAGAACAAATAAGACCAAACAACAATTCAATCAACATCAAAAAAACGATGCACAACTAAAACAAAAAATAAGCCAACCGAATAAATAAAATCCAGAAATGCACCTGCAAATAACGAACACGAAACAAAAAACATAAATAAAAAAACTAAAAAAAACAAAAAACACACAAACACCATCACAAAAAAGAAAAAAACAACAAACAAACAGAAATCGCGACCAAAAACCGAAAGCCACCCAAACAAAAAAAATAAAGCCCAAAAAAAAAAAACCTACATACAAAAAAAAACAATCAAAGCAACGCAAAACTGCCAATAACATCAAGAGAAAAACAGAAAATGAAAACCTTTAACAAACAAAACTCAAACACAAAATCAACATAAAAACAAAAAAAAAACCCAAAACAAAACCACCTCAAACCAATACCACAAACCAAAGACGAATACACAAGCCAACCAAAATGAACAAAACTACATGAACTAAAAAAACACAGCGAACAAAACGAAAAAAACAAAAAATACAAACACAAATAAAAACTAAAACCATTAAAACCTAAAAAAAACAATCAAAATCAAATAAAAAAACCAAATACCAACTGAAATGAAAACACCCAAAAACTAACCGATATCCGAAGAAATACTGAAAACTAACTATATCAAACGAAAAGACAATAACTTAACAAGCCCACACATTACACCTGACAATGCAGAAAAACAATAAAAAAAACAAAAAATCAAAAACAACACAACCCAAATCAACCGAATAAAGCCCAATAAACCACAACAGAAAAAAAAAAGATCAAACCAGAATACAAACCATAATGCCAAAATACACAAAAACAAAAACAAAAGATCCCCTAAAACGCGAAAATAACCCTGAAACCAAGAAACAACTAAAAAATACAATAATAAAACCATGAAAAAATATAAAGTAATCAACACAACTAAAAAAAAACCACATAAAACAAAACTAACACTCAACAAAGCAATAAAACCACAACTCATCACCCCCAACACGAAACCAAACAACCAAAAACAACAACACCACTCATGATCAAAAAAGCAAAGCCCAGGCCCACCCATAAAACACGCTGCCCCCTGCAATCCTCTAAAGAAGCCAACTAAAACCATCTAAAGCACCCATCAATACCAAATACCCTCCTACAAAAAAGAAAAAAAAAACAGAAAAACCGCCACATTAAACAATACCCAAATGAAACCAAGACGCATAACACCGTTAACCAACAAACGAAATTCATAAACTCACCACAAAAAACAACTATAATACATACACCTGCATAACTCATACCTCAAACACCAGAAAACAAGCCACCCCACACACACCACTCGATACAAAAAACCCAAAAAAGCCCAGACAACCAAGGCAAAAACACCAATCTCAAAACAACCCTAACAAACAAGAACAAAGCCAACAAATATACCAACCCAATCACCACCAGCACCACCACCCACCGAGACAAAACGCACACTGGCCACCAACCACCAAAGGCAGAAAAAACAAAGCAGCCCAGAACACGCAACCCCCCCCCAAAAAAACAAAAACCAATCAAAACAATCAAAAGCAAAAGACCCCTAAAGGGTGGGTGGGCCGCCATAAAAAAGAAACATACATACTAGACTCCATCAATCCCCATACCTGAAACGACAAACGAAAATCCAAAACCATGAAAATCATAGAACACAAAAATAAAAAAAAACAAATATGCCAAAAAAACAAGGCAATCCACGAAAACCGACCAAACAGAACAAACAATACATCAACACCAACAAGAAAAGAATACCCACAACCAGCCAATCCAACACACCAATTAATAAACTGAAAAAAGCAAAAAAGCAGCATTACTAACATACAACCCCAGAAAAAAACCGAAAACCTCTACCCAAATATAAAGCCTCTGACACAAGCGAAAATAACGGCAGCAAAACAACCACCAGAAGAACCAAGATAAAACGCCTAAAGCCAAATCCAACCAACAGCAAAAGAAAACGATACGACCACGCAAGTAAAATAACCATATCACACCAACGAATCCAAAACAAAACAGTACACCCATAAATAAACAAAAAAAAAAAAAAAACCACAAAAAAAGCGTGGAAGAGAAAAAACTCCATCAACCTAAATCTCAAACAACACCAAGCCAAAAAACCAAAAACACACACTGAAGCGGCCAAAAACACACCCAAACAAACCCAAAACCTACAAACGCGGACCAAAACTCATCGATCAATAACCACCAACAACTTAAAAAACCAACATACCAACCAGGGCCAACCACACGCAATAACCCCCAAACACCCCATAAAAAAAATCTCACAAAGCTCCACCATAAAGATAAACACGCCAACTAAATAACCACAAGATTAAATACTCACTAGGATCAGCCCGAGCATCAAGCCGAAACTATCATCCCCAAAAGTAAACTAACACAGAACAATCACCCAACGATAAAAACCATAAACCTCCTCACTCCCCACAATAACCACGAACAGTACCACACCCAACAATAATGAACCCAACGCGATCCACCATACACGCACCGCAAACAAAAACACGACCAACTCAGAACCCGAAAAACAGCCCCAAAAACCAACCCACATGACAATCAGCAGCAACCTAAACCCTCAACATAACATACATCTAACCCCCACGCCATAAAGCAATCCACAAAACCGCACTCCACTAAAATCAGTACTCCTAAAAAAAAAAATCCCGCATCACCAACACTACCAAAAAACGCACACCAAAAACCAGCAAAAAACCCAACCGAAACCCGCTTAACCTATGTCTCAACACTTGAAAAACCAAGCACATAACATCGCCAAAGAGATAATAAAAGTTGGAACAGCTTATCATACGATTGAAAAAGAGGCAAGATCACAACAAGCTCTCTCAGGATAATTGACAATAGACCCTTGCACTTACCAGTTATTACACTCAATAACGCTGAGACACGGTTGAAGACAAATTCAACATAAACACACACAAAATTTTTCAGGGAAGCCACGCGTACGAATAAAAACAAACAGCCTCAAATAATTACATAGCTCCTATTATCCTTGAGGTTCCTAACAGCGATACCCGTGTATTTGACTCTACCGCCGCCAAACAGCTCCGCCTGAGATAAATCGTACCGACCAATACAACCAAAAATAACCAGACACACCAAGCTCTCCTCAGCCAAACGGTCACTAAACACGAAACATATACCACCCACTTGGACAAGGAAGGGTACCGCCCACGCAATAGAGCTACCTCGAAATAAAATACAACATGAACTCAGACTTACAACTCTGATAACTCTCGGAAGAAACAGCAAAAGAACCAATTGAAACCAAAAAGACAACAACAGAGCAAACGAGATTCTAATGGTTAAACTCTATACAAATCAACCTATAAGCATCCTCCAAATAGAACGAAAACCATAACACGGAATACAAAAAAGTTTTAACCTGCCAAAATGCGTTAAAAACATCACTCTCATAATATGAATGATCACACACCAAATAAAACTCTGAAGAGAGAACACGCCAGATGATGAATAACAGCTGAATTATAAGCACCGCCTCACTCACAATAAACCGATTAGCTAGAGCGAGCCGATGATCCCATACCCAGTGATATAAACATTTAAAATCTGAATGAAGCATAAAACTATATATTTCAAGTTAGGCCGAAATAAAAAGCGAGGACAAGTTTAATACCATATCTCATCATGCCTAGACAGCCACACGAACAATAATACAACCTCCACAATGCCCTCATACCTACTCCATATCAACAAATAACAGAAGAGCGAGTTGATAATAACACTACCTGGAACAAGATGTAATCAATTTGCCAGATGCTAGACAAAAAGCACAACCACCTCAACACAGCGAGCGCCCTCTAAGATCTAATCAACTAGGATAATGTAAATGCGCTAAATTAAACTCTTTCTAACAAAACCGTACTCAATGAATATATACAAAACTTGCGAAGGGAAAGGGCGCGGAGCACACGAGAGCGCACACCATGCGCAATTAAATTGATTACGGAAATAGAAACGCTCTAGGGGAAAATTACAATCCCAAGCACGATCAATTAGACCAAAATACCACGGACCGTATTTAAAGAACAAAAAATCACGACCATTGCTATATAGACACGCAGTGCCATAACCAGTCATTCTCTACTAGACAAAAGACCGCACCTCTTCACACCAACGTGACACCTAGACCTACCCAAAAGAAATTTTCAAGCGCACGCCGCATACTAAAAAACAATAATATATCTATAGGCTGCACTTACGGTATAAAGATAACTGATATGAAAAACTTCAATAGAGATTCAAAGAACTTGATCAGCGCCAGAGTAAACATTCAACTCATACAACCACCAACCAATCCTCTCACTATTAAAAACCCAAGCCATTTACATTATTAGTACAAGGACTTATTTTTTCTCTAACAATATCATTCTCAAAGTCACTATTCATAATATACTAACATATATATGTGGAATCCTGTCCACCAAAAAGATTTTGCTCAATATACGAGAAATATATCCTAACCATATAAATAAACCGGATCCTCGATTTTCCCACACCTTAAACCAAAATCCACCCCGCGTCTATTATCTCCACTTCTACGCACCGCCTTGACGCAATATATTGAATATTCAACAAGTCAATTACCTTTCCACATACCACAAATTGCACCCAAACATCGATTAATGATACCCATATCCAGGCACACCAAATCATGCAATTAATACACAAAAAAAAACGAGGACTTAAAATCATACAGGCTCCCAGACACATTACTCTAATAAACACCCAAAAAAACACCAACACCTCCGCGCCTAATCTTACCCCTAACGCACAAATGCCCTATATGTTTAAGGGAATTCGGCCGTTCAAACTTAATCAGATGCGGGATGTCCAGACCGAACATATACTAACCCAAACAAAAAAAAACACATAATGAGCAGAGATAAAAAAGCCCACGCCCGCTATCAAAATTACCAAAAGGTAGTTTTTACCCCCGACAAAAAAAAGGGGGAATTTAAGTATAAAGAAAGACAACAAATTCCAATACGTACAGTAACCCCGCCGTGCAAATCTCTGCCACCAAATTATTATCTATATCAGTTAACACCCCACAAACCTCTACCTCCCACCTTGCGTTCCCGTTTGAACCAGATCGGGGAGCATAAATAAATAGCACCACACCCGATCTAGGACCGAAAAAAAAAAACACCCTTAACTACCAGAAAAAACGGGGATACCTTAATTTCAATTATTTTAAAAAAAAAATACAACCTTGCTTCTACAATACCATCACAATACCAAAAGAAGGACTATAGGATCTGATATCCCTCAGAAAATCTTAAACCCATATAGTTCTTCGTCCCCATATATCCTTTGCCCAATTAACCTACTGCCGACCCTAGGCCTAATAATTCCCCTACACGGAAAACCAATTCGAAATTGCCATTTGTAATTACTAAATTATACTCCATCACATCCAAACCCTTCACAAGCGGACAATATCATGCCACAATTATTATTATTCATCACCCACATAATATAAAAAAATAACATTTTACGTGTCTACTCCATCTTATTAAAGATTTCTTGATACACCCTTAAACAATCAGCGCTCCCATTCCAACTGCAAACCCAAACAACCTCCCCGCGAAAAATATAAATATATCACCAGGATTCTCCTCTCTACACAATCCGTCAAACGAAATCCCATATTATCCAGAGGAAGCCCCAAAAAACCACCAAAATCCCTTCCTACTCAAGAGCACGGGCCAGGGACAAAGGGGCCACCAAATATAGAACACTCCTCCCAAGGGAAGCCTACCTATACAGTTATGCCGTCATCTGGTATACATTCTATACTAATATATCTTTTATACCCCATATACACCAGTATTGGACCGACCAAAGAGACGCACCACCACCAACCACACACCAACCCAAATTTTAACCATATAAAGGCGGGGGGGCCCGGGCTCCTAAATCTTTAAGCGGAGACTCTCCTTCCCTCTTATAAGATAAAACTGTCTCCTTCAATTACAAATATGGAAATAATACTCAAAAGAAGACTAAACATCAGGACCATATATATCTCAAAAACAACCCCACCCCTTAAAATCCTTTTCCTCTCCTTTTCTTTTTTTTTCCCTTTTTTTTTTTTTTTTTATTTTTAGTTAT
>Ga0163217_1013330_pt1 | contig 14930 bp, 10 predicted proteins | sample SynspAceP_FD_185933 | JGI IMG/M metagenome (GOLD analysis project Ga0163217, IMG submission 185933) | Saline lake microbial communities from Ace Lake in Antarctica - Synechococcus sp. Ace-P (PacBio error correction) | ecosystem: Environmental > Aquatic > Non-marine Saline and Alkaline > Saline ... | reverse complement strand
CTTCGCGCAGTTTTTGGGAGAAGATTTCTATGCCACTTTAAGAAGGAGTAACTAAAATTCTTTTATAAGGCATAGGCTACCTCACATTATTAGCTCTGCATAAAGGTGGCCATTGGAGTGACGCCTTCAAACACCAATTTCCGCTGAATTTCCTCTAAGAAACTACCTATGATTTTTGGGTTGGATGGCTGCTTCACGATTGAAGCAGCGTAATCACAAATCCATCCGCAACCTAGATCCCGGAGGTAGCCCTCTGGTTTAGTGCGGTGATCTTGATGCCATATGCGGATTGCTTAAGACGATCCTTTTCAATGTATTCACAGGCCTCGAGTCTTGCTCCCAAGACTGCTGAATTGAAAACAAAATCTCTTTCAATACCTCCTTCACCACCTTCAGATTCTGAAGGGTGAGCTGAGTAGCTTTGGAGGAAACCATTTCCTATTGAAAATTTACGACGAGTTTTTGACCCGGATAATAGTAAAGGAGAGCGGCTTCTCGAAACTCCCCATCCGGTAATCTCTGATCGCCCAAGCCTTGGTAATTACATCATTTTTTTGGCAATTCCCGCAGTTGCGCTGGCACCCCCTTTAAAACCACGTGAGCACCACTACGCCGTCTACGTATTCAGCTTCATCTCTTCAGCGAGCTCGGAGTGGATTTTCGACAGCTTCAATTCCTGGGATGGCTTTTTGCACTTTCTCCATATGAATCAAGTCGTTTGCTTACTTTCATTGCAATATCTACCGTACAGCGGAAGCCATAGCCGGTGTAAGAAACCCGTTCGGGAGAGATAGCAGTATTTATCCCTACAGTTTCCCCTTTATATTTTTACAAGCGCTCCACCGGAGTTTCAGGATTGATGGGCGCATCAGTTTTGGATAAAAAGCTTTCCAAAAAGGGAAATCTCCTCTAGAATTATTTATTTGGCGCTCCTTTGCGGAGACGATTCCAGGCAGTAACGGTAGAGGTCAGATTAAATGGGATTGCCCACCGCCAGACCCATTTTCCTCCAATTTTCAAATTGCGACTTACTTCACTTGCTTCACTGCGGGCTATTCTCTGCTTCAATCTTTAATACTTGCGATATCTGTATTTTTATCAGTGCCTTACCAATCGGGGCTTTTGTAGGTTCTTTTTTTGTGGATCACTTTCAAATGATTTTCTGCTTGGCGGATTCAACATGATATTAGTCAACTATGTAGCCATTCTGGGGGATTATAATCACTCCTGAGCCGGTACTCACTTGCTGCGAAGGTCCATTTTCCGAAGAAATAATCAAACATGCTGTTTGTAGCGACGAGGGGTCTGTCCCTTGAGAAGTTCTTATGAATACGACAAGATTTCGGGCTATTTCAGAAGCTTTCCACAAAGGATACCGATGGGTTAGTCTGGAGTTTTGTCTCTCGATTGAGGTGAATTGACTGCGGTGTATGATTCTTTTTGAACGTTTCGGTTCCAAAAACAGCGATAGGACTTCAGGAATTGGGTAAAAAAGAATTGAGTCCAAATCGGCTCTCCTGCAAGTCCTGCTATAAATGATAGTCCGTTTAGGTTTTTTGATAGTCGAATGCATAAGCTGTTTTTTTTAAATGCGACGATTGAAATGATTTTTGATCAGGGGGTTCACGTTTTTTAAGATGAAAACCTTAGTTCTTACGCTCATTTTGAGGCAAAAATTATCCCATCGTTAAAACTGACGATTTGTACAGAAAGTCTAGCATCTTGTAATTTTGTCAGCCTGATTAAGAAAAACCTCTCTGCCAACTTGGGAGGTTTTTAATTGATCAAAAACCCAAACGGCATGACAGAACCCAGCGCGTAGGCCATCCTAGAGTTACCGGAAGTATCGCGTACCACCAAACTTTAGAGGTGATTCGCCAACATTTTCTTCTGATTTTCAAGTCGAAAGTACTCACTTGCCTCAAAACAATGCAGATCTATGATTTAACAGGCTCTGGAATTTATTCCAAATGCTGTAGCATCGGCAATGAAGCCACTTTACCAGAAAGTAAAAGAAGCCCTAAATTCAAAAAGACATCAAGTTTTTGCAGGGCAAAAGGCCATTGCTCAAGTGGTGGAGATGGAGACAATCGATGTGGTGCTGACTGCATTAGTTGGTATTCCGGCTTGATTCCAACATTCATGCCTATAAAAGCTGGGAAGCAAATTGCCTTAGCCAATAAAGAAACGTGGTAGTGGCTCTCTGGTGAAATTCATCACTGCTTTAGCCAAAGCGGAATGGAGTAAATATCTTCCCGTGGACCTCAGAGCATTCCCGCGATTCAATGGGTTTGATTGGTGAATTTCACAAATCAATCGAGAAAAAAATTAATCCTTTACGGATCCGGAGCGACCTTTCCGCGGGAAAGATCGAGAGTGCTTGAAATCAGTAACCAAAGCTCAGGCGCTTTCAAACATCCCCAACTGGGAAATGCGGGGGCCAAGATTACCATAGATTCAGCCTCACTGGATGAAACAAAGGCCTGCGAGGTAATTGAAGCGAAATGTTGGTTTGGGTATGAGGACTGAGCAAATCGACGTCGTAGTCCATCCGCAAAGTATCATCCCATTCACTTGTTCAGTTTGAGGACGGGATCAACTTAAAGCACAACTTGGCCTGCCGGATTATTGGCGTATCCCGATTTCAGTTCGGCTTGAGTTTCCTGATCGTCATTAAAATGATTTGAGCGATTTGATGTTCTTAAAATATCCTAAATCTGACTTTTGAGCAACCGGACAAAAAACCTTTAGGAACCTTCAATTTAGCATTTGAGCGTTGGCCATGGCGGCAATGCTCCTTGCATTTTGAACGCTCTAATGAAATAGCCGTTGCTGTCTTTTTTAGAGAAGAAGTAGGATTCCTTGAAATGTCAGATTTGATGCAGAAAACTTTAGCGAAAGCTGAGTTTATTGCACACCAAGTCTAGAGATGTACGTTGGCCACAGATTGAGGGTTAAGAGGAAATAAACACAAGAACTAATACAAAAGAATAAAATAATGGATACTTTATTATGGTGGCAATTGCTACTGGGGATTGTCCGATTCTGGTAGGATTGCATGAGTTGGGTCAACTTACTTTTACCGCAAAGAATTGTTTGGCATGCGAGTTTGAAAATTTTTCTATCGGCTTTTCCTCCAAAAAATTCGCCGGATTCCAAATGGGAGAGGACTGAATATTTCGATTGGTGCGATTCCACTCGGGGGATTTGGTAAAGATCTCAGGGATGATCGATGAAATCTATGGATTCGAATCAAAAATGGTCGGACCGAACCTCAACCTTGGAAGTCAGATTCCAAGCCAGCATTGGCAGCGTCTGATCGTGATTGCTGGCGGGATATTGTCAATGTGATTACCGTATTATCAACTTCGTTTTCTTGCGTTTTACTCAGGAAACGGCGAAACTTATTTTTCTCGGGATCAAGTTATCGAAACGTGGAATAGTAGCACGTGAAATAGGTCAATCAATATGCTTTCCAAAACAGGAGACAAAAATACGGATATTCCAATGGTGAGGGCCTATACTTCTATCAATTTGATTTAGCAGCGGTTTCTGCTCTGTTGAGCGAAAATGGGTTTTATACCATTTGAGCGAGCAGGCAAGCAGATGCAGATTGATATTCCTCGTGGATTTATCAATTCATTTAACAGTCAGGAAGCATTAAAATAGCTCGTGGCATATTCGATTATCCTTTCCAATTGTCGTAATCGATGAGGGTGGTGCGGCAGCGAAAGCTTGGGATTGCTCTTGAAGATAGGATCTTGGCAGTCAATTGGAAATTCAGTGACTTTATTTTGATTGATGTTGCAGACGAATTGGCCAAGCTTAAAAGTTCAGGAAGCAGAAATACGCTTCTCATGGTGGGACACTACTTCCACACTAGTAGCAGTCACCGAAAGAGGTACGATTGAATATCGCAGTTGATGCCATTGATAGAGCCTGTCGGAGAGAATATGGATTGGAGAGCTGTCCGGCAAAGGGTACTAAACCGAGCTTTCAGCAGTATTAATCATCAATGCAAAAGCCTAGGTAAAATGTTCACTAGAGGTGAAGTTTCTACCCGAAATGTATCTGGGCCTATTGGAATGGCGAAGATCTATGGGATACTTGGGACTTGACCAAATTTCTGCGGTATTACAGGTTGATTTCAATGATCTTAGCTTTATGAATTTACTTCCAATACCTGCTTTGGATGGCGGACAATGTGATCTTCTTGCTTTACGAAATGATTCTTCAGGTCGAGCCCCATTCAGACAGATTTCCTTGAAAATGCACAAAAAGTAGGCATGGTCGTCTTGCTTGCTTTGATGGTTTTTGCAGATCGGAAATGATATTTTTGAAGATATTTACGGGAGATTAATTTCTTGTCTTTATTCCCACACCAAAAAACCAAGTCATTTGATTTGGCTTTTTTTGAGTAATCTCATTTCTGAACTTGATTATTTTTTTCAAACTATTTACTATTCTTTACGCAATTAGTTCAACTTCTTTTACTTAACGTATGACTTCTTTCAAATTCATATATGGGGCAACAAAACTTCTTGGGGAATTCTGATGGTATTCCTTTCTTTTATCACTAGGATTCAGCGCTCCCCCCCCCCCCAAAAAAAAAAGGGCGGGGGGGGGAAAATTTTTTTTTTTCTGATAAGTTTTCTTTACGACAACAATTAAACCGTATGAACGGCATTCTCTGAGGATTTTATCGTTAATGCTTCAGGGGTAAAAATTTTTTGGAAAAATCCAAATAAATATGATGAAGCTACCTATCAATCCCTTGGTTTTAGGTAGTATGGGCAGGGGACACTCACTTATGATCCCAAAAGATCTCCAAAGCCTTGGCACTTAGCAAATTTCTAGTTTGATTTTTCATGATTAAAAAACTGTTCCTGGGGAAGTGAGTCCAAGTTTGTTCAAATTTTAGTATCCGGTGAATTGGCACTGAATTTTTATAATAATAGATACTTCATTGGACAATGGGACTAAATTATAGAGCTTAAGGCATTTTATTACCCTAGGTCAGATTGATGGCAATAAATCAAGCGCTATGTGAAAGCCTATATAAGTACGCTTAAAATTCCAAAAATTGGCTGGTACTTGTGCGGACCTAAATTGAATGATCAAATTAAAAGTCTAAAATGGAAGAGCTTGATTTTCGTCAAGCTCTTTGAGGCCTATCACCAGATGTATGGATTACCTCTATATAGTCATATTAAGTCCATCAGTTTTTTTTGGAAAGTATCTCCAATTTTTGATGGCAGGGATTGGCTTTGTTTACTACGAGATCGCTCGGTTCGAAAAAAAGAATCAAAAAAATGGGACTCGATAACACTATCTTTACCGCTTCCAAGGTGGCTAAGGTTACATGAACTTCGGGAAATTCCCCGGATCTCTTTGGATTGCGGGACTTTGGAGTTCGAACTTCCTCAATACCCCAACCTAATTCAAAGCAGATTTGTGAATCCCCAGGGAGTTGTAAATCATCGAGCTGAAGAAAATTTCAAGAAAACTAGCTATTCATTTCCCAATCGCCAGTCAATTACAGTTTCTATCGAATAATGAAAACAGGACGTCTATCTTAGGATTAAGTGGTGCCCGCTTGTATCGTAGCATTGTTAGTTCTACCTCAGGCATTTCATTACAGAAGGAACTTATTGGTAGCGGTAAGACTTAATATTTATAATAGAAAAAGTAGTCACCGGTGGAATCGACTATTTTGTTTCAGGATTAAAAATTTGGAGCAAATTTCCCACTCGGTGATCGAAGAGACTTTTCACGGAAACTCAGTTTGATTCTGCTCCTGGATTACTATACCACAAATATTCTTGCAAAGCGTTCTAGTTTTAGTCGGAACTGGATTATCATTTCAAATAGGACGAATTTTAAAGTACATGAAAGTATCGAAAGCTCATTTATATTTTTGGGTACTATTATTTGGGTGCATGCAAGGAGGAGGATCTTAGCCTCCAATAACTGGAATGCATTGTTTCCGTCCCTAAGCTTGGGATTATAGATGAAAATGGTGCCGGAGTTTAGTGCAGAGATTAAAAAGTCTAGCGTCCTGATCTGATCTATGAAGTTACGGTTTTGTTATGGGGTTTCGAGTCGACTGACATTAGTTTCTGATCCAAAAAATTTTCTATACAAAAGTTTCGCCACCACATCTTTTTCTTTTAAAAGCACGAAAAGGACTTTAATCCAAGGAGGAATTATTATGTATCTTCTTTTCTGCCGAACCAGAAAACAGTTTTTTTATTCAGAAAGTTATAGGGTTTCGAAAGCAAAGGCATCAAGAATTTTATTCTTCAGAAAATACTTCCAATTCCGGAGTGTAATTTCGGAGATACGATTTTACTATTGAAGCTGCTAACTCAAAGGAATCTACAGGTTTTTTGATGAAAAGTGAAATTCGCAAGGACGTGGAGGTTCCATTGTTTGATATATTCTGAATCTGGCATTTAAATTCATCATCCCTAAATTTTCCTATCGTAATGCAGCATTGAGTTGGGCGCTTTTAACTTGAATATTGTAATTCAAGGACCCAATGCCTATGATTTGCATCTTTCCATTAAATTCCGAAAACCCATTATTTACTAACTAAGAAAAGAAGTTGAATACGCGTCTGAGTGGACGTTTTACCGGGCGGATTTTTCTATTTTCCTCCGAATGTGAATATCTTATTTGGTCCAAGGCAGGAAAAGAGACGAGGACTAAATGTGCTGGGAGTAGATGATCAAAATATTATCTTCGACCCGAATACTTTTTTTCTTAGACAAAAACCACTTTCGAAATTGAGCTGAACAGGCAGTTTTATGAGGTTAGACCTTTTGAGATTGCCGAACGGACCTGCTGCGGCCAAGAGTTTTTTTGAATGATTAGAAAATATGGGAGGGATTTGTTAGCGAAAGTAAAGAAACCTAAACCCCATTTATTCTTCGCATCCCACCATTACGAGTAGTGAGCCTTCTATTCGTCTTTAATTTTGGAAATATTTCAGATTCTGAAGTGGAGTTTTCAGTTTCACCCAATTGGGCTTTTACAGTAATTAGAGAGTTTCGTGTTTTTGCGTTAATAATTTTGGAGAAAAACTCAACTAAATTCGGGCTCCTGTAAAGTTACAGCTTTTACCTATGTTTCCGGCTTATTGATTTGCCTCAATCACTTCGAATCGAGGTAAACACAAATATGGAGTGACTTTATCGGGGAAAGGCTATTTTTATTCTGACAATACCATGTATTTGTTTAAATCCTGCTGTTGGGAAAGTGTTATTAATTTTGGCTTCCTTAAGTGGTTCTACAGGGAAAAGATGGTTTTGGTTGGATTTTGGTGACAAAATCTATGTTTTTCTACTTTTGATGAAATTTCCCTACCAAAATTCGACTTCTTTCTATTGAATTTGATCCTGCATCTAACCCAATTCAAGCCATTAAAGCCCCCCAATTCCTACTAATGGGGAAGTTTTTAGGTCAGTTCGTTTTCAAATGGAAAACTTATCCTGAGATTAAAATTGGTAATCAATTCAGCCTTACGATTATCCGAGGTTTTTCTATTGATTTTGGTACCAATACTTGGAGTCAAAGTGCTCAAAAAAATCTTCCCCAATTTTTTCTCGAAATATTCTACTTTTCAATACCGAGACCAAACCTTAGCGCTTGCGACCAAGGCAAGTTAGATTCTCAGGGATACGATTATGGATTTTTTTAAGTGGAATGAATCGACGCTTGATTGCGGAATTTGTCCAAGAAGATTGATGGACTCACTAAGATTTCCTCTGGGAGCTATGTTCTTGTTAAAAGGCGATTTGGCATATTTTCAAATTTGAAACTCAAAACTCTTTGAGTTTGATTATTAAAAATGCGGATGTTAACACGGCAAAAACCTACTTTGGCTTTGTTTACAAGGAGCTTTCTTTTAATCATGGGCGTATGTACATCCTCGGAATTCGCAGACGGACCTTTTCGTTTTTGAATTGATCCTGAATACCTTAAAGGAATCAGATTGTATAAATAAATTCCTTGCCATTCTGACAAACGCTTATTGGCATAGCCCTGGGACCATTTTAGGGAGAACCTTCATTTATGGGCAAGGTTCTTCTTTTATTTTAGTATCTAAACGACAGCATGTCTGTCAATCTGTCTATATGAGCAATTCGAAAATCTGTATTTCAAAATTTGATTGGTTGGTGAATTTGGCCGGAGAGAGCGAGACCTCATTTCAGCTAATCACTGACGAAGATGGCGAAAGATCAGGGCAAAGAGTTTAGAGGAAGAATATTCCCATTTTATCCTTAAGAAATACAGTGCTTTTTCTGGAGTGTGATCCCGATTACCGTGGGAAGGACAGCGATCTATCCGTTTGTAAAAAAGGCTCAGGAAGGGGAATAAACTAATTTGGGGTATGTGCGCAGGATCAATGCAAATAATTGATGATCCAGCTGGAGGATATTTACCAAGTCGTACCATTGCCAAATCATCAAAATGACGTTTTTGCCTGGATGGAAATACAAACACCCATTTTTCATTTATCCAAGGTAAGAAAAAGCGATTCCAAAGATCAAGGAGCAGGCAACCGATGACCGTATTTTAGCTAAAGTGGATACTGGAGGAAAATTTCCCGAAGAGTTCAAAAAAGATTCAAGCCTGGGAAGAGTCACTTTAAAAGACTCTGCTACCCGAATTCTCACTTGAATCCAGAGATTCCTCGTGAGGCACAGGTAGCATTAGATAACATTGCATAATACGGCTTTTCTCACTCATTTTCTTTCCTCCCAAATATAATGCTCCCTGTAGAGTCTAAGCAGCGCTTGTTGAAACAATGATGGTGTGGAAGAGCTACCCTATTGCTTGAATTTATGATGAAAGACATCCAAGATTGCTGCGAGTTTGGAAATCTGAGATTCAAAGAAAAGTTTCATACCGATATCGATCAACAACAACGAGATTTATTTCCTGCGGTCAGCAGATGAAAGTTCTCAGACGAATTGGGTGAAGAAGGTCCGGAAAAGACGGTGGAGGATCTTGGCCGTGGGTGATTTTTTGGGGGGGGAAAAAAAAAAAAAAAACTTTGGGAAATCAGGAAAGTCCATAATCACTTCGAAAAGGAGCTGAATAAAATTCTTCGAACCCAATCTGCCGCTGCAGAATATCCTATTTGCGCTTTTCAACTACGCTGAAACCGATGGTAGAGTTTGCCTTGGAATGAATACACTCAGGATAATTTTGATTCTTGAAGCATGCAAGAGATCTTTGGATAGTGATCACTTTGGCTTCAGCGAAAAGTCCCAAAGACGAAATTCAGTCGAATACTTGCGTGTTGAAGTGAAAAATGATCTCAAAGGACCAATCCTTTGCCTTTATGGGACCTCCTGGCGTCGTAAAACATCCCTAGAAAGTCAAATTGCTTTTCCGCTTTTAGGAAGGAAAATATATTCGAATGTCTCTCGGTGGACTGGTCATGATGAGCGGGAAGGATTCGTGGACAATCGAAAAACCTATGTCGGGTTGCAATGCCAGGCAAGATCATCCAGAATATGAAAAAGGTTGGAAAATCTCAAAATCGGTGATTTGTTCTGGAATGAGATCGATAAGCTTTCTTCAGACTTCAGAGGTGAATTCCAAGTTCAGCTTTTCTGGAGGGTTCTTGACCCAAGAGGGCAGAATTTTGCATTTCTAGATAATTATTTAGAAGTAGAATTACGATTGAGTAAAAGTGCTCTTCAATCGCTATCCAGCAATTCTCTGGATAATATTCAAACCAGCCCTGCGGATTAGAATGGAAATCAGTCAGGTGGGACAGGCTGATACCCAAAGGAAAAAGTCGAGATTGCTAAAAAAACACTTTAGTTCCAAAACAACGGAAGGAACATGGAGTGGAAGCCACTCAGATCACTTTTGAGAAAAGCTTGTAGTAAAAAAATCATTTGAAGTACACCCGAGAATCTGGAGTCAGGAAGCCTTGAAAGAGTGATAGGAAAGTTGTCCGAAACGTGGCCAAGTCACTGGCGATGGAGGAGAGAGTATGATCGAAAAATCACCCTGAAGCATTCGTTAGATATTAGGCTCGGAGATTTTTATAAGAAATCTTATCAGGATAATAGTGTAGCTGGCGTAGTATACTGGACTGCTTGGAACCAAGTGTTGGTGGAGAGAATTCTATTTTATCGATCCAGCTTGAGTAGAGGAAAGGGCCCAAATTGACACTTCCGGCCAACTTGGAGATGTGATGAAAGAGTCCGCCATGACCCGCACTTTCTTACTTGAAATCAAAAAGCTGAAACTTGCGGCAATCGATCATCGAATATTTGATTCCAATATGACCTGCACATCCACGTGGCCGGCGGGAGCAGTTCCAAAAAAGATGCGTGTCCTTCTGCATGAATTACGATGTTGACTGCGATGGCTTCGGTTTTACGCAAAGAAAAAATCAAAGCCAAAGTGGCCAATGACTGGTGAAATTTCACTGATTGAAAGGTAATGCCAGTGGGAGGATCAAAGAAAAAAATTCTCGCTGCCAAGCGAGCAGGAATCAAAGAGATCCATTCTTTGTAAGAAAAATAAGCGAGGACATAAGAGGAGATTGATGCCCATTACATCAAAGCATCGATTTTCATTTTTGTAGATCGAGTAGAGAGGTCTTAGATTATCGCTTTGTTGGAAAATCTAAGTGATCGGACCCGCTGGTATTCAGCTTTACTCCGGGAAACTCACTCAAAAAGATTAATCACCCTGTTTCGCTGGGTGAACAGTTCTAACTCTTCTAAGAGGATTAAAACATATTAAATATGGATAAAAATCGTAAGCCTAACTCCAAGACAAAATCGTAGTAGAGTTTAGAGATAAATATATCATTTCGGTTCAGGAATGATGCAAAAGCGGAATTGTGGCGGATTGCACTTCGAACCGAATTCGCCGACTTAATTGGTTTGAAGTCAGAAATCCAGGAAAGGTATAGTGCCTAATAACATTTCTCATGATCGGTTCGACTGGAGTCGGAAAGACTGAGATTGCACGCCGCTTAGCCAAGATAGCTCAAAAAGCACCCTTTACTTAAAAGTAGAGGCATCTAAGTTCACCGAAGTAGGATATGTGGGGAAGAGATGTGGAGAGCATTGGTGCGAGATCTGGTCGAAGCAATCGGTAAAGCGCTGGTTGCGTGAGCAGTAAAAATGAAGAGGTCAAAGAAAAAGCCACTACGCGTTGAAGAAACTGTAGATTTTAGACATTCTGATCCCACCTGTAAAAAAGTGCTGGATTCACTCGAAATGCTACCATTGAGGTAAGTGAAGATTGGAGAGCCAGTCAATGATCAGGATTTAAATGAACGGAACTCGTGAGCGATTTCCGGGAAAAGCTTCGAGATGCCGAGCTTGCATATCGCAGATTGAAAGCAATGTGAAGGCAGGTTTCACCGGTTGGGGTAGGATGAATCGGCAATGAATGATGGACGACGCAAGTATGGCTGGTCTTCAGGATTATGATATCCAACATGATTGCCCAAAAAAAGTTAAGGAAAAGAAACTCACGATCTTCCGAAGCAAGAAAGTGTTACTTGAAGAGGAGATGTCCAAGTTTGATTGATTTTGACGAAGCAAAGAAGGAAGCGATCAGATTGGCAGAGAATAATGGCATCATCTTATCGATGAAATTGATAAAATTGCTTCTAAATCACGCTAAAGGTGGGAGGGAAGGTCCAGATGTCAGCCGTGAAGGAGTACAGCGAGGACTTACTTCCGATCGTGGAAGGCTCCGCGGTTAAATTACCAAGACGGCGTTGTAAAACCTGATCACGTGTTATTCATCGCCGCTGGGGCATTCATGTAGCTAAAGCCATCTGATTTGATTCCAGAACTTCAAGGTTAGATTCCCCGATTCGAGTGGAACTTTCAAAGTCTGACTCAGCGATGATTTTTCCAAGAATTCTTCGTGAGCCAAAGAAGCTTTGACCAAAGCAATATTTCAAGCCTTATTCGAAAGCGGAAGAAGTTTACTTTGGAATTCAATGATGAGGCAGTTCGAAGAAATAGCACGATTAGCTTTTTGGATTAATCAAGAAGTGGAAAAATATCGGTGCTAGAAGTGACTCCACACCGGTGATGATTCAATTTGCTTAATGACTATTTAATTTGATGTGCCAGATACCATTCAGGCTAATTCGAAAAATCATGATCACGAAAAGGAAATGGTGGAGGATCGACTAAGCTCACTTCGTGGAAAAAAATCGAGATCTTTTCTCAATACATACTTTAAATTCAAAGGCATCTCCAGCATGCTCCTTTTGCGTTATGACTAAATCACTTCTCATTCTTACAGGAACAGGCCAAGGATTAGGCAAGGCATTATTTGGATTTGTTCTTCAAAAGGAAAATTTGTGAATCATTGGGATTTTCTAGGAATATTTCTAGGGCTTCAGTCACCAAGACTGCAAGGAGTTAAATGTCTAGATTTAGCTGATTTGGATTTGGTGGAGAATCATCTTGATTCAATTTTCCCAATTGGACAGTTCGGAAGAAATTTTTTGGTCAATAATGCTGGCTCCATTGGTGAGATTAAGCGAGTTGGTCAATTGAATCCGAAACGATTTCAGGCACTTTTTAATCTAAAAATATGCTATGCTCCAGCAATTGTTGACGAATGCTTATCTCGAGATAGAATAATGTTCAATTCGATTAAAATTGTCTGCAATATAGCTCCAGGTGCTGCGCATAAACCACTGGAAGGTTGTTCAGGCTACTGCAGCTCAAAGGCTGGACTGGCCATGTTCACTGCGTGTCTGCAAAAAGAGAATGAAAAGAAAACTGAATTCGGTTTTTTAGCTTGGCTCCCGGGATCATTGATACGGCAATGCAAAAACTAAGATTAGGGAATCTGCAGCGGAGGATTTTCCAGCCAACTGGACCGTTTTCAAAATGTATAAATCTGAGGGCAGCTCTCTTCAGGAGCCGAAAGTCGCAAAAAAAAATCGGCTATTTATTAGCTAATCCTGACAAGTTTGATTCCGTAAATCAGGATGTGCGGAATTATGATTTGCCCAGAATTATTTTTTAGGATAATCAATAACCAAGTTCTGCAGCATTACTGTATCAAGTTCTTTCCAAGAAATCCAATAGCAGCTTTGAATGCATATTGTCCTGAAGTGGGAAGATTGTGAAATGGCTCCACAAGGTAGTCAATGAAATCATTGAATCCAGGATTGTGCCTCTACCCAAAAACAGTGTACTCCACATTGATCAGGTTGCTTTTTTGTCTCATGAGAATTGTTGAAGCTGAAAGCGTGAATAAAGATTTTCTGTGATGATTCATCAGCCGAATCAGCTAATCCTAGCTCCTTTAGGACGATTTCTTGCGGTTTGCTTCGCCTTCAGCGCAGTCCGAGGATAAGATGCGTTTCTTGGATTTATATTGCCTTTGTTTTCAAACGTTTTTGCCATTCATCGCCATATCTCTCCAACCCCTTGGTCCGAGTGCGCCCTTATCATGGTCTCGTAAATTTAATCATCCCAGGAAGATTGGCATGTCTAAAGCAATATAATTTTTCCTCATAACCATCAATTTAGCGATGATTATTTTGTTTATTTATCCTAATTCTTTACTTTTAGAGCAGTTATTTATATTTTCAAACCAAATTATTATGTCTACCGGAACAGTAAAATTTTACAATGAAGCCAAAGGATTCGGGATTTATCGTAGACGACGACACTCAAAGCGGAAGTTTTTCGTACACGCAAACAGGATTTAATTAGACCAAATTTGCCAGAACGACAAAAGTTACATACGAAGTCAAAGATGGCTTAATAAAGGGCCTAATGCTGGTCAACGGTCAAAAGAGCTTTAATACAGCATTTTAAGTTTCTGTGTTTAATGGATCCTCTGAAAGGGTTATCCTTCGGAGGATTTTTTTGTTTTCAATTGTTTTTGATGGGACTACTTTCTTGATTCGAGTCCTGGTGATTCCCAGCTGCTGGAATGGTCGAATTCCTTCCATGAAAGGACGGAAACGGATTTTGAGGTATAAAATTCGCGTTTTGGAAGGGATTTCGATCCCATTTCTAGAAAAGATTCAAAAAATTGGCCGTCCAATAATTTCTGCCCGTACATCGATCCAAAAATCAATAACTTTCTACCCAAAATAGCAACTCTAAAATCAACGGAACTATCGCCGAAAAGTTTCTGCATTAATTTTACTCTCGAGTGCGGTTTTCAAGATTTTTTCCATGGATTAGAGCCTTCTCAATTAATGTTTTTACTTTTTTTCCATAATTCCGACGTTCATATTGCTACCCCAAATGCGTTCACGGTCTATTTCTTCGTCGCTTAATCTTGATTTTAAAGTCCAATTGGATCAGGCTTTGTGAAAGCAGGAATCCACCATTTAGTAAAATAAAATCTTGAACCATCATAGGCTTGAATTTTACTTCGCTCGAATAATACCCACTTTCTTTTTACGGTATCCACTCAGGTTTCCTACTTCAATTTCGTCGCCGATCGAATGGGTTTTTTCAAAAAAAAAGCTAGAATTTATGCCAGATTACCAAGGTGTTTTATTTATTCGTTTGAAGACCAAAGGCCTATGGCCTACGGGAGAGTTGCTCCAAAGGACAATGGGCGGATATTGTTTCCAAAAAGGGATTTTAGCGGGCTTTTGTCATTGCAAAGCATAAATCCGGACAATAATTAATAAGCAAAGACGAATTTCAGGAGAAATTCGGAAACTTCCTAACCTTTTTGGTTTACCGCGAAAATGAGAAAAAGGGGATTTTCTTTTGCGTCGCTTGGAAAAAAGAAAAAGGCCCCAAAAAAATAGGGCTTTTAATTTTTTTTGGTTTTTTTATTTGGGGCTTTTTTTGGTAAAAAAAAAAAAAAAAAAAATTGGAAAGAGAATTTCACTAGAAATTACAAAAAAAAATAGGAGAATAGTTGAAAATCACTCTCTCTTT
>Ga0163217_1046246_pt1 | contig 14931 bp, 16 predicted proteins | sample SynspAceP_FD_185933 | JGI IMG/M metagenome (GOLD analysis project Ga0163217, IMG submission 185933) | Saline lake microbial communities from Ace Lake in Antarctica - Synechococcus sp. Ace-P (PacBio error correction) | ecosystem: Environmental > Aquatic > Non-marine Saline and Alkaline > Saline ... | reverse complement strand
ACTTCGATTGTTCAACACCAAACTTTTCGAGGGGGGGCCAAAAAGCGGGGCAGGGACAGGGGCAGCGGGGGCCGCGGTTATGTGGGGCGCGCGCGGTTGGGGGCTGGGGTGCGGGCGGGGGGTCGGGGCCCGGGACAAGGGAGTTCGGGGTCGTCTGGCTCAAAACGAAAGGGGCTTTCTTTTCGGGAGGGGACAGGACCGTTCGGAAGCCAAAAAAAAAACCCTTGATTCAAGGGGGGCCCAACCTTTGTGCTGGTTTAACCCGGTTGGAGATTTTCTCGGGCCCCACTGGGCCCGGGGCCCAATCGCAAAAAAGCAAAAAAAAGGAGCGCCGCGGGGGGCTTTGGATTGGAAACGGCTTCGAGGCTGGTTCATCGTTCGGGGGGGGCGCCGGAAAAAAACGGGCCCAAACCGGGCCCTTTCAGCGAGGCGGGGGTTTGATTCGGGAATTTTTGTTCCCCCTCGAAACCCCGCCCGGGGGCGGGCGGCTGGTTGGGGAGGGCCAGGCAGGGAGAAAAGCGGGGGCCCGGTTCGGCCGGCCGGAAACCTCAGAGGGGGGCCAGAGCGGGGTGACGGAAATGAAAAAAACTTTCGCCAGCCCTTTGAAGGTGGGGCTTGCCTTTCCCTCCAAACGGGCTGGGGCGTGGTATTTTCAGGGGCAATCGAAAACCGGCGGCTTGGGCCATGATTTGAGCTTTCCCATAACCGGGGGAACAAGGGGGCCCCCAGGCAATTTTTCCAGCGTGAATTGTTTGATTTTTCGGCCCATTTTCCCGGCTGGATGAGGGCCCAAGAGGGGACCCGTGTGCGGTTTGCTTTGAGGGGGCTGGTGCACGGGTTTGGCCGGCTTTCCGGTGGGGGGGAGGGCGGGCCAAGGGGGGACCGGGCCACCAAAGTGGATAATTGGGAAGACCGTATTGGGGCAAAAATTATCCATTTCCCAAGGCTCATGAAGTGGGGTTGCGAAGCGGCGTTTCGCGGTTTTCGGCTTTTCAAAAAAACCCCACCGCGATCTTTGCTGGTGTTGGTTTTTTTCAAGGGGGGCGGGGGAAATTCCCAGGGGCGGGTCCGTCGGCGGGTGGGGGGGTGCGGTTTTGGGGTGATGGGGGAGTGGGGCGGTGGGAGCACAGCACCCCCAGCCAAAAGCCGAGCAGGGGCACCCCAAAGGGGCGATGGGGCCTGTCCTACCCACGCATCTCCGCTTATGGCCGCGGGGGGACTACAGTGGAGCCCGGCCCCGGCGGAAGATTTCCGTGGTATGCCAAGGGAAACCATTTGCTTGGATTTCGGGGGGCCCGAATTTTCCCGGAATTCCCCAAACCCCCCCGCCGGGGCCGGGAAGGGGTGAGGGGGCCTGGGTACCCCAAACCGGCCGCGGCGAGAAGAAGTAAATTGGGCCCCCTGAAAGGGGCCCCCGTTTTTCGGCCTCCGTTGGGTTCAAGGGGCCTCGGGGGCTCCATAAACCCCCACATATTCCCCCGCCGCCATGCCGGAATTAAGGGGGCCAGGGAAGGGGGCCGAATTCCGGCTCTTTGAAACCACCCCCAAATGTCGGTTTTTTGGAGGCTTTAAAAAGGCCCCGGCGGTTAGGCCATCGGGAAAAGGGGGGGCAAAGGGGGAACATTCCAGCAAGGGCGAATTTCCAGGCGTTGGGGGGACCGGTTTGCCGAGCTGTACGGACCTCGGGCCTAGGGATTTGTAATTCGGGGCAGGGCCCACCGGAGATTTTCACAAAAGCGGTTTGTAGTGGGGGGGGGCCCGGGGGTGCCGGGGGGCCGCTGAAATAAAAAAACTTTGGGGGCAAAGGGGCGCGGCGGGGCAAATGTGACCAAGAAAAGCCCGCCTCGCTGGTTGGAACCAAAAAAGCAGCAACCGAGGCTCCAGGGGGGCCCCCGGGTTTTCCCACTGGCGAAATTTCTTGGTTCCAACCGGGCGGCGGGGCCTCTCCGGCGGGGGTCGTGGGCGGCCGCCGTGTTTCGCTGATAGGCGATTGCCCGGGGGGAGCTTCTGTGGAACCACCAGCTTACCCAGGGGCCCCATGGGGTTGGGCGGGCTCCACCGGTGACGGCTCTTTTCAAGGCCCGCGGGGCGGTGGGTTCGTCACCCGGGGCGGCCGGAAAAAACTTTATGGAACAAAAACCCTTTGCCGGCCCGCTGCAGCAAAAAAACAGGGGGGCAGGCGCTCCTTTCTTTCGGCCCAGCTCAAGGGAGGCCCCGCCAAAAACCCCCCGGCGTGGGAAGCCAGCCCCGGGCGTCAAAACCGGGGCGGCCTGTTAACCCTTTCCACTCGGTCTCAGGGCCCGGCGGGGGCGGGGCAAAAAGCTGGGGGGGAGGGGGGCCTTGGCCAGGGGGCCCCCGCCGGCCCCTCAGGAACCGGACGAACGGGGCATTTCGGGGCGCCCCGGCCAAGCATCCCTCTGGCTACCAACCCCAACCCGGCGTCGAGGGCGGCGGGCTTTTGGGGCTTTCCGCTACCAGGCCCCCCAGGGAAAAAACCAGTGCTGGCGGGGCCGGGGGGGGCCGGTCAAAGGCGGTCATGGCACTTTGATTTCCAGGAAGCCAGGGGGGCGAAGACCACTTTTGTTGCCCCAAAGCCAGCCAAGGGGACCAAGCGGGGGGGCATGGGCTGCGGGGCCCCCAGTGGCGGCCAGCCAAAAAGCAAAAGCGGCCCCCAGCTTGAGAACGAGAGGGGATAGGGCCGCAAGCGCCACGGGGCGAAAAAGCACTTTGGAGAGGCAGGGGAAAAAATTTTTTCCCCAATTACGGCCTGCGGTTTTTTGGCCTTGGCTCAGGCCTCGAGGGAAAAAGCCGGGCGGGCGGGCGGCGGGGCCAAGATTCCCCTTTTTTCCCAGGGGGGCCTGGGCTTTTGCCTTACCTCCAAAAGGGCTCTGGCCCCAAGGGCCCTTGCTTCTCCCATAGGTTTTTTTCAGCGGGCCTCGGGAAACAGCGCACCCCTGGAACATGTTTACAAACTACATCAAGTACTCAAAGAGCCGGGCCCTTGGGGGCGGTCCCACCCGGAACGGGGTGGCCCGGGGCCGCCAAGGGGGCCTTTTCCAAAGGGCTCCGCCCAGCTCCCGAGTATTCTTCTCACAACCTGGCGCTTTGGGGGGAACTTTGGAGGCCCAGGGTGTTCGATTTGAAGCGGGGAACCTAGCCACCAGGCGGGGGTCCGGCCCCGGCCTTGGGCCCATCAGCTGGCGCAAAGGTGGGGGCCCTCCGCCTTGATTCCGGGCCCAAGCCGCCTCGGGGCACCCGGCCTTTCGGGGGAGCCCCGCTTCGAAAACCGCTTGTGGCCCACTCCTTTGGGGTGATCCTCCGGCCCCGGGCCCCAACAGCTTGTTCCAGCAAAGGGCGGGGGGGGGCCGGCTCGGGGGCCGGCCTCTCAAGCCTGGCCCTGGAAAATTTCTTTTTTGGCAGAGGCCCGGGGGGCTTGGGGGCGGTTCAGGGCCGGGCCCGAGGCTTGCCCGCTTTTTCCTGGCGCTCCTTTTTTTTCCAGCTTCAAAAAGCACAAAAGCCACCCTTTGCTGCTCGGGTGTTTTATGAAGGAGCCCAAAAAAAAGGGCTTCTAGCTGGGGACGCATCCAGGCTGAGGCCCTCAAGCTGGATCCCGAAAAAACCAAAAAAGCTGGCTTGGCTCAATTCGGGGGAGGGGAGCGGGTTCAATCGGGCGGGGACGGGGGGCCCATCTTCAGAAGTGGGTTGTTCCATTGTCCGGGGCCCGCTAAATCCTCCCGTGAAAATTTCAAAAGCGGGGAAAAGGGCCCCTCGATCTTTTCTTTCCTGCAGGCGGGGCGTGATCCAGGCACCCGCTTTTCCGGGGCGCGGAACGGCACAAACAAAATAGCTTGCGGTTGGAAAGCCCGGGGGCGATGGCCCTTTCGCCCCCAAGATCCCTGGGGTCCGCCGATTTTTTTGTGGTCGGGAAGGGCCCTGGGCGGTTAGAAGGCGTTTTTTCGAGCTGGGTTCGATTTCCCAGGGCCCCTCCCGCACCCTGGGCGCCAATGCCCTGGGCCGTTTTTTGGTCCGTCCGCGGGGGCTCATGGGCTTGAAGGGGCATTCCCAAGGGGAAGATGCAAAGAGGAGGAAAACCCGTAACCGGCCGGAGAATTCAACTCCAGCCGCTGGGGCGGCGGGTGCGCAAGCCTTGCAGAAAGCCGGCTCCAGGGGGCGCGGGAAAGGGCCTCCGGCGTTTGTGTAATTTAGTTAAGCTTGTAACCTCAAGTTGGATTCAGGGGTTTCAAAGGGGGCGGGGCGAAAGGGTCCAAGGTTTTTTTTCCCACTGGGGGAGGCCTAAAGGGGCCGCACCCCAAACCCTTGTTGCCCCCCTTGGGCTGAACTTAAGGGCCATTTCTCGGGATGCGGCAACTGAATTTCAGGGGCTGGGCCAGGGGGGGGCCCTGTATAGCTTCGAAAAGGCTCGGGGGGTTCAAAAAAGGCGGGCCCGGGGCCGAGGGTCTCACGGTTTGAACAAGCCGCACCCAGGGGCCAGGTTGGCGGGGCAAAAGGGCGGGCGGGGAATAGGCCGGGAGGCTTCGGGTTTTCGGTCTGTAGGGGGCCTCCCGGGCATCCCCCCAGGCTGGCCACCTGCCGCCCCTTGGGGCTGGAATCCATTAAAAACGAATCCAGGGCAAAAAAAACAAAAGCCCATTTCCCGGGGGGCCGACAGCCCGCGGGCGGAAACTGGGGCCCCAGGGGCAAACGGCCCTGGCCTTGGGGGGGGGCTCGAAAAGTTGGCCCCAGGGGGAAGGCATGCCGGGGGAGGGGAAAAAAAAAACCGGATTTATTCGGCCCGTTGGCCTTCGAAGGGCCAAGGGGTAATGGGGGGCCGGGGGCAGGTCCTTGGCAAAAAAAAACTGGGTGTAATTTTTCAAACAAAGGGCAGGATTGCCGGAAAGGGCCACGGGGCGGGGTGGGCGGAATTGGGGGCGGCCTGGTGAGAGTTTGCCGGCAAGGCTTGGGGCCCGTCCCAGGTGGCTTTGGAGTGAATGGTCCAGCGCCACCATGAGGCCGGCCCAAGGCGGGCCAAAAGGGGGGGGGGCCCTTCCAAGCAGTTGGGCCGGGAGGGTGGAACACCTCTATGGCGGGCACTGCCGGGCAGACCGAAAACTTTCAATTTAGGACAAGGGGCCCGGCGAGGGGGGCGCCGGAAATACGCCGCAGGGCCCCCATCGCCCAACCGCTTGCTTTGCTTCCCAGCAGGGCGGGTTTTCGGTGGGGCCAGGTTGAAGCGGTTTTATTTTTTTGTCGGGATTGCTCGGGGGGCGATTTTCGAGTCGAACAAGGCTGGAAGGCCCTCGCGTCGATAAAGGAGGGGAAAAAACCCCAAAGGCGGGGCAGTTGTTTAGGGACGCGGGGCTGAGGCCCTTTCCCACTGGCCAGGGGGGCCGCTTTTTTCCAGATACGATGGGGCGGAACCCGGGTGGAGAAATTTCGGATTTTCAGGGCCAACGGCCTGTCGCTCCAGAAAAGGACTGCCGCTCCAGGAAACTGGGGTTGGCTTTTTTTTCATTTGAAGGGGCACGTCCCTAAGCCCAAGGGGAAAGGGGGCCGCTTGGGCCAATTCCCAGGGCGGGTTGGCCCCCGGGGGGGGAAAAAGAAAAGTTGGGCGGTTAAGGTGGGGGGGCGCGACATTGCTCTGCCGGGCCGGCCGTTCAGGGGGAAAAACTTGCCGCCGCGGCAGGCACCCATCCGGGGAGCTCATTTGAAAACCTTTGGCGTTTGTTAATATTTCGGCCCCACGGGGCAAACCAGGGCGCCTTGGCTTGGAAAAGGGGCCCGGGTAGGGGGCCGGTAGGGACTGGGTCGGGTCCACTGCCCAGAGCAAGCCCCATGTCCCCCACCTTCTGCAGGATTTTCCGCTTTCCGCAAACCAAAGGCCAATTTTCTGCCCCCCCTGGCCCCTGTAGCTTTTCGGCCACAGGGGGGGGGGGGGCAAACGGGCCTCCCCAACTCGGGCCTCGCTGGGGCCAAGTGCGGGCACAAAACCGGGCGGCCCAGGGCGGGGCATAAGGGCGTTCGGGGGGCTTTCCGGAAACCAAAGGCTTTGAAGGGATGGCCGAAACGGGGGAAAGCCCTCCGGGAGAATGGGGCAAGGGGGGGCGGCGGGGGCGGCCGGGGCCCAGGCTTTGCAATTCCCACTTTTTTTTCCCCAAAACCGGGGAGGCAGGGGGTGGCCCCGGCTTGGCACCGCCAATAAGCGGGGGGGGCCGGCCTTTGCCCAAGGGCCCTTCACGGCCCTAGGCCCCGGGGCGGGGGGCCGCCAAAGGCCTTTTCGCTTTCAAGCCCAAACAGTTCTTTTCCGAGGGCGGCTGGTTAGGGGCCCGCCATTCGGGCGATTTTGAAGGTGCGTAATCCCACGGCCGTTTGCGCCCCCCCAACCCCAAAAAAAAACCGGTTTGCGGGATGGGCGTTATGGGCTGCCAAGCCAGACGGCCAGATTATTTTGAACGGGGCCTTCGGTTTGTTCCGAAAGGTGTGGAAAAAGCCCGGCCGAGGCCCATTTGGGGGGGGGCTGGATTGGGCCGACTCCTCACCAATTCGGGGCGGGGGGGGGGGCGCCGCCAAAAGCCCAAAAGTCCGGCAAGGGGCCGGGGGCCCAACCGAATCTTGGCGGAGCTTCTTTGGGCCAATAAAGGGGGGGGGGGCCGGCTTCGGGAAACCAAAAAGGGGGCGGCCCCCCCGCCCCAGGGGGCCCGCCGGTTCGAACGCGGGAAATTGCGGGGATTGAAACCCGAATTCGAGCAGGTCCAATGGAGGCAGGAGCTTCCCCTGGTGCTTGCTTGTGCTCCATTGGCTTGCAAGGGCCCGAGATTCCAAAAAAACAAGCTCCCCACGGAGGGGTCTGGGCCTCAGGGGGGGGGCCCGAATTTCCCTTTTGGGCCTCCCGCTTTTCCAGCAGGGGGGGGCCGTCCAAGGGCCCGGGCGATCCCACCCGGGCCCGGGCAGCCAAGGCGAATTTCACCTCAGGCGATTTCCACGGGGGCGGCTTGAGCAGGGGGGGAAACCCCCCCCGTTCCCGGACGGGGGGGGTATTTATGGGGCGGGCGCCGGATGGGCCGGGTCCGGTAAATAGGGAAATTTGGGAAACAGGGGGTTTGGGCCCCATGCGGGGGCTTTGTTTCGGGCGGGGTAGTAGGGGAGGCGGGGCAGGGGAAATGGCTGGGGCCCAGGCAGGCCAGGAAGGTTTACGGGGAAAAAAAAAACCCCAGGGGTGGTGGTGGGGGGGCCGGATGGTTGCCAAAACCTTCGGGCGGGCTTGGCGGGGTTTTCAGGCCCATTCCCCTGCAGGGCCGAGAAGGGGTCTTCGGGGCTTCCAGGGGGGGCCCCGCCACCAATTCTTTTTCTTTCCGGGGCTTCGCCGGGCCGTGTTTGGGGGGGACCCCCAGGCGGATCCCAACAAGGGCCTTTCGGGTCGGGGGGGCGGCGGTGGGGCCCATGGGGGGGCCCCTTAAAAACCTGTTTTGCTAGATTTTCTGAATCGTTGTAAGGGGGGGCGGTGCAGGGAGGCGGGGAGTCAAGGCCCCGGCGGGGACCGTACGGATCCAGCCCAAAAGGTTTTCGTTTCACTTCTCCATTTTTGGCAGGGGGGCCGGCGTGAGGGTATGGGCAGCAAGCCCAGCCAAAACGGCTGAAACCAGGGCGACGGAAAAAAAACCGGTCCAGGGCAACGAATGTCTGCCGGTTATTCCGGGGGTGGGCGGGTGGCCAAAAACAACGCCGGGGGCTGATTCCGCCTTGACCCAAAACCAGCCTTTTTCAGGTTGCGGGAGCTTCCCATACCGGTTTGCGAGGGGGGAATCCCTTCGGCAAAAGGCCGAAATTTTTTTCATGAACCCCGGGGGGCGGGCTTCCGTTCAAAGGGATCGGGGCCCGCCCTGGGGGAAAAATCCTGGCCTGGAGGGGCGGGAAGAGGAGAAGGGCGGCCAAGGCTGGCAGGGGGGCCAGGGGGGGCCCAACCGGGTTCGTCGAAGCCACCGCCCGGTAAAACAAACGAGGCATCGGGGGGCCTCAACCCCCCACCTTTCTGGCCCATTTGGGGGGGCCTCGCGAGGGCTACCCGGCCAGGCTTTGGAATTCGTTAATTTTTCCCCGACCCAAACCCCAGTCAGCCCGGAGGGAAAGATTCGACCTGCTTGCGGCCCTTTCCGCTCGGGGGGGGCCGAATGTTTTCGGCCCCCCGTTGCCGGCGGGCGGGTTTCCCTTACGCGACCAAAACCAAATTACGTTGGAAAAAGCTTCTGCCGGGGGGGGGCGGCTCGGCGCCGAAAAAAACCCACGGAGCCATTCTGGGCCAAAAAAAAACCAGGTTCCGGACAAAAATTTCTCGCCAAACCCGGGAAGGGGCGCGGGGCCCAACTAAAACGCACCCACCGGTTTTTTCCGGAGAATCTGGGAGGCAGGGGAACCGGCGGGCCAATTTGTTGGGATATATTGGCCTGGGGTTGGTCGGCAAAACCGGAACGGGCCGGCCAACCCTATTTTTTGGCCCGGTGGTGGCGGGGGGGGCTTTATTCTCCAAGGTGGGGAGGCCGTTCGCCCGGCCGTTGCGGCGTGCGTGGCTCGCGAAATCCCCCCATTGGGGGGGCAAGGCGGGGCCGCTTTCCAACAAGGCTGGGCAAAACCGGCTTGGGCGAAACTGAAAAGGGTGCGGAGGGGAAGGTCGATCCCCCCCACCGAGGGGGGATTTCGGTGGGGCACGCAAAAAAACAGGGGGGCCGGGGCATCACCAGCCCCACCCCTGGAAGGGGGTCCGGGTTGTATGGGGGGGGGGACGGCTGGTTTTCGGATCGGGACGGGAATCAAGAAAAAAGCGGGCCCTAGCCACGATCCTTACCCGGGGAAACTTTAGCCTTCTTGGGGGCGCGAAGATGGTGTTCCTCGGGAGGGGAATGCGTGGAGGCATTTCAATGGTTGGGGGCCGGCGGGCCGGTTTTTTCGGAAGGGAACCCCGGCCCGGCCTCCTCGGGGGCCCTGGGGCCACTCTGGGATCGTTTTGGGGGACGGGTTGGCCTTTCTGGGCGACAAGGGCCGGCGGGGGACCGCTACCGCCCTCCCCGCCGCTTTTCTTACACCACCCCCCGATTTGGTGGCGCCAAAAAGGGGGCTCAAAAAAGCCAGCCCCGGGCGAAGCGCCTTTGATGGGGGACGCGGGGGGCCAAAAAACCCTTGATGAGAAAAGGGGGCATTGGGGGCCGCGCGGGCACCCTTGGGAGTGGTTGGATCGCGAGGCGTTACGGTGAATGGGTAGGCCGGGGGAAAGAAAAACGGGGCGATTGGGGAACCCAGGGGGGCCAAAAAAAGCTTTTGTGCGTGGGCGCCAGTGGCGGGAAAGCTGCGGGGGGGCTGGGGGAAGGGCCGCCGATTGTTTGCTTGCAGGGGCAAACTTGGGGGCCGATTCAGGGACCCCAGCGGGGGGCCCGGTCTTGGGCAAGGGAAAAAAGTCTGGGCCAGGCTTGCGGGCGGGTTGCTTCACCCCAGGTCCCCCCCGCTTCGGGAGGGGTTTTTGAAAATCACCCCGGCGGGACGGGGCCGGATCTTTTCTGGGCTTGCGTTTGCGGCGAAAGTGGGCAGGGGGCGGTCGCACCACCTTTACCGGGGAGGGGGGCCTTGATCGAGGGTGGCCGAGGCGTGTGGAACCACGCCAGCTGGGGGTCTTTCTGGGGCAACGGGGGGAAGGTTGGGATGGGTTCGCTTGGCGCCAGTTGTTTTTTGGCCGGTCTCTTGGGGCCTTGGGCGGTTTTTGCTGGGGGGCATTGGCCCAGGAATAGGGGTGGGGGGCTTGGTTCCATGGGCCGATTCCTTTTTCTTGCCCCCGCCAAAACCTTTTGCTGCCGCCGGCGAACCGGAGATTGGGGTTGCCCGGTCCTGGCTGGACTTCGGTTTCTGACGGGAAAACTGGGCCTCGGCAAACGGGAAAGGTGTTGGCTTGCCTAGCGGGGTGGGCCGCGGAAACGGGCCCTTGGGCTATTGGCCCGGGGGGGGGGGGGGGGGGGGGGGGGGGGGGGGGGGGGGGGGGGGGGGGGCCCGGAAGCTGGGGGGGGGGCCCGCGGCGGCCATCCGGGGGGCAGGCGGCCTTGGTGATGGGGATCTCTACAGCCTTTGGGGGGTGTGGGGGGGCCCCTGGGTTTCTTGGGGGTTCAAAAGTGGGCGAGGAAGGCCGCAGGGTTTGCTGGACTCCCAAGGCAGGGCCTTTTTTCCCTTGGGCGTTTTTGCCGAAGTGGAATTTGGGCGGTTCGGATCCCCCCGTTTCAGGGGCCGCCAAATTTTCCGAACCGGCCTCCTTGGGGGATTCGCGGCCGGGGATCCCGCCCCGGGGTTTTTTTGCCAAGCCTTCACCGGGGCCGGGCGCAATTTTGGCCCTGGAGGGCGGTATTTTTTCTAAACAAAAGGCTTGGGGCCGATTGCCCGAGAGCAACAGGGGGGGGGCCATGGTTTTTTGCCCCAGGGGCGGACCGGCAAAACCCCGTGGTTCTTGGGTGCCAAAAACCGCCGGGGCAAGGGGCGGCCAGCGGGCGGTGGGGGGGGGGGGGGGGGGGGGGGGGCGGGGGGGAGGGGGCAAACAGAATCAAACTTGCCCCAAAACCCCAGCAGCGCGGCCGAAGCAAACTTTTCCGGTCGGCCCCCCAGGGGGCGGTTTATGCCCGCGGTTGGGGGCTTGGCGGCGAAATTTCGCGCCAGGCAGAAAGCAAGGAGTGATGGGGCTTGTCGTAAGGGGGACCGGCCCTTTCTTGGCCCCTGGTTGTTTGAAAACCCTTTTGGGGGCGCTCTTCCCGCCCGTCTAGGTGGGGGGGGGATTTTTTCAGTTTCTTTGGGGGGGGCGTGCTTCTGGGGGGCCGCTTTCCAAGTGCCGCCCAGGGCGAAACAACGCCCAGGGGGGGCGGAATATGTAAACCGCTTTGCAGAGGGCATTTTCCTCCCTCCAGCTTGGCCAACCCCGGGCCGGGAGGGTGGGAACCCCAAACGCCAGCAGTTTTTGGGCTCAAGGCCGGCCTTTGGGGGGTGGGGCGTTGCAGGAATCGGGTGGGGTTTGGTTCTTTCAAAGCTTTGGTGAGGGATTCCCCAGGGGGGCCGGGGCTGGGGCCCAGTTTCCCGAAGGCGGGGGTGGGGGGGGGCGCCTTGCCCAGGGCGAGGTTTCTGAGGGCGATGCCGGCCCCTTTTGGCGGGGGGCGGGCTTTGGGTTGGGGGGAATGAGGTGGCTTGAAAGGAAAACTTGGGCTTGGTTGGCGGGTGAGACGGTTTTTTTGGCCCCCTGTCGCTTTACGCAGCCGGCTGGGAGGTTCAAGTTGCGGGCGGGAAACTGGAAAAGGGCCCCAGGCCAGGAGGCGGTGGGGGGGGCAGGGGGGGGCTAAGCCCCGCCGGGTGCTTTTTGCGGGGCAAGCTTGGGTTGTTCCGGGCCCAATTGCCCCAGAAACCTGATTTTGCCAGGGGGCCGCCGCCGGGCGAAGGGGACATCACCCGGAAGGACCCAAAGCGGACAGGCTTTTTTCTTGGTATTTGGTCCGCTGCGTTCAAAAAAAAACCTGGGAAAAACCTGAGAATCGAAATCCGATTCGGACGGTCGGGCTCCCTCCGAAAAACAGGGGCCCCCCGCCGGGTAATTCGTTTCGGGGGCCCCCGCATTCAAGGGGCGGGGGCGGGGGCCGCCGAGGGTCTTCCCCCGATTCCGGGGTGCCCCAAAAAAGGCGGCTTACCGGGGGGGGACTTCTCCCTTGGGTTTGAACGGGGGTCCCCGTCTGATTGCAAGGAGATGGGGGGGGTTCTACGAACAGGGGCAATGGGGGGCCCAAACCCCAGCTCTAAACCGAAAAAAGGGTTCCCCCTTTGCACGCAGGGGATTTCCACGAATTGAAAACGAGTTCGAAGGGGGGACTCCCAGGGTTTTTTGGCAGTTTTTTGCTGGGTCAGAAAATTGAAACCGGCCTGTTGGCCCACGGGGCAAGCTTCGATTTCTTCAGGCCTTCTACGGTTGCAAGGGGGTTTGAGGGGACCCGCTCCCCGGGAAAGGGCCCGCCGGCCCGGAACCCCAAGGGGGGCCCGAAACCGGCTTTTCTGGGAACGGGAGCCTCGGGGGGAGCCCTGGCTCCCCGCTGGGTTTAAAAACCCGGGGGGACGCCCAAAAAACGGCCCCCCCGAAAACCAAACCGATCGGGCCCAGGGGCGGCGAAAAAAAAAAGGGGCAGTAGGCAGCCCAACCCTCCAGGGGGCGCCAATTTTTCGCCCCCCCGGGGGCCCCACCGGCCAAATGGGGGGGGGGACCAAATTTTGGGCCTCGCCTAGCCAACACCCAACCGTTGAGGAAAGCAAGCAAGGGAGTGGGGAACAAAACCCGGCCGACATTTGTTGCCTGCTTCTTCCGGGGGCGGCCCTGGATTCAGGCACGCGCTCGAGGCTCCCTGGGCGAATTCGGAAAGCAGGGGGGGGGCGAATTTGGTGTGATTACGGGTCTGGGGGTTTCGTTTCGGGAAACTACGGGGCCAGCGCCATCGCCAAGGGGGGGGAAACTTGGTTGCCGCAGGGGGAACGGAGCCTGGCCCAGGGACCCGGGGGGGCCTGGAAGGGAAGGCACCTTCCAACCGTGGGTCGGGTTGAAAAAAGTTTCTGGGGGGCTTGGGGGGGCGGGGGGGCCTCGCCCCTCAACTGGATCCCGCCATCGGCCTTGCCAAAGGTGAGCCGGCCGTTGGGTGGAAGGGGGCACGATTTTCAAACCACCTGACGTTTGGGCCCTTTTGCCCAAACACTGGGTGTTCATCCCGGCCCCTGGGGGGGGCCTCTTGGGCCCTGGGGCTTTGAGGCCGAAGGCGGCCCAGCGGGCTGCGTTGCTTCGCGTTCAATGCCATTCGTTGATTTTACTCCGGTTACCCCGGGGGACTTGGGGGGGGCCGGCCCCGGGGAAACTTATTTCCTTGGCCGGCCTGTTTCAGGGGGGCATAAATTTCTGGGCCCGAATTTTTCTGGCCAGGGCAAAGAAAAGGCGGCCGTGCGAGGGCCCAGGGGCCAACAGGCTTGTGGAGACAACCCTGGTGGAGTGGGGGAAAAAGGCCAGGATTTTCGTTTCGGGCTAAAGGGGGGCTTCACGGGGGGCTTTCGGGTTTTTACCGGGGATTGAAAGGGGCCACCTGGGGAGGCTTGCTAACGCCGGGCTCGGTTGGCTGGGAAAAAAAACCTGGGAGCCTGGCTGTTGGGGAACAAAGGGGTTTTTGCGGGCATTCGCCGGGGGGGGGGAGGGAAAAAAAGCCTTTCAAAAAAGCGGAGGCGGCGCCGGGGGGGGGGCCTTGAATTTTCTTGTGCCCAGGCCCTGGCGGGGGGGGGGCCCAGGGGGGGGGCTGGCAAGGCAGGCTTTTTTGAAAAATTTTTTCAGCATTGGCGGCAGTTTCCAAGCGGCGAAAGAGCTTTCCCTTTTGGCGGGAACCCCCTGGGGCCCGTTGGGCCAGGGGGCCCTGGACCGCCGCTTTCGGGGATCGAAAATTGGGGCCTTCGGGGGGCTGGCTCGGATGGGGGCCGATTGGCAGTTTCCGCCTCGGGCGCCAACAAAACCGCCCCGTTTTGCTTGGGCGGGGGCCGAATTTTCCCCCGGGAAGCGTTGTGGGGGTTCCTGTAGCTGGGGCGGCCCGCGGCAAAGCGGGACGGGTTCCAGGGGATCTTCGAGTAGGCCCCCCTGGGGCCCAGGCTTGGTTGGGGGCGGGGGCAGGGGGCGGGGAACTTGGGGGTTGTGGGGGGTTGGGGCTTGGTGGGCCTCGGAAGGCGGCGGCCTGGGTGGAGCGGGTCCGATTTTCCTTCAATTGGGGCCGGTTTCCCCGGCATTTTTGGCCAAACTTTGTGGCCGGCCCGCCTACCGGGGGGGGAACCGTTGCTGCCAGGTTTTTTCGAAAATTTTTTTTTTTTTTTCTGAAAAAGGGCGGCCGGCGTGGCTTTTTTCTGGCTTGAGAGGGGGCGAGGGAGGGGGCCCCCTCTCTCGGGGGCATGGGGATCTGGGAGGAGGGGGGGCTTGGTGGGGGGGCCGGGGTCAGCCCGGAAGCAGGTTTGGGCCCCGGGGCCGGGACGCCTGGGGTCGGCGATCCGGATTCCCGGGGCCGGCTTTGCCAACTGGCAAACCACCGGGGCGAGGGGGGAAGGCCCGTTCTGTTTTGGCCGCCCAGGGTTGAGGGCAGTTGCGCGGTAGAGGGGAATCGGCTCCGGCCTGGGGCCGATTTTCGCTTTTCCAAGGGGGGCAAATCTTCTTGGGGCTTAGCTTGCGAAGGTTTTTGTTGCTGGGAGCAAACGCCCCCGATCGCTGGCCGGCTTCTAATCAAAAAAACGGCCCTGCCGGGGGGGCCAGCCCCACTTTTTTGTTCCGGGGGCACCCGTTTTCGGGGCCCGGGGCTTGCTTGAATTTTTTAAACGGGGGCGGGGAGGGAAACGGGCCGTTGTGTCGGCTTTTACAAAAAAACCCGGAAACGTTTTCCTTTGCAGGTTATGGAGCCGGGCCAGGGGGCGGGGCCCAGGGTGGGAAACCCGGGGGGGGCCGAATTCAAAAAAGGGAGGAACCCGCCCCCCGCGCCCCATGGGGCTGATTGGCGAGGGGCTCCGACCCCGGGCCCGGCGGGCCGGGGCCCGGGCCGCCCTTTTGGGTTTTGAAAGGCCCAGCCCCAAAAGCGGAAACCCGTGACGGAAGGGGAAACGTGGGAATTTTGGAATTTCCGTTCGAATTTTTTGCGCGTGCAAAATTGGACTGGGGGAACGGGGGGTTGCGAAGCGGGGGGGCCCAGCCAAATTCCAAGGTGGCCGCAAAATTGGGTGGGGGGGCTGGAGTGCTTTTTACCCGGCCAGGTGGGGCAATCCCCCCAATCTCCCACCCTTTCCACGGGTGGGTGGGAGGGGCCAGGGCTCCCGGCTTTCCGGGGGGGGGCCGGGGGGCCCTGGTTTGGAAATTTGTTTTCTGGCTGCCGGGGG
>Ga0163217_1030484_pt1 | contig 14933 bp, 16 predicted proteins | sample SynspAceP_FD_185933 | JGI IMG/M metagenome (GOLD analysis project Ga0163217, IMG submission 185933) | Saline lake microbial communities from Ace Lake in Antarctica - Synechococcus sp. Ace-P (PacBio error correction) | ecosystem: Environmental > Aquatic > Non-marine Saline and Alkaline > Saline ... | reverse complement strand
TGCGCGGCAATTGGCGGATTGTCAGCGTTCGGGGCCGAGCAAGGTCCGGCACTGCATCTGTGCGCTACGGCGACTTGCGGGTGTGCAAAATGCAGTGGTGGTTCGGCCTATTCTCGGGCGCTGCGGAGACTGAGGTGGAATACGGTCCTAATGCATCAGCGGGTGTGAGGCTTCTCTGCCTCAGTCACAGTCGGGTCGAGTGCGTCGAGCCTCATGCGGCTGAACTGCGTGCAAAGAGCACAGTGCCGTGCGTTGGGCCGTTCGGACCCCAATATTCGACAACGGATCGATCCCAGGTGGATGCGGCGAAACCATTCTCAACTACATGGCCCTGAGCGCCACGCCAGCAACTCCATACTTATGGTCCGCTGGCACGCAAATCGGGCGCACTGCAAGAAATGGCGTACGCGGATCGGCTAAAGAAAGCTGTTCGCCAAATCAACCTCCAATGGAAGCGTGCTCCGCCTGGCCAAGGTACGCGAGCCGAGAGCTGAGGGGCTGGCGCGTGCTCGGTTGATCCGCTGCGCAGTGTGAAAACAATCCTCAGTACCAAGGTTGTTTCAGCCCTGCTCGGGCGCAGAGTGTGCGAGAGTCTGTACAAATACTGAAGCAGGAGTCTGGCAGGTCAGCGCGGGGCAAAACGCCGCACGGATTGTGTCGTCGTGCAAAGCGGCACGGCATGGTCGCATGAATTTGCGGGAGGCATGAGGTTACAGGCCTTGAGCCATGCGACTTTGAACTCGTCCAGAGGTGGTGTGCGCATGCGCAAGCCGCCAACCGACACAAGGTGTCCCGGCGTTTTCTCACTGCGCGGCTCGAAATGCTGGCTGACAACGGACCCGTCTCTCCTGCCAGTAGGTTCCGTAGTACCGGATTACAGACGGTCACACCATCAGATAGCGCTCCCTACTGCGCGCCAGGTCAAAACAGCATCTCTCCCAGACGCTTTCACAACAACATTATGACTCCACACAAAGCTCACCGCTCACCCTACTATCTCTATAGAAACACTCGATCGAGGTACCTGCGCAACCCTACATCCATCAAGATCACACATACATACTATTACTCCCAACAGCACTATCGACACTAACATCCACGGTAAACAGGTTGCGCTCACCTATTACAGGTTAGTGCGCGAAACATGCCCCATCATATGGCCAGGGCACTCACACCAACCTCACTTGACCCTCAACTCGAATCGCTTCATACCACTCCCTCTACTAACTATACTGCTCAAGTCCTTATACAACCGGGACTCTGAATCGCAAGCGTGCAATCTTTCAATAGTCGTGAATTCGCCACCCCATCTGAGGCGAGAGGTATCATATCGCCTCTATCACTCATAGTGAGCTCAATCGCGAAAGAGCGCCTTCTGTCTATGCCCCCAATGTTCGGCGCCACAGGCAGATGGCTCGGGATGCTCTGCGCCGCTCAATCCGCTGCCAACACGTTTCTTCAATTCCACCGCGGCCGTTTCTATGCTTCGCACGCCACACGACTGCCGCATGCCCTAGATCAGAGAACTTGCCCTGTTGAGTAAATGGTGACTATCTCAGTCGGTATAGATCATCGTGTGAGAGTACCTGTAGTGACACAGCGAGTGTATGCACACAGTTTCACTCTACCCTACTATATATATGACAGCTCACTCTACACCGCGTCAACAATTAATACGAATGACACACTATCTATCTATGTAGTGCGAGAGAGCTATCTATATATATATGTGACAGATAGCACACCCTTCTATATAATCTATCTCATGCGTGGCGCGTGCGTGCGAGCCAGACCTCTGCTTCATCGCCATAGTGTGATCTGAGATGTCTCTCGCTCGCTCACGAAGAAGTTGGCGAAGAGATCAATATATGAATGATCGGTTGTAGGCTGGCACCTGGACTGATGTAGCAATATGACGCCTCAGTGTTTACCTCAGCAGTTGGGCTCGAGTATATCCCTAGTTTGTCTGCCGCGGGTTGCGCCCTTGCTGTTGCATTTTGCCTTTGCTCGTCGAGATAGAAAATGGCCGGCGTGCCTGGCACCTAGTGTGAGGGTGTCGTCCCGTACTCGCCGCACGAGCTTAAGAACGTGGTCATGACATCAGTATCGAGTATCTGCTCATCCATTTGAAACCGCCGATAAATGTCGACTCACACTCACGCACGCTCTGCAGGTCACTCCACCGTTCTGGCATTTCGAAGGCCGGCACGGACATTGGTACGGTCCTTTAATTACTTACCGCTCGCTGCATGCAGCGCGTCCCGTGAGGATCCTCTGGCAGTCAAGAGATGCCGGCGGAATTCCCGGCGCTGTCTTCGCGCTCGCCTATAGTGCCACGCATATATTTCACTACTTCGAGCCACCGCGCGACCCATTGAATCCCGAGCTACGCTCTCGGCCATCTAGATATCGGGCAGATAATGATTCCTGACGCGTGTGCGAGGGGTAAGGTAGACACGCCCCGCGTCGACACTGGCACATGCGTGCATTGGCTGAGAACCACAATGCGCTCGCAGACCGAGTGAACTCTTCAGTTGCTGGCCACATTAGCTCTCCCATAGGGCCGGATAGACCAACGTTCAGTCCAGGGCAGTCTGCTTGATAGTTGCGTCCTCCTTCGGCATTCCTTCCATCTTCAGTGCGTAAGATCGGTCACAAACGCCTAATCACGTTCGCTGCGTACTCGGGTCACTCCTAGAACTAACGACCAGTGCCCCAATGTGTGACTTGGCAACTACAGTGCCCTGCTCAGAGAGCTCTCTCGCACAAACACGCGTTGAGACTCTGTAGGCTTATGGATGCGTCTCCATGGATTCTTACTACGCCGAAGGAGTCACGAGTGAGTCCGCCGGCGAGGAGCGGAGCCAGAACGTTGCGCTTGCGCGCAGCGAAACACTGTTGTACGATGGATGCGAGGTGCCCGAGGCTCGAACTACTTGTTCCCGTCCGCCTTTACATGTGCACATGTGCTAAGTGAGGGGGCAGCATCGGAATACATTGGGGGGTCGTCGCATTCTTCAGAGTTTGACTAGTGGCTGGATTAGAGCTTGCTGCGGACAGCAATCGGGCCATATGGCTGCGACCTCGCATGCTTGTGCGTTGTAGAAACTAGGCGGGGGGTAGCAGTGGGGATAATGCTTTGTGATCCGACCTGTTGGCCGAAGAACTGGCCGCCAGGTAGTCGAGCAGTACGTTAGTTTGAGTGTGAGTTCGACCTTGCAGCTAGCGTTGTGATTTCACCCGGGCCTTCACCCTGATTGATGAAGGCAAAAAACAATGTCGAGTGCTGTTGCTGTGCAGCGGCCAGTACCGGGGATTCCCGCGGCAAGGTGGGCACCAGGTGGCCCAACAGATTGATCACAGCGGCCGACCGTTGAGGTCTGTGGCAGGGCTACCTGTTCGCCTTCAAACATCCAGCAGGGTGCATCTCCGGTGTTTGGGTGCCTGCTGCCAGGGACGTGGAGGCATATAGCTGGCTGGGCCCCAGGAAGATCAGGCGACAGCCAGTGCTGCTGCCTCAATGGCTCATGCGCAGGTCGGTCGCGCCAGTGCGAGCCAAAGTAGCCAGCAAAGCAGCACAATACCAAGGCCAAGATGAGTAAAGCCGGCCATCGGCGGATATCGAATGATCTGCCAGAGGTTTGGCGGAAAATGCTCGAAGTACATCAGCCACAAACGCAAGCCGCCCCGAGAATCAACCCCAGCAAGGAGTAACTTGAACAGGTGCTTTTTCCGGATTGCGCTCGCGGTTGGCGGCCCATCACCAGCCGGTAAGCGTTGCCAAGAAGAGGCTGATCGACAGGATGAGATGTGAGCTGGCCATGGGCCCAGGGCGGGCCCGGTATTGACTGACAGCATTAGCTTGCCTCTCGATGGTTCCACTGTTGCGATGAATTGGGCTTGCGGTTCACTTCTCCAGTGATAACGCGCGGCCACGCCTGTTCCCAACGTCTGGGCGAACCAGAACGCAAGGGTAGGTGGGCATGAAATGGCAAAGCGACGAGGAGCAACTCTCGGCTTGCGATGTTGTTGGTTTGGTCACATCGGGCGCGCAGGCGCCACGCCATCAAGGGCTGGCCATTCACGTCTGCGCGGCCAAAAAACGGTTCGGCTCCATTATCTTGCAGGACACGCACCGGTTCGGCGTTAGTAATCCACCAGCACCCACCGCCTCGCCTTTGTTCAGCTGCGCGGCCAGTTGCTTTCGTCCAGTTTTCGGCCGGCGTTATCCAGTGGGTGAAGCTCCATGTGGTTCTCGGCGGGCGTTGCAGAGCCAGAGGCTGCGAGACCGCCATGAGTTGCCAGGGGTTGAAGCGCCGCCTGCGCACCTCAGCGAGCAGGGTAAGCGCCCATACGCCGCTGAACCGCTGCATCTTATTACCAGGCTTACCGGTGCGATGGGCGTGAGCCAGCCATGTTATCAGCGCCGCGGGTAACAGCCAGTAGGAAACACGGCGAGCAAGGCTGCCTATGAGACGTCCAGTGCCGGACGCGCGATGACACAGCGCTGCCAGCCAGAAAAACACAAAGCGAATACGACTTTGACCCTGTTCATCAAGGCGCCGGCAGGGGGGGGCCCCGGGCGGCAGAAAGCGCTGTACCCACAGTGACCAAGCCAATAAAGGAGGTATGCCCATGCCGATGCCTTAATGCAAACAGGCCAGGCGCCCGTGCCAGCATGTCGCCGGTCTGGCCTAGATTACAGGGCAGTGCGCCGGCCAGAGGCGCAGCAGTGCAGGGCCGACCAGCCGAGGCTGACAACAGGCCCAGCGCGCCGGCGCGCCAGGTGCCCACCGGTTTGCTTGCGTGCCGGCCTTGATCCAGGCGATCCCTTGACAAAGGCTGGCATTTGCAGTTTCGAAGACCGCCAAACATCGGCAGGGCGAGCACAATAAACAGGCTGGCAAACTGCGCCAAGCACCATGGCTGTTGAGCACTGCCTGCAGATTCCACCAAACTAGGCGGCTAACACGCCCAGCGCCTGCATACAAACCCAAAGCGCCATGCTCAGCACATAAAAACCGACGCCAGGCAATCAGCCCGCGCCTTGCGTCGGCCCACTGCGACACCAGCCCCGGCCAGAATCGGTAGCATCGGCAGCGAACAAGAGTAAATGCCAACAGCAAACCCAAGGCCGAAAACAACGCCAATGGCCAAACGGACAGCGGACCACTGCTGCAGATGACTGGCGCATGCGCTGTTTCTTCTGCGAAGCGGCACGCCGGCTGCGGTCGCGCCCAGATTTGCACCCGCCTTCTTCCACCCAAGTCTTCCCCTATGTCCGGCTCTGCGGGCCGGTAACACAGGGCCAGGCATCGGCGCAGGCCCTGCCCAGCCCAGGGTAAAGAACCGGTTATGGCTAGCCGGGGATAGTCAGCTGCAGCGAAGTCGCGGTTACACCCTCTGAATCGCCAAAGAATTCGTCACTGTAGGGTATGCGAGTAGCTCCGTTGCAAAGACCTCGTCCAGACCATTGAAGGTCAGGCGCTGCTGATACATATAATACCCGGGCGCTATTTCCAGGTTTAGCTGGTTGTGCCCTCGTCAGTACTCTCGATAGACAAGCGCGAAGGCTTCGTCTACCGGCAGAAAATCATTGTTGCCATTGGCGGGGTTGCTCAGGTTGCGAAGGGCCATGGCCAGACTCGACCAACTACAGCAGGACAGGGAAAACCAGACTGTAACGCCACCCATGCTTCTGTACTCCGCCTGCAGTCGCATGCCGCGCGATTTATGGGGCTGAGATTAACAGCGAATTAACGGTGACTCGGAATTGAGAGGCCGGCTGTTAATCCGCTGTTCATCTCACAATGGATTACTGATCCCAAATGAAACGGACCCTCTATGCAATTCTTCTCGTGAAGACGAACCCCTGATTCCAGCGGGTATTGCCCGCCGTCTGGCAAGCCCCAGGGTATGACGGTTACCCGGTGGGCACGCGCAGCGCACGCAGAGGCCATGCTGGGACATTATCGCCTTTGAATGTCGTGATTTCTGGATCTTGGGTTGTCCGGACGAGGATTGGGCTGTTGCTGCTACGGCGCTTGCGTAACAAGAGGTGAGCTTGCCGGTGTTGGTGCTGACCCGGCCCGGATGCGATCAGTGACCGCGTTGCCGGGATTGCAAGGCCGGCGCTGAGGACTATCTGGTTCAAGCCCTTTGATCTACGTGAATGATGTGCGCGTTTGCATGCATGTGCGCGCGCCAGGCGGCCGTGCCAGAATCTCAAATCAGCATGGGCCCTGGTCTATGATCCGGTGCCGCGTTCGTCTGGCTGAATGAAGGTGCCTGTGGATGTCTGGTCGCCGCGGGAGCGGGCACTGCTAAATGCGTTGTTGTTGAACAAAGCCGGGTGATGACCGCCGGGCCAGCTGAAAGACAGTATTTTACGGGGTAGTGATGAAGCTGAAAGAGAGCAAATGCCCTCAATGTTGCCATTATTACATCATCTTGCGCCGCAGCTGGGCAACGATATTGTGAAACCGGTGCGCGGCGCCGGTTATCGATTGGCCGGGTAGAGTCTTCTCCTGCAGTTGGCCGGAGCAGCGGGGCATGAGTCTGCGCCTGCGTCTGATAGTCATACTGCGGCTAACCTTTGTGATCTGTTGGGAGATGCTGGCCCCGCTTGCCTGGATGCTGCATGATTTGCGGCTGAATGAGCGCTCGCTTGATCAGCGTCTTGCCGCTTCTTGCGCAAATGATAGCGGGGTTGCTGGTGCAGATGCCGCAGGCGTTCACAAGCGGGCCAGGACCGAGCCATTTTCCGCCAGCGCCCTGGGCATGCGGATGTCCTCACCTGCCAGGTCAGCTCACTGCGGGGAGAGGTTGTAGCGCGCAGTAACCCTGAGCTGCTCTGAACCCCTTGGCATGCGCAACTCAAATGGGCTTTCAGTGATCAACTGATCGCGGCGTGAACTGGCGCAGCTATACGTGTACGAGCAGGGCATGGCGATTTGCGCGATTACGCACGGCGACCCCGTGGCATGAGGCGCGCCACCTGGCCAAGCCTCGTGGTTCTATTAGGCCGCGCCGTAACCAGTAGCTAGCTCTGTGGTCGCGCTGTTTCTGGTCGGTTACGCAAGGGCCGGGAGCCTCTGCAGTCAGATGGCCGAGGCCTGCATTCGCACGTGGCCGGATTGCGCGCTGCGAAAGCCGGTGCGCCTGACCCCGTTCGCCCAGCGAAGCTGCGCCCGCTCGCACAGGAAAAGTCCAGGAACCACTGTTGAACGTATTATATGCCCATTAGAGCGCGAACGCCTTTTACCCGAGCGAGCAGTCTCACGAATCTGCGCGCCCGCTTACGGCCATCAAGGTGCTATTTGCAGGTGGCCCAGATTACTTCTGGAAAGCAGGCGGCCGATGCTCTGGCACAAGGCCGAGCGGGGGCGGATCGGCCTGCAAGTACCTCGAGCAGTTGCTGTTGCTGGCCGGGTTGAGGTCGCCAGTCCTTTGAAGAGGCTCACAGTGTTCTGCATTGGAGGTCGCCGGCATGGCCATAGAGGGACACCATTGGCGCCAGCGGCTAACGCTGATCAGTTGCTCCGGCGCCTTTCGCCCAGAGCATTGAATGTGCCCACCTGCGTTAGCTTACCGTGGCGCTGCCGGTAAACCTGCTGGATAAAGCCCTTGCGCCATTACCGCGGCCGTCACTCGTGTCCATCGGAAACTGATAGCCAGGGCGAGTGGGGCTTCCTCCGGGTGAGGGATCATGCTTCGGTTTGGCGGATGACAAGCATACTTGTTGCTTCACACGGCGATTCTGGCCGGCAACGTACCGGTAGCGGGAGTGGTCGTAGCCTGGCGATCTGTTGATGCCCCATTGGCAGCGTTTGGTTGTAAGCTGCGTTTCAGTAATAGTACGAGGCATGCTGGTTACACTGGACGTACCTTGCAGCCCTGGAACGCGTTCACGTTGCACGGCAGATGAAACTGCAGGCCTCCTTGGCGACTCAAATAGAGGACACAGGGAGGCCATTACGATGAAATTTATTTTTGAAGTACGCATGAAGCCCGTACCCACCGGAATTGAATAGCGAAGCCTGGATCACGTGCCAGTTGAGGTGATCAGCGCACGCCAGGGGCGCTGCGTGTACGCCGGTTGCTGATCGCAAGATTGGTGAGCCGCGATACTTGCTGGCGATTGCCAGTTGGAAGGTCCAAGCGGCGCCGAGATGCCAAGACGACCATCCGCGATCAGGTGTGTCAAGAACATTCTTGGAAAAAGCCACATGCGCGCAACTGCGAGTGATTCACCCTGATTTGGCGAAGTTTCGAGCGAGCCGGAGTGGGTGTTCTTGCCCGGGGCAGAGTTAAGGCGGCGGGCGCTGGTTTGCATTGCCGCAACAGGGTTTCCAGACTCGGTCATGAGCCAGATTCATGTAGGGTTCCTGCTGAGTGATCTTACGCAGTACAGGCGCACCGCGGATAGTTCGGGCAAGGGAAGGGCACCGGCAGCAGGCGATTGCCATTGAGCTGCGCCAGGCTGCGTGCGTAGGTGCGCGGGCATTGGTCAGCAATAAATCGGTGTCGGCCACCACCTGGGGCAGCGGGCTGATAATGCTCGCAGTTGCAGCGCCACCCGGCGTTGGATTGACCCCCGAAACCCACCAGGTTCCTGTCGGACCATGCCGCGCTGCGCCGGTTCGGTTAGTGTCACCAGCACGTGGCCGCTGTCGACGTAATCCTGCAAGCTGAGTTGGCGACTGGAATAGGCGGCGTGGCTGGGGGCCGACCATCCACGCTGAGTTCTTCGCGCAGCATGTCGCGGTGCCAATCTGCGTCCCCGGCCGAGGTATTCCAGGACTGACGGCCATATCCAGCGCGCCGGAGAGAATTCCGCGCTTCGATATTCCTCGCCTGAGACGCGCTGGCTGTGAAAGGTCCACCCTGCCATGCTGTTGCCTTGCGCGTTGCATCAGCGGCGGGCCATGAATCAGAGTATTTCCAGCGCGTCGCGTAGCCGCATTGAAAGGCATGGGCCGAGCGAGATGGATCAAAGGCGGTGCTGCGCAGCCGTCGCACTGGACAGAATCTTCCGCCGCACCACGCACGGTGGAAAGGATTGCTGACGGGTGTGGGCGGGTTCTATCACCTCAGGTTGCCCGGCCGGTTCTTGACGAAACAGCGGGTCACCTGAGCCATGGTGACGCGCAGCGCGCCGCCGCGCGTGGGATAACGCGCGGGGACTGCTTGACAGATTCAGTTGATACGCTGCTTCGATGGGCTGCCCGTGTCAGGCACAGCGGAGGAGCACGCGAAACAGTTGAGATCACCCTTTCGATAGAATGTCGTTCATGGGATGCCTGGAAAAAACCTCATTATACACATCGAAAGGCCTGCGTTAATGTCCTTACCTTGTTGGATTTCACACGCCCTTTTTGGGCACGACAAACAAGTCTGGAGTTACTTCCCAGGTTACCCTCACAATAAGCGCCGGCGGATTGATGGCTCCGCAAGGATAGGTCATGACCGGCGGTCTGTGTCTCAAGTTTGTACTCTTCCCACTGTGCCTGGTCTCATCCATCATGCTGGGCATGGGCCTGACGCTGGTCGCCCGGGATTTCAACCCGTATCGTCGCCTCCAGCGTCCGGCCTTGGCGGGTCTGGCGGGCAGATGCTGCTGTTGCCGCTAGTGGCTTTGCCCTGGCGGCCTGGGCTGATGCGACTGCTGCACTGGCGATCGGGCTGGTATTTTGCTGCTCAGAGCCTGCGGGCGAGCACTCGAATATGGTTCACTTATATGGCCCGCGGCCGATCTTGCGCTGTCCGTCCACGCTGACGGCGGTCAGCAGCCTGCTGGACGGTAGATCAGCCATTCCGCTGCTGGTCGGGCTGCGTTTCAGGTATTCGGTGGCGGCTACAAAGCATTCAGCGTGCCGGCTACGCAAATGATGATCAGCCTGTGCTGATGACGCCTACTGCCCATGCGTTGGCATGTGGGTGCGCTCACGCCAGCGAAAAGCTGGCACGCATGCTGGAGCCGAAGATCAGCCTGTTCGGCGCGCGTTTCTGGGTGCTTTGATTCTGAGTTTGTGCTGGTCCGCCAGGGTGACCAGGTGATGGCCGGGTTGCTGACAGCGGCGTCGCGGTGCTGGCGCTCCAACTGATCATGATGCATTGGGTTTGGGCTCTGCGCTGTTGCTGCGGCTCAATTCAGCGCAAAGCGACCTCCATTACGGCTGGAACCGGCATCCAGAACAAGCACGTTGGCGATTTGCTGGATTTGCCGGGACCAGCTTCTGCAGGACGACGAGTTGCGTTACCCGCGCTTCTCTACTCTCTGGTATGTACGTTACCCGCCACGGTGGTGGGATCATGCGGCGGCGCTAGTTTGCGCGCCGGCCCGCGCGACCGCAGAAGCAAGGCGCTTAGGGGATTACTGTCCGGTAGGCAGGGCGAGTACCTCGGCCACGCGCTGGCGCAGCCTGGGGATGACCTGCTGTTCAAACCACGGATCCGGCGCAGCCAGATAGTTATTGCGCGGCTGGGATTGGGCAGGGCTAATAGTGAGGCCAGTGTCCTCCCATTCGGCCAACGCGCTGGTAACGGGCAGGCGCTTGCCAGTTCAAAAATGATATGCTGCCGCATACTGCCCGAGTGCGAGCGTCAGTTGGCTATTCGGAATCCAGGCCAGATTGCTGCCGCCAGGTGGGGTGCGCATTCAGGGCGCACGGCGGCAGATCCCCGGACTTCCTGTGCCGGGATAGCAGAAAACCCCCACCCGAATTGCAATCAGGCGTTCGTCCATAAAACTCTTTCTGACTAATGCCCCATCCCATTCGCCGCCAACTCCTCACGCGCCCGCGCGCCCCACGCCCGCTCATCCTTGCGCCCCCGCCACGCCGGCGCAACTACGGGCCCGCCGCGCCTGCTGGCCACAGCGCTGCCAGGCCCCCTCGCCCTCACTCGGGCGCCCGTGAGCTCATGCCAACTACACGCGAGTGCAGATGGGCGTACAGCCCTTGCATCCTTATCATGTTCTGAAATAGCGCCACATCGGCTGATCTCGTTTTCAATTTCACGGCGCTTTGCCGTAATTGTATCGTCCTGGTATTCAAGGGCTGCAGGGTCATGCATCACCGGACCGTGCCGAACCCCCACAATTATTCCACCCCCTGATCTGGAGGAAGCGCAGGCTTCATTTGGAAAGTATCCACCAAACCCCCGGCCATCATTCCTCACCCCATGGCCCGCGCCGCTATTGTCATGAACTTCTCCGTTCCAGCCGCGCTACCCGGCCCCTGGCGATGCTGCACCGCCCCGCGCATGCTGACGAGCAGGGCTCCCTGCTCCCGGATATCGCCAGCGTGTACAAGCGACTCAGTCGCCCTGGAGCGCTTTTGAATGATGCCGACAGCTCAGGCGCGTCTGTTTGGCCGGCCATCACCCACCACTAGGATTCATGCTTGCGCTGCAGGTATGGATCTGGGTGCGTCGAAACGATAGAAAACATGAAACTCTGAAGAAGAAGATCTTTCGCTAACTGGGACAAGGCCAGTCCAAAGCTGTCCGCCGATCCTGGCAACCCAATCTTCTTCCCCACCTCGTCCGACCGAGCATTCGACACAGAAATAACTCAAATTCTGGCCTGCACTTCTTCAGTCCGCGCACATCAATAGACGCGCGGGAAGTGGTGCGGGAAGGCAACCGCACAGACTCCATGGGACGCCTGTTCTCGCGTGCGCCACCCGCAACTCGCCATCCGGCGCCACACCCGCCCTCGCCGACGAAGTATTCGCGCCAATCCCGTGAAGTGGTGCTGGAAGGTCCACTCCTTGGGAAGTGGATCAGGCGCTGCAGGGCTTTGGCCATGGCCATGGCCCTACCGGCATTGTATGACGTGGTCGGTATCGATCTGGGCTGGCGTTCACGCGAGTTGGCCGGTCTGGGGTCGCGGCGAGCCGATTGTATGGGCTGGACAAACAAGGCCCTGTGTGAAAATGAACGCTTCGGTCAGAAGAGCGGCATGTGATTTTACAAGTATGAGCCGGTAAGCCGTCAGGCGATTCACGATTCCGGAAACCGACAGCTGGCCGTGAAGTAGCCGAAGAGCCGGTTTTACACCCAGGCGCGACGTTGGCGCCGAAGAGAAATCGTTCCGCCGTTGCATCCTGGCCCTGGTCAATGACAGGCGCACGTATTCTGACCGAGGGATCATGCCGAGTCTGCCGAGTTATTATCGGACCGTGTTTACCTGTTATGCTACGGTTTCCCCGCCGAGCGCGGTGGCCCGATTGAGCTTACGCTTGACAGTCCTGGGTCTGGATGTGGGTGCTGGAGCAATCGTGAGGTGGAAGCCAAACAGGTGAGAAAATCTGGAAGCCCGCGCTGGGTCTGGTCAAGCGTGCCGAAGGCGGTGAGGCGCTTCACCAAGGGCTTGATTACTATCAGCAACAAAAAAACGCATTCAGGTTGCCTGAATGCGGTTTTTTTATGCTCGTGAGGTCTGTCGCGGGTAGCCGACCGGTGCCCAACCACTGGCTCGCCATCCAATGGTCGCTCTTGAGCATGATGCGATTATTCCTGCCCTCGGTTTTCGGTCTGATTCAGGCGCACCAGCAGGTAGTGAAGCCTTGGCAAAACCACAGTGTGGTCTGGCGCTTGGAACCTTCCTCCCACGGCACACAATCCACTTCCCACCGCCATCAAACTGTCCGTCCTGGTGGCACGCGGCGCTCGCGGGCAACGCGAAAGTGATAGTCGTCAATATTGTCGCATCTTACCACGCGGTAATTGCATGTCGTTTACGGCGAGCAAATTCCCGTTTGCAGCGGCCAGTGTAATAGTCTTGTCCAGCAGCCGGGTTCGGTGTGCAGGTGAAGCTTTCCTGCTGGTGTACGCCGGAGACCAGTATATCCCAGTCGAAGGTCTGGGTGGTTTCGCGGCCGGCCCAGCCACGTCGTTCGTACTTGTACCGTCAGCGGAATGACCCGGTCATTCTCCAGCCTCAACGTGCTCTTCTCGCTGAGCCTCTGCGACAAACATGCCGGCACTGAAATTCCCAGCGTCCAGTCGTTTTCATCTTGGCGTCAGGAAATGGTTGGGCTTCGCCGATTTCACCGGGATAACTTTTCATAATCGGCGGCGTAACTGGCGGGAAAGGGAATGAGTTCTGCAGCCACCCAGGCTTCTGGCGCCAGCTCAGGCAGCGCCAGCCAGTGCTGGTACGGCGGGAAAAGACGTGCTTTTAGAATCTTGCTTTTACTCCATGTCGGTCTCGAAATCGTCCAACCTGAGCCCACGCAACGGGATATTGGTTTCCATCCAGGACAGGCTTGGTTGTCTATTCAACCGCAGGCGGCCCTGGCGATAAACCAGTGCATTGCCGAGCGGGGAAATAAGGTGCTCTGCTGCTTGCACCGCGTTTCCGCCAGGACTTTTGCGGCGTATCGCCTGCGTCTACCGGAAATACGGCCTTACGACAGCGCCACATCCAATTCTTCGGTCACAAAGTGCCGGTTGAGCCGTCGTCGCGGTCGCCGCTTCCAGAAGCTCGCTGGTGGGTATGCAAACCTTTTGCTTGGGCACAGGGATTGGGTGATAGTTCAATAGCCGGCCGGAATAATGCCGCACGAAAGCCGGGATCAGTATACGGCATGAAACCCGCCGAGGATGACCAGTCTCTGGTTGGTAGCTGTCGATCTGCCCATGGAACGGCCTGGATCGAAGCTGCGCAGGTCAGCATAAAGCTTGATGATCGACTGCGCGGTGCTATACCGCCTGCTGCCCGTCCAGGACCGGCCCGCAGAAGGGCGGTTGGAGAGCGCAGCGACGATCGGCCGTCGGTATTGGCTGCCTTGCAGGCTAATCTATCAGGGCCTGCAGATTGGTACTGACCCTGACAAGCACACCACAATACGCAGACACGCGTACTAAAGGCCTTTGTCGGCTGCCGGACGACCGCCTTCGGATTGGCCCTTCGGCCGCTGGTGATGTGCCGATAAACCCAGGGAGCTTCACCGGCCTGTTCCAAGCGCCTGGATGGCGCCAGGCAAACCTGAATTCCTCTGCAACGCAGATGGACCATGCCCACACCGCAGTGAGTACGCGGTGGCATTTAACAGTCTCGTCGGACGTTCCCTGCTCCTGTAGCCAGTTGAACACCGCCGGGCCGCTGCCAACTGTCAGGTCAATGTGCGCCGCAGGTATTGGGCAGCAGCACGCGGGAATGTTTTTCCGAGCAAGCCGCCGCCGGTTGGATGTGCGCCATGGCCTTGACCGCGCCGGATGCTGATCAGTAGACAGCAAGCGCTTTCACGTTAGATTACGCGTGGAAGCCAATTCAGCAGGTCGGTTAGGGTTGGCCCGTCCAGCGGTAGTCGTTGATATCCCACGCCGGAGACTTCGATGATCTTGCGTACCCAGCGAAGTAGCGTTGGAGTGCGGGCCGGAAAGAGGGCAGGGCGGATAACACGTCGCCAGCCTGAAACACGAGTGCCGTCGATTTGATCGTCGGCCCTCTCCCACCCACGCCAACGCAGAGCCTGCAGATCGTAATCTTCGCCTTTCAACATGCGGGCATTTCCGGCGTTTCACCGCCGACCAGTTGCCGCAGCCAGCCAGCTTCGCAACCCGCACCGATGCCGGTTTTACTTACCTGTGCGGCAACATCGATATTCAGCTTTGCCGGTCGCGTTTAATAGTCGAGAAGAACAGCGGATGCGGCGCCGCACACCACCAATCGTTGACCGCCACATGGCACCAGATTCAATAACCGATGTGTCGTTGCTTTTGCCAGTCATCGCCAGACGCAGTTTGGTGCCAACCGCCATCAGTACCCCGGATACCAGGCACCGGCTGTTTGTTTTAGGCCCTCGGGGGATTTCGGCAGAGTGCCGCAAAAAGCCCAAAAAAAACCCCACCCAGGCCCCCCGCCCAGGACTTCGGGCCGGGGGGAATTTTTCTTTTTCTTCCTCCTTTTTGGTTTTTTTTTG
>Ga0163217_1000988_pt1 | contig 14935 bp, 8 predicted proteins | sample SynspAceP_FD_185933 | JGI IMG/M metagenome (GOLD analysis project Ga0163217, IMG submission 185933) | Saline lake microbial communities from Ace Lake in Antarctica - Synechococcus sp. Ace-P (PacBio error correction) | ecosystem: Environmental > Aquatic > Non-marine Saline and Alkaline > Saline ... | reverse complement strand
ATTTTTGGTTTAAATGCGACGATTATATTTCTTATTAATTGACTCATTAGTACCGGACTGGTAGTTTTTAATACTTGTTTGTTGGCTTGCGTATGTCATTATCTTAACGCTCGGGGGATTCAACACGTGCAAATACCTTTGGTCACCAGCATTTGACCGATGTAAAATTTAACACTGCTCTATACTTTCATTCAAAAGATGTAAGTGCTGTTTTCTCCACCAGATGAACAACACTCATCACTGTGAGATGCCTTTCCCACTCACTAAAACCAGAGTAATGAGCATATGTAAATTCCGTTCCTTCTTCTGTATTCTGATCATAAGGACAAAGCGTTCTTTGCTTCCTATCGTAGTCTCAGGGTGTTTGCCATTGAGAAACCACTTCTTTGAGATTCATCATTTGATTGTGTTACTTCAGACTTAGACCCATTACTGATCTTGTAGGTAGATAACGAGGCTGTAGATTTCTCTTTCTCAGCGGCATTTATTAAAATAAATCACATATTTTCACTACATCCAGTTTCATAGGTGATTTCTATTTTTCAATCAAAAGATTGTGAATAGCCGTAAGTAAGTGGAAGCACTAAGCAAGTATGTGTATGAGTCTTGCTTTCGGCTAATGCGGGGCACTATTCTGAGCTTTTGTTTGATGTCCATACCAACCTAAAGGCTAGCATCATTGTTCTGTATTCGGGAAGCTGTTAGTTATTCATAAATTTCGATGGAGATGATGGTTCATGTGAGATTCTAAATGGTTTTAACATCAGGAATTGACACCATAGTACTTGTTAGCTCTCAATTGTTCGTAATTTCCGATTTCTCTTTTATCTTGAATATTGACACAGACATTACAACAACAGGCATTGTTACATGATTTCGGTGTGGGTAATAATCAACAATCACCTCATTGTTGGTACAAGATAAGGCATTAATATAACCATTTTAAATCTTTGTGAAGATTCACCGCAATATAACAATCAAGTTCTTTTTTCAGCTAATTTTCTTATTGCGCTTAATCCTTGATTGGAATTCTCGGTGTAACTCTGCGAGTATGATTTGAAATGTAACACTGCATCTGAAATTGATCGTTTAGCTGCTTTAGAATTTAGCTATTTTAGATCATCATATTGTGCACAAGCCAACTCGCATTATCACCCTAGTGGAACTATAATTAGTTCGGCACGTTTTCTCGTCAGTATTTAATTCAAGCTGTCGATATAGATATGATAGATATATATATTTGGTTTTAAGTCACCTAATTCAAAACTTTGACACCTTGACTTGAGAGCTACGCCCAAAGCACCGCGCGTTTTTCCGTCGGCGGCTTTGTTTGTTAACATGTTAAATTATTGAAGATCAATGTAGATTGGATTTTATAGAGAAGTTACGGTTTTCAGCGGACATTCGGATCTTCAAGGACTTTCTGCTTGTGAAGCAATTCTGACTTATATGTTTCGTAGCTTTGCACAAAGTGTATATTATCAGGCAATCAAGGGTTATGTTTGAAATTTCAATATCGAAAGGTATTTGTCACTTTTTCCGAAACTATTGATGTTGTAAGCGCGAGACATGGCGTAAGCATGCTCATAAATACATTGGGATTTGGAGACCAAATCTGCATAATTTGATCGAGAATATTCGATAATTTGATTGGTATTAAACCTGGAGTATCATAGCATCTAGCATCCGAACTACTTTTTAATCCATGTGTTCGATTGCGGGGCTCAATTATTTGAGCGAGAACAAAGTTCTGATTTGCTTCGAGGCTCGAGCCGTCTCGCAAATGGGGGTATTAAAACAGTTTGATCAAAGATGAATTTCAGATGTAACTACCCAGTTTGGTTTCCGCCGCTATGTAGGAGGAGGCTTGTTCTTTCATTTCCAAGCTGATGTTATTCAGGTTTCTTTAGGGCGTGCTCTAACGTTCGTCTTTCAGCGCCAGCTAGTGTCTGTAAAATACGACATGTTCAGCTGTCACCACAAAATTATCAACGATGTGAATCGACTATCTTTTCATAACATCTTTTTCTTTCAGAGTACCGCTATACAGTTCTAGGAGGCGCTTATCCACCGACTATCGTAAGATTTTAAACGGCTCGATATTTAGGATCGCTATTTCATGTTCGCTGCAGCTTTTTGGCATAATCCGTACTTCGGCTCTCGTATGCCTTTTTAGTTCATCAGTAATTTCGAGTGTTGCAGCGTTATAGCCCTTTATTTAGTCCGTATTTTTCTGCATGGTTACCAAAGTGCGCGGGATGGGCGCTTATCTGGCGACTTGCAATATGATCAATAGTCATCGCCTTCGCGTTGTCGGAACCTATTCGTAGCAGAGCGCAAAACTCAGTACTTTTGCGAGATGAACAAAGTGGATAAGGGACAATTTCTTAGTTTCTTCTTTTTGGTTCTGTTTCTTTCGTCTGACACTACGCTTCTCCTCTATTTCTGATCTTGTACTTGTATTTCAATGGCATGCGGCTTTTAGACAATTAGATCCTTTCTACTTTCACGTGTGCTGATAATTTAATTTATAAGATATTCACAAAAGTTAAAAACAGAAAACACAGAAAACGAGCATGCGTGTTATTTCATTTTTTCACGCGCGTATTTCTCTCGCCCGGCGTATTTTTATCCATTGATTACTAAAAGATTTCTTACTTCCTACCAGTACAAAATCGCTACTAGTTTATTTAGATAGCTAAGCGCATAAAGTGATTATTTAAAAAAAATTTTTACAGACATAATACATTTCTTTTAGGCTGTATCAATGTTGTTCGGGCTAAAGCCCGACGACACCAATGAAAGTTCGCTTTCTCTGCCGGATTACGCTTCGCTCATCCGCCTACGGTTTCGTTGAATTCGAATTAAGTCAGTCGACGCGACGAAGTTGCGCGGGACTTTATGGAAGTTTTCAAGGGTTCTTGTATTGACAGATCTGTCTCCGCCAAATGAACAATCTTTTGCCTTCGATTAACGGGTAGGGCAACAATGCATTGCTCTATGACGAAATGGCGATTAATCTTAAGCGAATTTTGGTTACTTTTTGCGGCGTGGCAAAAAGTTACCCGCACTCAGAGAGCGGAATAACCTCTGTAGTAACATTTAGAGTTAACAAGATAGACTCGGAAACAAAGAATACCTCCTAGCCTCCCTTGTTAAAGACATTAGGGAGGGAAAAGAGCCTTGTCCTGAGAAAAGGGAGAGATTAAGCTCGATAATTCGGGCGTTGTCGCGATGCGATTTATCACATGGCTCTACTAGGATCCAGATATCGTTTGTAGTCGTTTTAGCAGTGAGTGACAATCGTTTCTATGGGTTGGCTTTGTCTAGTCCATGCGAATGGTTCATCCAGCGTTAGAGGGTGATTGTTTGCAGTAGGCGCGATATGCGAGGCGTTTACGTTGGCCTCCGGATAAGTTTCGCCTCCTTGGAAACCTTAGTAGGTTTCAAGCGTTTGGTAGGTTGTTTTGCATTTTCGGTTCTAGGTCAACGCTTTTAATATGACCCAAACTGAAGCGTCGCGTCGCGTTTTAGGTCGGCAAGGGCAACAGTAGGTTGGCCGCGATAGCTTTGTTGAATATATACGGTGATGAGGGCAGGTTGATTCATTGCGATTGAGTAGGACGTAATTGCTGTATAGCATTGGCATTTTTTCGCATTCATTAAGGGTTCACCAGATGATAACACATCATCGGCGATTCTGCCGAATTAATGTCGATTTACCTGATTCCGCTCATACCTCGTATCCAAACGCTATCTTCCCGGCTTCGACTTTGAGTCGATTAGCCTGGTTTTACCCATGGCGCTAGACGCTGAAAGCCCGCAGTGGGTAAATTTCATCCGTTGGATTGTATTATTTTACTTGTCGGTTGGTTTGGGTCTTGTGGAGTTGATTTCAACCGGCGCAGCCTTACTTGTGGACTGCTTCGCCACAGGATGCACTAATGCAACCAATTTCATTGACGCTAATAAGACAGCATGAAGCCGATAACCTATGTGCCTGCACGCGTCCCACAGACCAACGGACTGTGTTTTCTAGGTTAAGGCCTCTTGTATATTACTGAGTTTATAGAAGCAGCTAATGAACATAGAATAGTCACTATATAGGCCAATAATCGCCTTGTACTCACTGCTTGTGGATAAGAATTTCCGTCTGTTCTGTGACGTTGTTAGTTGATCAAAGGCGTGCGCGTTAATCTTCCAAATGACCACGATGGTTAATAATTAGATGCGGAAAACAGCTACAACCGACTCGGGACCGATGCACCGAGAATCTGCCTACGTGTACGGGCGTGACTGGCAAAATACCCAGCACCACATACGACAATGAGACATGAAAACGCTGAAATCGCTAATGGCACAGGCTCAATACAGGTAAATAAAAAAAGCAAGCGACACCGCACGTAACTCGATAACGCTAACCAGGTAGAAAGACACCACGGCCATGAATAATTTGGTCAGGTCGCTGACAAGACGCTGTAATAAATTCACCACGGCTTTTTCGAATGTTAAATGGTGGGTTCTTTCGCGAACGCTGATCCACCCAAGGCGTTAAATACGCAGTAACCAATATGTTGATTGTGGAGCTTGTGACTTGTTCGCCATAGCGTCGGAGGTTACGAAGTATCGCATTAACGAACATCGCGCGGGGTGTAGTAATTGGTGGTAAATGAGGGCCAGCCCATTGTTGTCGCTAGGCCCGCGCCGAAATACACATGCCAGAATTGCGGGATAAGCGCCACGGCTGCCAAGCTGGCAACCACGCCCAAAATACGGGAATAACAAAGCCCCAGGGTTTGCAGTACTGTTTTTTAGCGTAGCGTCGAGGTTTTCTTACGCGATATGCTCTGCAAACCTTCCTTTTGTCAGCGCCCGTGTTTTGTCCTGCCACACTATCGGTTGCGTGTCATGACTACGATCAGTAAGGTTTTTCCTTTGAGACGTGTCTAGAGTCTTCTTGCGCTTGCGCGGTTTCCTTTATCAACGACATGGTCGTCCGAGCACCACATCCGCTTTCGGACATAGCGCCGTGCATAGAAGACGTGCATTTGTCGCCAGAGAATCCTGTGCCGCTTCGTCAATTGGTTCTTATCTGTGCAACGCTGATAATTTCTCATGGTTTATCAAAGCGTAGTTTGTATTCTTTTCGCTCTCGGCCGCTTCCCGATGCCTCTCTATTCCAAACTTAAGGAAATTTTGACGAATCTGCTTACCTTGGGGTATTTGCGGTAACCAAGTAATTTAGCTCCGCCACTCGGGCAAAACTCAAATTATGAAAGGGCTTTCCTTGTATCAACTGGGCTTGATAGTTTCTTCAACCCAGTAAGATGCAATAAACTGGATTTGCCGAGCGATTACGCTCATTCAAACGCGTCATGTTTTTTTTTGGATTTTATTTTCCGCGGGTTTTTATCGGCCTAATCTACGCCCTCTGTTCGCACCAGCTTAGGTTATGTGAAAGTATAAGGTTAGGTGGATTTCACGTTGTTTATTAATCGTTCTCAGACGCGATGAGATGGGCCTAGACCGTCGTTGTTCAGCCGTATTGGCCTCGCCCACGTGGTGTTTTATATTTCAATAAATCCGTGCGGGGCGGCTTCCGTTTTTGCTCGCGTGGTAAGTCATTCCCTACTGGCGCCGGCAAAATAAAATTCCGCGGGCGCGAGCAATAACAAAACTGGCTTGAGACGTAACGGGGGGACTCACCACTTGCACGGCAATATTTCTACAGCTAGACCAAGATACAAAAGCGATCATCGCGATTGAGAGCGGACGCAAAGCTCTATTGTCGCCGTGGATAAAAGCAATAATCGCTATCGTCGTTTTTTGGTACGCCCGCGCATTCTCTGACAATGGTTCTGGCTTCATGGTTGCGTAGACGCTTTTTCGGATAAGCCCTGGACTCAATCTATAAATTTTGATTCGATACTTGCCAGAATGATTGACGCCCGATTAGCTTAGCGGCTTCTTGTGTCGACACATATATAAAGATGATGATAACGTCGTCATCATTGAAGACGAAAAAGGACCAGAAACAGAAACAGACAGTTGAATTACACGGGATTAGGTCCCATAAAACTTGTGGGTTTTGGATAAAGAAATGTTTTAGCGCATATTTGTTTCATCAACGCGTGTAGACGGCCGCATTTCTTCTATTCTTAGCGGGCGGGACCCACTGGTAAGAGCGCACATTTCGACGCAGCGGTAAGAATGTACGGCTTGCGCTGGTGCAATGCGTTCTCGGCCAAGTGCAGGACAGCAGTAACAGCAAAATAACTACGATTAAAAGAGACAGGAAAAAGGACTGTGCAGAGCATGTCCGAAAAACACATTCCCAATCCACGCTTGAAGCACTACGACACGCGAACAAACACACCAAGCTTGAGGGCAAGTCGATTTTTTGATGCTGCTGGTTCGTATTCCCTTAAAAATATCGCCAGGGGTTTTTAATTCGACCGCTCGACTGCTTTTTTTGCTTCCTTGTCTTTCTCAATTGAGTTATTTTGTCCTCTTCCCGCATTAACACTAACTCTAACAGCGTTATAATACCGAAAGACAGGCTATAAACACCTAGAAACCAAGGCAAATACCAATCATTTTATTCCTCTAAAGTAGAGTAACGAAGGCCTACTAATAATCATTCATACAGGAGAATGCGTGTTCTTTACGTGCTTCTTGGTCAAAGACATACTTCACGAAATACTCACAGGTCTAAAGCAAAACGATTAGTAACGAAGATACAAGCCACACAAACATTCTCATGGAGTGTTTAGTCACTTTGATGTGGCATCCCACTAGTCACTCATGTTTGGATTGCTGCATGAGCATCAGAACGGGACATAGACGCCCGCTGTTGACGATAATACCGCAATACCAAGATGAATCAAGAGCAAGCGCCCTTTCTCTCAACGCTGTCAATTGCAAGGCTAACATTTCAAATCGATAAGTTGTGAGGCAAGATAAGCGCTGGGTGTGTGTGTGTGACATGCGCCCAGGCTGTACTTCGGCGGTTTTATTCAGGGTGTCATGATATATAATATACCATCAATAACACTGGATAAGCACTGCCATCGATGCCCGTAGCCACACCATATGCATCGACATGGAACAGCCGCTGCCAAAGTTTCCTGTTCTGCGGTTGCATTAGACGCTTGCGATGCAACTCTGCATCTTGTCTTCTTTGAACCAGGCCGCCTTTGTGTCATCAGCATTCATCAGCTACAGACCACAAAGATACCGAATGGGATTCCAACAAAGCCAGAAGAACCGGGTTTGTACGTTGAACGCAAGTATTGGTCAATTTTCACCGGTACCGGCCTTGTAATGTTACGAAACGCCAGCACCGAAATGATAGGTGAACAGCAGAGTCAGACCAATACAATGCCCCAATCCATCCTTTACGCCTTTTGAGTTTTCTAACTTAGAACGGTAGTCAAAGCAATTGGGACGAAGAACACGCCGCCACACCAAATTCGCAATAGAACCAGAGAAGGACGTCGCGTTAACACAGGCAAGCGGCGAATAACGCCGCCTTGGCTGTGATAACCATATTGAGTTTACGCGTCCCAATGCGGGCGCATCGAGTGTCATGTGCGACGCTCAGAGTCTGTACGCCATCACTTTAACAGCTACCGACGCCCATATCAGCCGTCTCAGTTCACGGCGAAACCAATCAGTAGAACCGATCAATACCCCAAATGACTTTTAAATAGTCGTATCCATTTATACCTCTTGCTTTAACTGAGCAGTTTCTTGTTAAGTGCATACGACCCGTGTGCAACTAGAAATGGCCCTTGCTTCCGCAATGCGAATCACAAATACATCTCGGCAATCAGGTAACACATGAAGATCGTGAGACTGCATGGTGATCCAAATTTCGGTGGCTGTTAACTAGACACGGCCACATTGACCGGTAATATCTTCACCAATGGGAACACGGTTGCGGCCTATTCGGCAACGAACAACCGCTTCATTCGCGATCAAGCAGCGGCAAGCCACCATTAATGAATTTCAGAAGAGGATTTTTGGCCGGTACGCGACGTGCATTTTGTAGAAGCCGCCGCAAAATACGAGAGATACAAACCAACAACCCACCATGATGCGTGGAAAAGCGAAACAGTTGCGCACTTTTGGGATAGAGTATCTAACGCCAATCGATGTCTTCTGGACGTACTTTATTTATATCTTCATTACGCAGGTACTAACAACGATAACCAAGGTCGCCTTTTACTGTTCTCAAGTTCTTTCACAGTGATCGGTGGAACCGCTGCGCATTTTTCAAAGCATTGATTTGCTTATGCCATTGATAAATCGTTGCGGTTATGCGCTTTCAGCTCCTTGATACCTTCCACTTCAGTGTGAAGAGAAGTGATTGCAATTAGCCCCATTTAATCCGGGATTTGATCGCATTACTCGGTTTCTTCAGTCTTTGGTTTTGGGGAAAGGCCTATTCAAGGTGAAATCGCGGGCTCTGAGTTCCATTCGTTCTATCCTGCAATTTTTACTTTCTGGACTTCGCCTAGCTCGTAACCTGATTTCATTTCACCCGAGGGATAACACTCAAGATAGCGCTAAACAAACGCAGCGAGATGGCAGAGAGCGCGAGCAACGCAAGATCGCCGCCTTTAAGTAAGTAGTAGCTTGAATACAAGAACGAACATCGCGCCTGTGGTGTAACGCAGAACAGGTGAAAAATTTTCACCTGCGCCACTGGTCTTAAATCAAGCGCCAAATCACTAATTTCATTCGCATGTTTCATTAGTTTATTTGAACCACTTGGTTGCATAACATTGGCATCAATCACACAATGCGATAAGTGGACCTAACGCCAACCCACGTCCACCATTAAGTGTTTTACTTAATTAGCGTTCCCAGCCAAGAAGAATAAGCCACCAATGTGGATTCAAGGAAGAAAGCCATCAGACTTCGATGGCCAAGGCGCACCACAAAAATGATCACCACATGCTGAGAAGAGTAAGACAGTGTTGTCCCGACTGGAACTCCATAGTCAAACCTGTTGTGACACTACGCAGTTAATACCAACAAGTTTACCCAAAACTTCACATGTCTTTGTAGACTATGCTTTGCTGCGTAATCACGTAAACCGATTCCATGATTGCCAATAAAAAAAGCCATCCTAGTGTTAAAGGGACAAATAATAATGGTAATAACAGTGAAGGCAAACTGAAACCGCGATATTCACTACAGCTTCGTTTAAGTGATGACTTAAACCAATTCATTGACTGAGGAAAAAAACGGCTTGCAGGACTGTTCCTCTAAGGGATGTCATTGACTTTATCTAACGCCACCGAAGCCAATCACTTGAGATCTTACTTAGGACAATTATTGAGATCCGCGTTCCGCTTTTAAACATCGTTAGATCAAGATGAAGAGGAGTGTAAAGAAATAAGTTAAGGAAAAATGGAGTGCACGGTCTCACGCAGTGATACAATAGTTCCTTAAAGCAAATCCGTTAAAATGATAAGCAACTTTGTTAAGTGATTCTATAAGAATATAATCATTCGCAGATAATTACGCGTTCCCATACACCAGCCATCTTTAAAATTGCCATTTTTCATTTGGAGTCCTCATCGTGAAATTGAATTTTGAACACCGTGCATTCCACCTGACGCTTTTCTGTCTAATCGGTTTTTTTTTTGCGATGGTTACGCTTGTTCGATGCAAAGATAATCGACAGAAAAATTAAAGAAGTCTGCTCAACAAGGTATGAATACAACCGGGCACCATTTTCAGAACTATTCTGGTCATTGAAAGGCCCAAGAGTTGAATTTAACTTTCCTATGTGAAACAGCGCCCGAGCATAACCGGAGGTATACGGTTGTGTTTTGTGCAATGATAGCCGGGCGGACTGTGTCTCTTTGCTCCGTTGATTGCTTCAAGATGATTGTCGGTTTAAGACAGCTATTGTATCCATCTTGCGAATTAGAGTCACCTGGCTGGGGTAAAGATTCATTCATTCAGCGAATGGTACCTTCCCGCGCATTACCACTTCTCGATATGATCGCCGATGCAAAAAATATTTGGCAACATAATGGAGAACAAAAAATCCATCTTAGTTCCGGTCACTCTATTAGGCGGGTCTGTATGTGCCAGATTATTTCAGCGCAAGAATGTATCCGTATTTTATACGCGTGTGGTCATATTTGAGCAGGGGATTGTTAGAACCGTCGTATTAGCGAAAGCTCGTTGGATTTAAACTCTATTGGATTGGCGCAGTTTGGTCGATCTGCTGACCTATTGGATAACTTCATATGGAAGTATTAGAGATTTAACAACAGCTTGAAATGGCCCTCAGTTCTAAAATGACCAGGATTAACTACTTCAATTAAGCCCTTACCAGGCACTGAAGACACTTAGTCGATTCCTTAAATGCGAATACGCACCATTTGTTAAACAGCGAGGCTTAGCATTGAAATGATTGAGGAGGGCTGGTCACTTGATTTACGTACACGCAGCAAGATCAAGTCACTAAGCCGATTCGAGACATTGACAACCGCAGTATCGAAGATATAACGTCAGCTGATGAGACTATTCTGTCGTATATGCTAACGTTGCAGCATAACTTAAGTTACAGTTTTGGCAATCTGCTGGACTGTGTCACATACTAGCGGTGCATGGGTTGCGAAATAGCGTATCGGTTTAATAAGTTCCTTCTGTACCGTCCATGCTATTTGGCCAAAATTCGACCTGGAACACATCTTGTCAAATTACCTACATAGTAAACCTAGGGGAATCGATGAAAAGCAGGGTTACCTTAAAACAACCAATTCGCCGATCTCATTTTTAAATATGGACGACATACAAAGACAGGTTAGTCCCTGTTATCCTGCTACCTTCGTTGACATATTTGCGCACAACAGTACGTGGGTCATAGCGGTAAGATTAGGGTTTCAAGAAATATCACCGCTGTTTTTTAGCGGCGTAGAAGCTCTCACCAACCGCTTTTTTCTTTTACAGTAATGATGAGTAGACACGGTTCGGTGCGATTATTGGCCGAGCTACATGGCGTATAGTTCATTTATGATACTCACAGGGCCAATAAATGTGTGTAGTCTTTGGTTTCGATGAGCAAACGTCCGCAATGCGCTTTCCTAGCATATCAGCAGGGAATTTAGGTTACGCTTGGTATTTGGCAGAACCACCGACGCCCATTTCAGAGGCATAATAAATCTAATGTATACGGTAAAAAAGATCCTGAGTCATATGAAACAAGCTGCGTGAATTTACCATACCTTCTATAACGGTATCAGCGATGAGCTTATCACCATTTCCCTACGATAGCGCAACCAAACCTCACTTTAGTTACTTTTTTGGCACAAAGTTTGTGACTAATAAGATCTATTCGTCGCTAAGCTCGCAGGACTTCGCATGCCTTCCCCAACTGCTCGTAAAGTTTTCTTCTCGAATACGCGGAGTTCTGGTATTGAATGAGGAATAGATTGCGTTGGGCGCACAATACAACACGACTCACCTTGGCCAAAGCATATAGTCATCGGGGCAGATTGCGAATTTTCATTCGTCTAAGGGACGGCTGGAGGGCGATAGGGCGCAAATTATTGGTAAATCCAGTAGTTTTTCGTTGGTTTTGCACCGGTTGTGTTTTGATTTGCTGTTGGGCTAATTCAAGTACAGAGGATTGAACGGCAGATAATCATAGCATTTATTGACTAGTTCTCATAATTGATCAACTTCTGAAAAGCATCGCACACTACCATAGAATATCGATCCGCGAGCTTTTTTATTCATAGCTCTTGCCGGCAAGCAGTTGCCGTACAAGGATAGAACACGACACGGCCTTGATTTTAACAAGCAGATGTTTTTGACCCGTTAATACAAATGGGGAACCCGTGACGGGCTTTGGCTGCGCTTTAGAAAATTAGCCACGCGACTGGGCTCCATTCTTGTCAGTCAGGTTTTCGCTTTTTTTAAAGAAGTCACGTTCTGTAGGTCAGTCGACTTCCTGCAGGAAACATCAATACGCACCGTTAGCAATCAGGTGCCGATGTGACACACGAATCGCTTGGCCGATTGGTTCGTTGCGTCTTGACTATTCGCCAGCGACGTCACGCCACTGAACATAGTCATTAGTTTCAGTGCAAGGCGCGCTTGAAGCAATTCATTGGCCAAACTTTAGAGTCTTGACGCACTTCGTGTCACAGTCGGCCAGATACAACCCTTCATAGCGGCCAAGCGGAGGGGTTTGCGCACCAATCAACCACAACGGGGGTCTTGCGAACATATTTCCAACGCTGCCTTTAGCAATGACTAATCATTATCACGCGCGTCGAGAGGCCTGTAACCAGCAGTTAAACTACAAAGCTTGGTCTGTCTGCTGGGTCTTTTTGCTGGTACAGCGATCCCAATGTCGCAAGCCTTGCCCATCTTCAACATCGATTTTTCGACGCCAATGGCCGTGACTGGTCGTGGTAAACGCAAAGGACTGTGCAACACGAAAAGGATGTCAACATGACTAGGCTCCTTTGGTTTGACTATTTATCACGCTATTTTATGATAGGTACCCTGGACGGTTTGTGATCGCGGAATGATAAAAGCGCGCTCAGCAACAAACACGCCATTACCAAGAAACAATACTACCGTCGGTTTACCAACTGTCAGCGCACTTCGTTAACGAATTCCGCTGCGTATGCCACAGTGGCGTGAATAAAGGAAAATAATCCGCGCGAGGGGACATACCTCCACAAAACTCATCCAAGCGCCAAGCATTGAAACCACGAGTAACCGAATAAGAATCACTAAAGCATCTGTCTGCTGTCATAATTAACCTCCATACTTCACCAAAAGAGCAGGTCGACAGTCTTCCTAGTACCAAAATGATGACTTAGTTTCATCAAGAACTCGTGAATTCTAAAAAAACAAATGAATAGCACATACAAAGCAATATATATACTGATAAGGGTCATATTTTGATAATGACTTTCTTCCATTTCTTCTATAACCTTATTTTTTAATCAACGTCTGGCCAGTTGGCATCTAGCTTGTGGATGTGTAAGCCGGATTCCCTTATCCGACTTTTCTTTAGTCACGGGTCGTATTGCAAATAGAGCTTTCGTCGACAATTGCCCATAGTCGGATCTTGAAGAGCAGTCATTTTGTTGCCGCGAAATTAGCCCAAGCACACTAAACCCCGATATTGTGGTGCGTTTTTTCGGTTTCATCGTCAAACATATAAGTGTTGTTATGCGAAACATAAATTACCAATCCGATCTTATTTCCGTTACAATTTTTCGCAATTCTTCGGAACAGGTTGGTATTCAGTAAAATACGCACGTATCGTAAGCCGGTTAAGGTGCCTTTACTGCTAAAAAAAACCAGGGTCTATAAAATGACATTGCTTAGGCATAAGTTATACTGCTCAGAAAAGAGTCATAAAAAACAAGATAACGTGTTCATATTCAGATCTGAGTCCTTAAGCTCGCCAACTAATGAAATTGGGTGTTGGGTAGACGTTACGCCAAGGCCGCATTGTTTGCGGTGACAAAGAGCTACTAGGTGATCCCGGCACTATTATTTGCAAGTCTTTGGATTACTTGACTACGCTGTAAAAACTAACGGTTTGAGCATTTCGTGCTCGGTGCATGTACAATCCGACATGTGCGAAATGCTCTGGTGGATGCCTGAGAATGAACCATTCAATAACGCCTGCGGTGTTTTTTCGATTGCGTTTGCTTCACATTAAACGTATTTGCCGATATCGGAGAACGTTGTTAACGCCGCAGAGAAGATGCGGCGATAAGCATTGCTAATGCAGCGGTTTCCATCCATTCAAAACAGAATCGCACCTTACTTATTCTCCACAAAACGCCCAGTAGGTAAAAGGACGGCCAAAACTGTTCAAGGGTAAGCGTTGCCAAAAATTGCGCTAACACCTGGTGCTCAATCCGCTTCACTCGATGAACCGATATTGCACGCAATTTGTCCCGGCTACAATGAGGCTCACCTTCTGTTGTGTTACCCTGATATTATTTAACAAGCACCAAAGACAACCCGTTATTTCGTTCAAGCTAATATCCGGCTTTCTCTTGCCAACTGGGTCAATTGGCATCCAAAACGTGTGTCTCTTTGGTTTGAAAAAGATTGGTGGTGCATGCGGTGCAGCACGTACGTTTTTTGCTTCGTCATCGAAACCGGTGAAAAACAGCAATATTGTGCGAAAAATGATGAGCCGCCAACGCCGCGTGTCAACATACCACAAGGAAACCGGAACACACCCGCTTATTGGGGCCTTCGTAAAAAGAAGCTCAGTGGTGCGTGCGATACCAGTCAGCTTCAGGATGGGCTGTATTTCATTGCCAGAAAATTCGCCGTAAATTCACCATTGCAAATGATGATTTGGGCATGAGGGGCAGCAAGGTAATTTCACGCTCTAACGTAGAACGACATAAAACACGTCCTGCGTATTGCGAGTAGCGCTGACCTCTGTCACTAGTGGTTCGACGGTTTTTTAAGCTTCTTTTTCAGATAAGCTTTTCATCTTAGCCAATCTGTTACTCAGCGGATTTCCAGAACTGAGCAATTTAACCGTGTTGATGGTTTTCTACCGCTATTGACTCGACGTCGTTTGTTATTAGTCAATAACCATATCGCGTTGATATATTGGCCTGAAAAAATTCCAACCAATGACGGGAAAGTTTGCTCCCAATGAACTGGTAAAAGATTTAAGGCTCTCCTGACGCGTTTATAAATCGTTCATCCATTCAGGCATATCTTAGGGGACAGCGAGGGGGGACGCATTGGAGTAAGTTATTTCTAGGGGAAACTTTCCAAATCGCTGAGACGGAATGAAACAGGCATTGATTTAGGGGTTCGCTTAGCCTTTTTTTTCTTGGGGGTTCTTTCTTTTTAAAAAGAAAAAAAAACAAAAAACCCCAAAATTTTCTTTCCTACCCGTTCCCCC
>Ga0163217_1079126_pt1 | contig 14937 bp, 22 predicted proteins | sample SynspAceP_FD_185933 | JGI IMG/M metagenome (GOLD analysis project Ga0163217, IMG submission 185933) | Saline lake microbial communities from Ace Lake in Antarctica - Synechococcus sp. Ace-P (PacBio error correction) | ecosystem: Environmental > Aquatic > Non-marine Saline and Alkaline > Saline ... | reverse complement strand
GCGCGCGCAGTTCTTACCCTTTGAGACGCGCCCCAATAATCATTTGCTGCAGCTTCTGGAAGCGCGTGAAGCTTCCGAAATACGTCGAGCTTCATCCCATAATGTCTCTCGCGAAGGGCCGCTTCCATCGCCCGCCTTAGACGAAGGTTGGTTTTATCCTCTTCCTCATCCGTGTCGTCTTCAAATCGGCTTTTCACCCGCGCGCATAGTTACCTCTGGCAGCTTAAGGCTTTACGGCTCTTCGGCCGAGGCTCGGCAGGTCGCCTTCTTGCGGCTTCTAGCTCACCTTTTTCGATCTTCTCACGACGCACAGCAAGGTCGCGAACGGTCAATTCCTGAAACATTGCCGACTAGGGAGCGGTTATACGGTTCGTATCGAGATCGATAATGTCACGCCCAGCAAAACTCGCGTCCATCAGCGAGCTTCCGTACGCGGCCAAATCATCAGGGCTTCGAAGGTTCAGCGCGCTTTCGCACAGGCCTTTGATCATCGTGGTGCACCGGCATTCGATCCGGCTTGCGATGGGCGATTTCGCCTTCGCGCGGACAGCAGTTTCGACCCGCCCATTTCGCGCAAATACATGCACGCACCGGGTCATCGGTTTCGGATCGAGTTCTTCTTTTGGAGTTACCGAAAACTTTGACGGCTGTGGTCTCAGTCGCGCGAGCGTTTGGCGAACCTATCGTTTCCTCGTCCTTTCTCTCTCCATGGACCAGAAAATGCCCATCTCGGAAAGAGCAGCGGAGAACGGACTCGATTTCTTCCGCAGAAATTCCCATTGAGATCGAGATGCTGCGTTTCAGATCTTCGGTGGTGGGCAGGCCCCGATTTTACGGGCCTTGGTGAGCATCGCTTGACTCGAAGAATTATCGAAGTTCGAGACGGCTCTTGGGTTTGTAGTGACGCGCGTGTGGAAGTCTTGGAATCGGCCCTCAGCCATGACGTCCGTCCCTTGTCCGCCGCCGTTTCGCGGAACGTATGCACCGTCCCGCCCGCACAAACTCAAAACCAGGCCCTCACATCCAGTTTCGGACATTAGGGCCAATTAAATGGGTTACTTCGCCGCGCCTCCGAGTCTTGAAGCGCGCATTAAGGCGATGCATCGCCTCAGCATTATCCTTACGAAATAGTCTCGCGCCATTCCTCGACGTGCATCGCTGGAACCTTGCGTCTGTTTCGGGCCGTTGTCCATAAGAAGGTTTGCCGGCCTCAACTTCATCATAGATTTAAGCCGCGCGATCGCCCTTTTCCGCATTTGACCCCCCAAAGCAGCCGTTGATCAACGTCGCCGGGATAGGATGGTGCGTTAATTCCTCCTTAATCCCCCGTCTTTTGACATATGCGCATGCAACCCGGTGATTTCAACCGCTTTTGTCTGACGCCCCAATAGCGCCAAATTGACCGTGCAGGGCGGCGTGCGCCGGAGTGTTCGTCGAACCTTCAAGGACCAAAGACGGTTCTCACCACCTCGAAAGGAGCTCTGGGAAACAGCCACGATACCGCCAACAGGGTCTTGCGCCTGGCCGCGAATTGCGGGACAATTTTGGCCGCACCTGCGGGCGACAGCGCCTTATCCGCCTTTTTCTCACGCGGTTATGCGACGATTCGGGGTCCAGACCGCGCCCGAACTGCTTATCGAACCGCCCGATTAGGCTGGCTTTCATAAAGTCAACGGAACGTCGACTTTGATTTCCCGAAGCGCGTCATAAAGCCGAGGACTTTCAGGCCCGCTTGGCTGTCCGGCGTATTCAGCGATTCCTTTTCGTCTCACGGCGCCACAAACATTATTCATAAACCAGCTGAAACACTACGTGTCTAGCAGTGCGCTTGAAACGCGGGGCGCGCCTTTGGCCTGGATTAGATCATCCGGGTCTTGGCCTTCTGGCATCATGGACGAAACGCAGGCTCCGACCGCGGTTTTTAGCAAGGCAAAGCGCGTTCAATTGAGCGTTAAGCGGCCGAAGGACCCGCCTTATCGCCCATCGTAAAACAGAGATAAACCATCCGGCCGGGCGCACGCCAAAGAAGGGCAATGCTGATCTTCCGTCAGCGTGTCCCCATCGGGGCGACGGCATGACGAAATTCCAGCGCGGCCTGAGACGCGATGGACGTCCAATTAAACCTTCGACCAGATCATTTGCCGCGAGGACCCATTATTCGCGTCCAGCAGAGCCGCGCCGTGCGCGGTGGTTAATTGTAGAGAAGCTGCCCTTTGGAAAGAGCCGTGTTTCTGGCGAATTGAGATATTTTTGCTTTCGCGTCTTTCTCCATCGCGACGACCGCAAACGCGGACCAACGCCCGCGGCTGTCATGGATCGGAAACATGATGCGGGTTGCGGAAACCGAGTCCCAAACTCCCTCGACTTTATCGTCAGATCGATCAATAGACCCCGCGCTTCGACTCGCTGGCGTTTCTTCGGCCCCTTCCGCAAATCAGCATTGTCCTTAAGCGAGGAAAAACTATCTTCAGCCGAAGACCCATGCCGGAATTGTTTTCGCGGCGGTTGTGTCAGGCCCCCCGGCTTTCAGATATTCCCGAAGGCCGCCTCACCCGGGGCGCGGTTAAAGCTGTCTTTTCGAAATGATCGGCGGCGCGCTCCATCCAGCTGGATTCGCCGCTGTTGCGTTCTTTCGCGCGTGGCCTCGGCCTTTGGGTCGGAAGCGCGGCAATTCCATGCCCCGCCAACTGGGCCAGCTGTATCCACCGCTTTCAGGAAGGCTAAGCCCTTGGACTTCCATCAAAAAACTGCATCGCAGTCGCCATGCTTGCCACTGTGAGAAAACAATGGTTAAAATCCCTTTGGTCATTGACGAAAGGAAGGACGGCGATTTTTCGTTGTGAAAGGTGATAGCCCAGCAAACTCTCGCCCCTGTCGGCCCGCAGTTTCACATGTTTTCCGATCAACATCGAGGGCCCGGATATGCGGGGATTTCAGATCTTCAAGGAAAGGGCTTGCCGAAACGCACGCCCCAGAACTACCGCCAGAAGTCTAACGCATAGCGAATCAGGTCCACCATATGTTTCGCATTCCCGCTATTCGGCCGTAAATCTCCGCTAAGAATACGGACTCTCCCGGCAAAGCCCTCTATCGAGAAAGCGGCGGCAGGCGATCAGCACGTTGGTCATGTTAGATCCGACCTCTCTGGCCCACAGTACATCGACCCCATCGTCGTGGAAACATTTGCACGAGATCTTCGGTCCACGATAATTTGCCGCTCGCCCCGAAGACGTCCGGGCAACCGCCCAGCCCGCCACCCGAGCGAACGCTTATTCAAAATGGTCCTCGAATCCCCTCTTTCCAAGCCCGCAAACAACGAGCGTTGGCGAGAAACCTTGGCCATAAGCTATTGTGCAATGCACCGACTTAAAACCTTGTCAGCGCCCCGCTCCACCTCCGAGGCGATCACCGTACGGACTCAGGCGTTTGCACCTGCACCGGAAGTTCGCGCTATCCCCACCGTGTCGGACAGGCCCAGCTCTCAAACGCCTTGCTCGATCAGGCGCTCGGCCAGACGCCAACACAGTCTCTTCGGAAATCACGCCTTCAATGCGAAACAGCCAAGGCCGTTGATAAAAGCGCTTCAAAGGACGCGTTGGTCTTTTGGGTTGCTCAGCGAGCAGGGCCGCGATTCTTGTGGGGGACATTGTCCACGCCTTGATCCATGGAGTCTTGGCGCAAATTCTTCTCTAAGAATGCGTCTCTGAGGACAGACAGGTGAAATCCCATCGGCATCCACGCCCGCCGCATCGCAGCCCTGCGCGCCTCGAGGTTCGGAACCAGTGCGAGCACCCGCAACCCGGTAATTCTTTGGCGTGCGCGACGATACTCCGCCGTATCCGCAAGTTGCGGAATAGGGTTTAGACGGCACGAAACTCCCGACTTCCAATCTCTCTGTACACCCGCTATACAAAGCCGATGATTCCAGCGTTTCTTGACATCGGTCGCTCACACCACGGCAATTTTTGCAAAGCCATCGCGGGGCCGACTCCGGAAATGTGATCTGGATGAGCATGTCCGCGCTTTTCCTTCACCTCGTCACTGGTGATCGGCGTTGACCGCTATCAAAGGATAAGTGTCCATGAAAAGTTGGTGAAAGGCTCCCTATGACTGTAAGTAATCCCAAACGAAAATCTTACCATGGTTGCCGATCTTGATAAGACCGCGGCTCGAGATTTTCGACGACCATTCCGCGCCAATCCGGCCCGCGCTCGGTTTGGGTTTGCGACCGTGTGGCCATCGTGGAATGTGGGATCCGCAGAAAAGCTATTTTACGCGTTCCCGACCCTATAAGACGGCCTATGTCACCGATCCCCGCCAGATGGAAGCATATTGACCGGATTAGCCGCAAAAGCGCGCTCGACAAAGGGCTCCCCGTCGTCTGGACATGTCGCCCTCATAATGGACCAATGGCCGCCGATGCGGGGTTCTGGGGCACGCCGCAACCATACACCGACAGCCTTCAAAATATCAAATTTTGACAGTGACCGGACAGAGTTGACGACCGGCTGCACATCAACGTGCCGTGGACGCGTCTACACCAAGCGGAATGCCGATGGCGCCTTTTCGAGGACGCCGCTTGCGAGCTTTCTACGCTGGCACAAAATCGAACACGTCGTTGATTACGGGCGGAAGTCACATCCGGCTGCGTCCCGCCACGGCGGGGATAGCCTATCCTACGCTTTCGCACCAATCGTCCCGATCGAATGCGTCGCGAAAACGATGAGAGCTACCATTTTCGCCAATCGACCGATCTGATGATCAAATATGCGGGACGTCGTCGATGTGTGCAAGAGTCGATGCGTGGTTGGACGTTATGAAGGCTGATTCCTAATCTCTACGATTACTGGCCTTATGCGGGTCGGCCGAAAAGATGTTTTGGCCGGGGGCAAAAAAGCTCGCCTATATGGATCGCGCCCGAATATCGAATTCTATGGAATTCAATTGCCGCCAACCAATCCGCAGCGGCAGCCTGGCCCAAATGCCGATTCCGAATGTGCAGGCATATAGCCAGCGGGATTTCGGCAACCGGCGTCGCCATCAGGATTAATGGAGCTGCTGGACAAAATACAATCTGCGCGGGCTCCAGTCAGCCTCAAACGTTGCGCTATGCCGACCATCATTCCGGAAAATCCATCGAAGAATGCGTTGCCCGCGATTGGAGTTCTTCTCTCACGGCAGTCTACAACACCGCTATTCCTACGGACTATCGCCAGAGCAGAACAGGCGGTTTTAGACGACAGCATCCGAACGTTTGACAAGGCGTCGGCCAGCGGATCCGGCGGCTTATCTCGCCCCCGCGCTCACCCACACAGATTTCTACGCTGGACCTTGATCGCGGAGAATGATTTTTGGTATAGCTGTGATCTGTTCCAGGATGACCAGCCACAACCGCTCAAGACCCAAGAGGCCCGTAAGCTCGTCTCCATGCCCTATTCGGCTCCAGTCAATGACGTGATTACTTATTCCGTCATGGTTGATCCGGGACCGATTACACGGACATATTGAAACGTCATTTGACCAAAACTTCTGAAAGAAGGCGAGCGGTCCGGCCACGTGATGTGCATCCCGCTCCACGCCTTATCTAGTCACCAAACCGCACCGCATCCGCCCTTCGAAGAAGCGCTCAAGCATATCATGCGGCGCATCGCGACGATGTCTGGTTGGTCGCGACAGCCGCGGAATCGCGGTAAGTATTATCGTGAGCATTTATTGGATCAGGCTGTCGGCCGACATGCGAAGCGCGCGGGCGGTTGCCCACGCGGAAAACCGGGTTGCGCCGGCATGATGGACCAAGCACCTTCACCTATCCTCGAACCGAAAACACGGTCAGGATCATGGCCTTCTATGATTGGCGGCCGTCTCGAGATCGCAAACCTATTTCAGTGGGACAGCCGCGCCAAGGTCGCACGGTCCTTCGTCGTCTCCGCTTAGAGTTCTTTCCACTCAATCCGGTTCGGGCATTCGTACCGTTCAAAACACCCCGGCGCGATGTGCGAACGCCCTTACCCGGATCTGCGTTCCACTATACGTGCAGCGATTATGGCAACCGGGTTGGGTTTTTCGATCCTTGAGGCGCTCGAAAAAACCACTTGCCGGGTTTGCGGTGAATGCGATGGTTCCGCGCAAGCGCTACTCACGTTGATGGACTATCTTCAAAAGATCACGAATCATCGCGCACGGGTCTCACGATCACATTCAATCACGAGTGGCCTCTAGCGTAGCGAAGAAGACGCACTGCATCCTACAGAACCGCTTGATGCCCTTCCCCCCGTCTCAGCTCGGATGGAGACCCCCGCGCGCAAACCAGTCTTCAACGGACAATTGAACGGCTCGCAAAGCTGGGCTGGCTTACTGCCCTCGATTGGGAGAATGAGAATTGTCCCGCGCCACGACGACTGGTGTGACTTTTGGTGCCAATAGTTATGAGCTGTCAGATCTTCACTTTGCTGCACACGCGGCGGCAGAACGGAAGAAGGAGTGAAAGCGCCAGATCTGTAGAGGCTGATCGATTTATTCTCGCTTCTGAGCATTGAGACCGCTTTTTGGCGGCTCCAGCTTCACTTTTTGCGTCACCCTCACCCCATACATTATCGGTCAACCCTTCCCGTCATTGCGATTGCTGGACGCGCTTTGCTGCTCTGATCGTTCGCGGGCGCGGCGAGTGTTGCCCATCCTGGACGCCGGGCGAGGTTGGCCTCCCAATTCAAGGTTCAACAATGACCTTCCCGCTCCCACTCCCCTTGGCTGGCATCCAAAGTCGTCGAATTCTCGCACATGCGTGATGGGGGCCTGAGGCCGGTCGTGATGCTGGCCGATTTGCGGTGCCGACGTATCAAGGTGGAACCGATTTGGCGGCGACAACAACGCCGGCGTTGCGCGGCGCAGGCGCGGGCTATTGTCCCGATTGTATAAATCCGCAATAAAACGATTCCATCGCGGTTGATTTGAAATGGTATGCGGTGCGCGATGCCGTGGCTTAAATTGATCTCGACGCCGCCGATGTCTTCATCGAGAACTTCCGTTCGCCGGGGAGCTTAGACAAATTGTAGGGTTCGGTTGGGACGCGCTCAAAACCCGGGAATGATACGTCTAATCTATTGCTCAGAAAATGGCTTCCTCCGCCCGGACCCTTGAACACCGCACAGCGCTGGACGAGGTTCCGCAAGGATGATGGGCGGCCTTGTCACTATATGGACCGGACACCCGGGACCGCCACCTGCGCCGCTGGGCTCGTCCATCATCGACGTCACGGGCGCATGTTTTGGCGCGATGGGCGTGCTCGCCGCTGCTATATGAGCGCGAAACAGTCTGGAAAAGGCAAGCGCAATTACGGCGTCGCTTGTTTTGAGACCACCGTCTTCCTTGTCGGACAGCATTATGGCGCAAGAAGGCCGGGGACCGGGCAGTCGCCGCCCCCATGCCGGCCCGACATCTTGCGTGGGCGATTCTTTCAGCTTTTCGATACACAGATGGGAGAGCAAGTCTTTGTCGGGTTTGTGTCAGACGGACAATGGAAAACCCTCCGCAACGCGTTCGGGTTAGAGCAATCTACTCAACGATCCAGGAATTGCGTCGAAACCCCGTGACCGCGTCATCACTAAGGGACAAATTTCCTCCCAGAGATCGAAGCCGCCTCCAAGCCCTGGACAAAGCGCGAGCTCATGGAGAAATCGAACATCTCTGGTCTGCCCTTCGCGCCGATTGGAAGCCGGAAGATATGTTCGACGTCCACAACCTGGAATGCGTTCGGGCGGTTTGCTGGATATGGTGCTCGAAGACGGGCAGCGCGCCAAAGCTGCCCGCCCTGCCCGTCCGCTAGATGGCAGCGCTCGCCTGCGCAAACCCACCTAAAATGGGCGAAAAACATACAGATGATGTGCTGCGTGAGGCCGGATTGTCAGCCGCGCAGATTAGCGAAATGCGCGAGGGCCGGCTTGGTCGCCTAGCCGTATCGGACTTCGGGAAACCCCCGGGCCCGGCTAAACCATACCCCAAACACCACGGCAGTTGTTTCTCATAACTTGGAGAGCCAGTGTGCGGTTTCGATAATTGGCATTCAAGGTCGTAGCCCGATCGCATAACCGCCCGTTTCCAACATATACACCCACATCTTCGGACGGGCACATTTGCTCCCGGTCGCATTGGGCGCGAACGGACAGCCGCCAATACCGCCCAATCGGACACGGTCGACCGTCTTTACCGCCGGCTTGCAAGAGGGCATGCACATTGGCGAGGCCGCGTATGTTTGCGCGTGTTGTGAAAATGGGCGCGCATCGCAGCTGCGGGCAACTCCCGCCGGGCCCGCTCAAACATTCGAACTGACTTTGCCACGGACTGCCACGCGATTGTGTCGGCCAAGGCGACCTCGAAAAATCCGGCTTCGCGAAGCGGTGGACCCCATAGCATCACCCGTGTCCTCGGCGATCTTTCTCCTCCAAACGGAAGCCAAAGGCTGGGTGGGCCCAAATTAGGGTTGAGGGGGGGGGGGACGTTGGACCGCTCGGTCTGCGGCCTTAGCTTTGAGCGCCATCGCACAGGCCATGCGGACAGAGCCCTATCGCGTGATTTTGGTTCTGGTTTTCGTGGCGAATGTATCGCTAGCGGGCAGCCACAAGACAGGCTCGTGAATATCCGTCTTGAGCGCCGGGTCGACCCCACGCTCATTCAGGGACCAAGCCGCAATGAAGGTTGCCGTCTGTGTCTGTCGGCAGCCCAGCAATGACCGCTTCAGGCATCCGCCAATTTGCGGGACATATTTGGGGTTGCGCGAAAAGCTCGCGACTTCGATCCGTTTGCCCCCAGCCGCAAAGTCCGGCCGATCAGGTCGAGCTTTTCCTCGGTCGAGAACAAACGGGCCCTCGTTTGCCCAGGCCCGTCTTCGGGCCGTGACATCTAGGATTCAGTCTTGGGCATGAGCCTCCTGACCTGCGATTGCTCGAATGGCTATACGCCATCCCACCGTCAATAGTCAATTTACCGCCTTCTCTGTTATATAGATCTGGAACTCATCAGAGGCGAGAAAGGGCGGCGAGCGCGGCCACTTTCCGTCCGCTTTCCGTACCGCCCAAAGCGCGGTCATCCGTCGCATACCCTCTGAAAAATTCTCCGTCGGCAGGTTCATATCGTATCAATCGGACCCGGTTGAATCGCATTTACGCGGATTGTGCGCGGTCCAAGATCACGCGCCCAGCCTTTGACCGTCCTGATACAAGCCGCTTTTAGACGAACCGTGAGATCGCAAATCCTTGCCATTGGAAATGTGTGGGCGTTGACACTGGCGATGACAGATGATCGAAGCCCCGTCGTTTCAGGTGTGAACAGCCGCCATACGGTTCCTGCATGAACCCACCATCCACATTGGTTTGCTAGGCTTCCCGAAAGAAATCGAGGTTGGCTTTCCGCAAATCGGGGCCGAGTCGCGCAATGCAAGCATTATGGCCAGATATCGACACCACCCTTTCTGTGCAGCCCTGTCCAGATAGTTGGAGACAGATTCTGGATCGGAAGCATCCGTTGTACGGCTTCTGCTTGGATCCCCCTGCTTCAGAATCGCAGCCACCAACATCATTTGCCGCGTCTGGACTTGCTATTGTTAAGTCAAAAATCACACTGGCCCGTCGGCGGCCAGAACGTTTGGCAATGGCCGCGCCCGATGCCGCCGCGATCCCGCCCGTCCGATGGCACTTTTCCGTTCAGATTCATAGCTCCATTAACGTGTTTCTCTCCAGAGTTCCATTTGAGCATCACCTAACACAAAAAACCGGCCCTCGAAGAAGCGGCATAAAAGATTGATTAGAGAAGCGTCGCCTATTCGGCAAAGCGTCGCCATCGAGTTCGGCACTGGGAACGCTTCCCATTGGGCAGCGGTGCGCGTTCTTCGAGCAGCTTGGTGTCGCGTCACTTGGCAAGCAGCTTTGATAGCGGCGCAGAATCAGCCCGTGCCCGTTGCCAGCTGGGATCAGGACCGTCCGCGACGATACGTTCCTCTTTCAGACCCTTTCGAGCATTGTCTTCCTTACCTTTGAACCGAGGCTTCCGTTAAGGGACGCGTGTGGTTCTTTGGAAGGGAGGCCGCTGAGATGAAGTGAGCGCTGTTTTGCAGCGACGCCCTAGTGATACCGAGCAGAACCGGCTCCGAGCCGTGGCTGACGCGCTTTCTTATACTCGGGCCAGCAGATCCGCATTATTGGTGTTTGAAACTCGATTCTATCGAGCTGCTTACGCGGGGATCATGGACGTTATCGCCCGGATCGGTGACTTCACACCTCTGCAGCATCTGCCGGACAACACTTCGATTGTGGCTTGTCGTTAATCGGCCACGCCCTGGCAGGCGGTAAAACGCCCTGAACTTGTCCACGAGATTTTCGGCCAGAAGCCTTCAACACCATAACTTGCAGGATGGTCGTGCGGGAGCCGGATTTACCATCAACAATGTAATCACGCGCTTCACCATATTCGCGTCAGCAACAAGCATTTGCTTGCCTTTTGGCACGAGGAAAAGTGAGCGGACTCGCCATCTTCCGTTTTCCGGCCAGGATCGAGATTTTACGCTTGTTCTTATAGTCGCCGCGTAATTTCGATTCTTACCGTTCCATCTGGCGATAATCGCATCATCCTTCGGACGACGGCTTCGAACAGTTCCAGCCCACACTCGCGGCAGACCACCGGTAATATCGCGCTGGGTCGCGGACCTTCGGGATCCGAGCCAGAACAGCACCCGGCGTGACTGTATCCCAGTTCATTCAGTGACAGAATAGCGCCGACCGCGGAGCATGTAGCGCGCAAATCCGGTTTTCAACCGGAAGGTCTACAGGTTCGCCGTCAGGACCTTCGATCACCGCAGCCGGGTTGAATGGTCACCCGACTTGGAGCTTGCCGCCAGTCAACGATCACCTTGCTGGAGTACCGTATCTTCGTCGGTCTCGTCTTGGCGGACACGCCTTCAACGATTATCGAGAAGACCGTACCTTACCGCCCACTTCTGTGAGGATCGGCATGGTGTATGGGTCTCCCAATCGGTCGAGTTTCGTTAACCTTTGATTGACCATCGCGCCTTATCGAGCGGAGGTGCGAGCCCATAATCCACTTTGTGGGATTTTCGAGTGTCTTGCCTTCGGCATGACGACTTCAATTCCAGCTGCGAGATTTGACGATATAGCCGTTTCAGTTCTCAATGGACGGGCGTTTTCATTCATATTTTGGATTTGGCGACCTCATTGACGGCCTCTATCAGGATTTATCGGCCCACGGACGCTGTACCGCCGATGTGGAAGGTCCGCATCGTCAGCTGTGTACCCGGTTCGCCAATCGGACGCTGCGCCGCAATGGACGCCCAACCGCTTCACCCATTATTGACCTTCGTTACCGCGGGCCAGATCACGACCATAACAAGTCGCGCAAATACCGGTGCGGTTCGCAAGTCAGAGGCGAACGGACGCGAATATTTGCTGCGCCGCTTTCATCGACATTTCACCATGATGTCTCATCGACATAGGTGCTTGCTGGGGTAGAGCAGATCGCCCGTCCGTGGATCATGCATATCCTCGGGACAGAACACGGCCCAGAATTGCGCTCACCCCATGAGACGACAACATTCGCCGCCATCAACGACAGCTTGATGTTTCGATGCCGACTCCGTGCCGCAAATCCTGCTCGTGACGATACCAATCCTTGCGCGACGTCTAACGAAGACGACGGGTCAATAACCCGAGTTCGCCGTCTTCAACGCCGTATCGCAAGACCTTCGAGCCCCGTGGTGGGAGTTAAAGTAGTCCATCACCGTGAGGCCTTCTTTGAAAGTTTCGCGGTTATCGGCGTCTCGATAATCTCACCGGATGGCTTGCCATAAGACGCGCATACCAGGCCAGCTGCTTCATCTGGTTCTTTAGAAACTCGAGCGCCGGAGTCGGCCATTCATGAAGATCGAGTTTGATGATCTTCCGCGGTTTCGCAGGACTCGTCCATCATGGATCGTCCGCGACGCGGGTTCGGTACATTTTGACCACGGTCGACGACCTTGTTGTACTTTCTCACTTGGTGATGAGGCCATTCAGAATATTGCTGGTTCGAAAGTCCTTCACGACGCGCTTCGGTCTCAGCGACCAGGTAATTTCTCAGCCGGGATGATCATGTCGGTCCTACCGAACGAAATACAGCCTTACAGGCTTCGGCTAATCCAGCCCATCATCTTGTCGCGAGATCACTGTCGCTTACTGGACCGCCGTGACGATAAAAACGATGTCGACTCCAGTTTCCCGATCTCTTTCTTGCGTCAGTTCCCTTATTGATGACGGAATATGGGTATTCTGATGCTTAGGCAGAATTCGCCGAGCTTGAGACGCCCGGGTGTTGGTTTCTGCGACTCCATCCGCTTCCGTGCCATCAGGGATCAATAACCGGACCGGCCCTTTCACTTTGGATGCAAAGACACCGCTTGTTATCCCAATGCGGGCTTCGACTTCGTTTGATGGTCAGCAAACATTCATGCTTCACCCAATTTCGCCGTCGCGCAGTAGCGACTTAAAGAGGCCCAGAACAAATCCTGCGACGGCACAATTGATCGGACGACCATTGGCAGGCGAAAGAATGTTGTTGGTCGACATTTTCATCAGCACCGCGCTTCGAGCTGGGCTTTCGATTCGATTGACAGCGGCACGTGAACGGGCCATTTGGTTCACCATGCAAAGTCAGCGTGAACGCCGCACAGACGAGCGGGTTGCAGGCGGATCGCCTTTACCTTCGGTCAGTTTGGGTTTCAAACGGCTTGGATGCCAGACGGTGCAATGTCGGCGCGCGGTTAAGCAGAACGGGGTTGTTCGGCGGATAACCTCGTCCACTGAAAATCCCAAATCTCAGACGTTCTTTTTTCGACCAAATTTCTTGACTGTTTGACGGTCCCTGGACAGGCCCCCTCGATCAAGGCGCGAATAGCATGAACGGCTTGAACAGCTCGCAGCGCCATTTTCTTCGGCAAACGCATTTCATGCAGTTTGAAAGCTTTGGGCCCACCACGGATCACGGAACGACCGGAATAGTCCACGCGCTTACGGAAGCAGTTTTGGCGGAAACGACCCTGTTTTACCCTTAAGCATGTGGAACATGGATTTCAGCGGAGCTTATTCGCACCGTGATGGTTCCGGCCCGACGGCCATATCGAACGAGCATCACGGATTCTTTGCAACATCCGTTTTTCGTTAACGGATGATGATGTCAGGCGGCACGCAGCTCAATCAGACGCTTCAGGCGATTCGTTGCGGTTGATAACCCGGCGATAGAGGATCGTTCAGATCAGAGGTCGCCCGAAACGGCCACATTCGAGCGCACCAAGCGGCGCAATTCCGGGCGGATGGACCGAACAAACAGTCAGAAACCATCCCACTCAGGACGGTTGCGGATTTCTGGAAACGCTTCCAGCAAATTTCAGACGCTTTAGGACAGCTGTTCTTGAGCTTCAGCTCGACCCAGTTCGTCATATCGAAACGTTGTACGCTTCAATCTCAGCCGCGAGGTCTAGGCCACACCAACATTTCGCCGGACGTGCTTCCGCGCCTATACCAGCCGTAAAGCTATCGTTTCGCCAACTCAGTGGTGGAGCGTCGAATATAGTCTTCTTCCGACAGGATCTGACGCGTGAGCGAAGGGCAGGCCCGGCTCAGTCACGGGGACATTAGCTTTCGAAATAGAGGCACGCGCTCCACTTCTTTGAGTGTCATGTTGAGGCTCGTCGCGATACGCGATGGTAGTGATTTTCAAGAACCAGATGTGAGCGACCGGTTGCGGCCAGCTCGATATGGCCATACGCTCACCGACGCACGCGGGTCACAGTGACTTCGACGCCACATTTTTTCGCAAACGGACGCCTTGTATATTTTCATGCGCCTTATATTTGCCGCACAGGAACATTCGTATAATCTTTGACCGGGCCACAAGATTTACGCGCGCAAAAAGCCGGTTCCTTCGTCAGGTTTGAAGGTCCGGTAGTGTTTATGGTTTCTGGCTTCCTGATCTCACCAAATGACCAGCTGAGGATTTTCTCAGGGCTGCGAGTGGAAATACGGATCCGGTTCGAAGGACGGCCTTCTTGTGCCGGATTGAGATGTTCATGACCTCTTTGGTTCATTGGGACTTCCTTTTCAAGTCGGCGTCAACGGTCCGGGTCAGCCTGAAAAATCATATCCCCGACGTCTGTCGGGGGCCTCGGGCGGGCAGGGTGCCATCCCGAAAAGACCCCGGCACAAGGCCGGGGACAAAACTCTTAGCGTTCGTCAGTTCGATATATACAGACCAGCGAGGCCGGATCTCTTTGAACCAGCACGTTGAAGCTTTCCGCCGTAATACCGGACCTCCCGAAACTGTTCGTCGCCGACGCACGATGGCTTCATTGGACTTGCGTCGACCCGCCACGTCATCCGACTTCACAGTCAGCATCTTCCTGAAGCGTGTAAGCCGCGGCCATTAGCTTCCAGAGCCCAGAACTTCATTTCACCGAAAGCGCTGAAACCACCGAAAACTGCGCTTTTTACCGCCCAGCGGCTTGCTGATGACGAGCGAGTATGGCTTCCATGCTCGTGCGTGGATTTTGTCATCCACCAAGTGGTGCAATTTCAGCAGATTATTTATTACCCGGACTGTGACTGACGCGTGAACTGATCGCCTGAGCGACATCCAAACACGTGGGACCTGACCTGAAACTATGCAGCGGCCTTTTTCGAGCATCGTAAACGATATTCCGGTTCGCGCGCGCCGTCAAAGACAGGCGTTGCGATCGGCACACCGCGCTGACGTTTACCGCTGCTCGATGGATTTCACGTTCTTTCGCGGCAGAGTGGACGTCGTCGCCATAAGCATGCTGCACGCGTCGCGAAGTTCGGACATATTGCCGTCTTCACGATACGCTTCGAGCGCTTCGTTGATCATATCGCCGAGCCGGCAACC
>Ga0163217_1102560_pt1 | contig 14938 bp, 9 predicted proteins | sample SynspAceP_FD_185933 | JGI IMG/M metagenome (GOLD analysis project Ga0163217, IMG submission 185933) | Saline lake microbial communities from Ace Lake in Antarctica - Synechococcus sp. Ace-P (PacBio error correction) | ecosystem: Environmental > Aquatic > Non-marine Saline and Alkaline > Saline ... | reverse complement strand
CGGGAGCTTTAAATTCGCAATGCATCCTGGACAGAACCTGATGAACGACTTCTAAAATAGCTAAGAAACGAACTTGGTTTAATACCACCAAGAATAGGGAAGCAGCCCATATAAGCATAAACAAAAGCTCCCACCACAGAATGTGAAATAAAATTATATAGGCATATAACAATTTTTAGACAGATATAAGTCAGAACAGGAATCCTGAAGTAACAATTTTGGATCTATTTTTAAGAAATATTAAAAATAGATTCTCGATCTGATGATTTGATAGTACGCAATTGAAACATTGCAATATACATCCCCATGTCAAATCGTCTTAAAATTCCCAACGGTCATTTCTGCAAAATAAATTTTGTAGGGAAACGTACTGTATAATGCTTTATAGTGCCTAAGGCAATTAGATTTATCAGGATCAAGGAAAAAGAAATAATTTGTAATAGATAATGGTTGTTTAACTTAGTTGCCAATTTCAATTTACTATGAAAAACCAAGCACTTGATGTGCTTCGGGTTGACTATTGCCTATGATAATTAGTATGCAAACTGGAAGACGACTTAACCTTTTCACCTTTGTTACATGCCCAATTGGCATGTTACTCCTACGGACTTAGTATTTCCTTCTTTTCTTCTTTTGCGCGTGGAAATGCTTCTGCATTTTGAAAACGTTGAATGATAAACCCCCTCGAAGTTTATTCAGAAAATATTTAAAAGACTTAATATCTTATTACTAGGGTTATTTAATACTGCGCTTTCCCTGATCATTGGACAGAAACTGTGATCTGCCTTATTCCTTTTAGCGAAACAGATATTGGGTGTACAAGCGAATAGCGATTGTTATTTTATTGGTTTAGGGCCACATGCATTTATTTTCTTAGCAACGTCAGCTATTATAGCTTCTGTAATTATCCTACTTGGGTATGGGCTGTATGCTTTGTTGATTATACCTTGGAGGGGGCACCCTAGTTAGAACCAATTACAGGCTTCTTCTTGGAGGATGGTCATTTATACGGAGTGATGAATTCCGTTTCGGACCCTGACGGTTACTGAGTACATACCGGCGATTTGCAATGTATTGCGGATATCTCATAGGACAATTTGTTATTCGAAGGGGAATCAATTATGAGAATTTAGCAAAAATGTTCATCGTAGAGCTGGCTTGTATTGCCGCCGCTTATTTTTGGCATTTAAGTTTTCCCTGTTAATAAGAATTATGACGAGTTCATTTGTCATTCTAACCATTTGGCCTTGATATAATTGGGCCATACTGAATCTACTCTATAGAGTTTATTAAAAAAAGACTTAAACTATAATTTTTCTGAGGTTTTTGGAAAAAAACTCCCTGTTCATTTATTTATTTCAGAATACTGGCCATTACTTTACTTTTTCTTCTGTTTGGTGAGGAATCAAAATTGTACAGTATATCTATGAAAAAAAAGGTTCAGTTGATAGACCTTATTATGTATCATTGCCTTTGCCCAATTTTTATCTGCTATTTGTGATTATTGGGTTTGGAGGAATAGAAGAAGAAATTTACATTAAAGTATAGTAGCTCTAAACTATTTTTGGTTAGGCTAAAAAAACCTTCCATATTTCACTATCTACAACATCATGAAAAGGTTTGCTCACTAAGTGAGATCTTGAATGCTCCGACGCTGCCCGTCCTAACGGGAACGGGCGGGCCTGCCCGTTCCAAGCGGGTCTAATATTTAAGTAGATTCCTTTCGATGCATCGGTTGAGCTTGCCCTGAGGTATAGTAGCTAATATTATATTTTAATAATTCGGTCGGGGTTACTATTAAAATAGGATTTTTTGCCACGTAGTTTGCTATTGCTGCTTCATGATTTCAGGGTTGTGTTTATCATTTTTATCAGTTTTCATCGTAGAAAAATCATGTTTCAAAATGGACCTATAGATGGATGTGCTTAGTTATCAAGTCCTTTACCTCCATATTAATTGTCGGCCAACTCTGAACAATTTGGGTTACCGGTTAGGGTTACTTTTTAAAATGTCAATTTCAATATAGGTAATCCCTCTGATTTGGCATGTAGCCAAGTTGCTTGCCCTGGAGGACTGGAACTGTACTACAATGTAATCTGTCTTTCGCTGTGGCTATTTCTCCCATATCTTGTTTAGGTGCATTACCCATCTTGTTACTATGGGTCTCTAAATGATGTTTTAATAATTGTGTAAGCTCTGCATAATCAATCCTGTAAAAGCTTCCTTGTCTACATCGGGGGATGATCTTTGCAGGAATGGTCAAAGGGTTTCATCCAGAGAACGAAAATTCGGGGTTAAATTGGTCTCGTATTGGAAGTGATCTGAGTAATCTCATCCTAAATACTTTCTTAAATTCATTCATTTTAAAAACAGTAGTGATTACATACTATTAATATTAAAGAATTTTATGCTAAACAGCTCATATGTTTCATATAAATACAATTACGAGTCAATATATGAAATGTATCTAGTCTGGCACAATTTTACATTCACACCAGCTACAGGAAATAAAAAACTTAGGACTCTTGTTAAACACTAACTATTGCATAATTTTGTTTCCCAAAGATTTCTTATCCTATATTCCCACATCCAGTTATTTCGTAATACGATATCATTAGGTCATTTCAGTTTAATTTATGTATTAATATTTCTATAAATGACCCACTAATACCCATATTCTTACTAAATAGGCTCCTTGTGGATACTATCTTAGCATAACAAATGTACAGCGACACCAAATAATAACATAAATGAAAAAGTGAAAACGCTAATAGGATTTAACGATCACTACCCATTCTCTGAAAAGATAGTTTATAGCTTTCGGACCACGGAAATACCGACCCCACAGGATACGATCTATTGAGTTAAAATAGACGGCAATTTCGTAACGTAATTATAAGATTAGCCAAAATTGCGCAAAGATACCGTTGGACAGTCCAAAAATAATGTTCAGATGCTGTGAATCGTACGAGGCTGTAGCGATACCACTATCAAACATTGGAGGAGGAACGGTTTATTATGCCGTGACATAACCCGAAGTGGAGCAATGCGAATACCAATATCGAGGAGCGATTTTTGGTCAATCAAACCAAAAATATTAAGTATTGCCGAAGCGGCTTGCAGATTGCCGCTAACAAAAGCCTAACGCGCCTATGAGCGCTTTTACGAATTAGAAAATGCGAGAAGAACCTCACAACAAGGAAAATCTTCTTGATCCTTGCGCAGGGGCGGGAGTTGCCCCTATAGCCATACAAATTGCAAGAAGGTTAGCTAACCCTAACCGTAATAGCCACAGCGTCTCGTGAAGATTCTATTACAATGTGTATAATTTAGGCCGATTTGTGGTAGAATCACCATTAGAACCTAAAGAAGAATTGAGAAAAAATCGGGTATAACAAAGTCGATCTATATTCTGATTTTGAATATTGGCTCAAGGTTATTGAAATGCCACTGCAAATCATCAAACTCAGGGACATATTAGTTTCGTATTACGGCGTAGTAGTAAATTTGAATCTAATTTGCTAAAAAATGAAGAGCCGTACCTTTTCATGGAATTATTGTACACGCCGTTCCATGTATAACAAACTGAGACATAGAAATCAGCACGACCAATTTTAAATCATGTAGCCCCACATTGTGGACGAGGAATTTTGAAATCTACGCTTGAATACTACACTTTATGGATTTACGTAGAAAACTTATAAGTACGCCCTATTGAAATGCAAGAATCTGGAAATCTATTCGGTTAAACGTAATACTTTATTAGTTAAAAAATCCAAGCAAATGACCATTGAAGAAAAATTCAATAGTTTTAGGTCATGTACGGTTACCCAAAAATAGCCCCAGAGGGGTTACGGAATTATGTCTTCTTGGACAATTAGATAAATACCCTTTACACCTCTGGTCAATTACCTTGAAGGATGGAGAATTTCGGGCTTTGCATGATCTTGGTAGGGTGGGACGAACCTGGATATTAAACAGATATGATTGTGCACCCGTATTTGCTGCCTCATCAACGCCATTGCACAATTTAAAGATGCTGTTAAAGATCTGGATTCGATCGTAAAAAAAAATTAATCCGCTTGGATGCACTATTCAGGCCGCTGAAGGCTTTAAGGATCACGCCGATGTTTGGACGTGCTTCAGATGTCAGAACCAAGTTATTTGGGAAGAACCGTATCCACACCAGTCGGCAATCGGAACTTACCAGATCACCAACCTGAAATGTCCCAGTATTGGTATTATTTTAATTGCGAACAGATAGACTATAGTAGTGTTTTAAAATAAATTTAAATATTAAATATTGGATCTTAATCTATAGAATTTCCCCGAGGCTCTGCCCGGTGTAGCTAATGTATGTATTTTTTTGTGGGTATGAGCGAATCATATTCGATTTAAAACCATAATAAAAGCTTTGCTTTTGTATCATTTTGTTCTGTCCTATCAAATATAGGAGAAAAGGTGCTTATGATGAAGTTACCTATAACCGTTCAAGGAAATTCTGTCTTGGAAATAGAAGGAACGTTACGAGATTCCCATTTTTTGGAAATTCTGGCTTGATGTCGAACCACGTTTCATTTTCTGATTCAGAGCGTTCCGGGACGAGCGCTCCTAAAAGATAAATCGGAGCAAGTCAAGAGCATTACGCAAAGGAATTTTCAGCTCACCCCGGAAGTGAAAAGATTGCTCTTGGGGAGGAAATTTTGGACAAGTGGGTATTTTTATGGAATACGGACTGGTCAGTTATCGAATTGAAGAGGTAAGAATCTAAGACAATACCTCCAAAACAGGAAAATCATCAATTAATAGCGTATACATAAGAATCAATTACGTTTATTTTGATTTACTCGTATGCTCTGCCTCAGGCTGTAGTTCATTATAATTGCATTAATTTACATTACAAATTCAACCTTGCCCGTTCTTTGCCGCTTTGTAAATGGCATCTATGATTTTTAAATACCTTTAGCCTTCCTCCCCATCTATAGGAACAATTGGTTTTACCCCCTCAAAATAAGTTGAGCCTACCTCCATTTGAAGGGTCTTAGTCTGATGGGTTATATTGCGGCTGGAGTCAATTCACCCTTATGTGTTCTGCCCTTAATAGACCGAATAGCCTGTTGAGGCTCTGCGCATTTCGGAGCATAAACCTTTTCTCCGTTAGCGAAGAATCGCGTCCAATGCGGCCATAGCATATGTAGAAAGGGCATGAGGCAGTTGCTTTCCACTGGGAAAGCCGCATACTGAAATTGTATGGTTCATCCACGCCTTCTTAAATTTACCAGATCGGTTTGGTTCTTTGTGCCGTTACGCCAAATAGGTTCTTCACCACAGGCACTATATCGGCGTCAATTAATAGGAATACAATACCAAATATCATCATAGCACCGCCACCGGCAGTTTTTTGTTCATCGGCTTCATGGGTGGGGTCACCGATGTAAATCCGGATAATACTTGAAAGAATTGAGGCTTTTCAAATTCGCTGCCTTGCGCATTCGAAATCACCTCCACTTGTTTCGTGTTCCATAATGCATCGATAACCCACCAATAATTTTACGTTTGGCAGCTTTAACAGGCAGCTTCTACCATTTCTTTGACCTCTCTTGGCATTGATACATAGGCTTTTCACAATTTACATGTTTTCCCGTTCTTGGCTACCCTAATCACCTGATCTTTGTGCAATCCCGTTGGTGGTAATGACATAAACGGCATCTGATATCTGGGTTGTTCGGATTTGGTCGAAAATTATTCGTATTATAACAAATTCTTTTGCGGAATGTCATACTTGGCGCACACAATCGGACCCACTTTGTGGGGTACCACTATTAAACCAAACCAACTTGGCTCCTCTTACAGATCCATGGCTTTGCCACGCGTGAACCGTTAAACTTCGAGAGCCCATTATGGCAACCCTTTAAAATAGTGTCCTTCATAGGGTTCGCTAGAAAGCCTGCAACAACAGTTTGGTTGGGACTATATAAAATTGGAACTAATAGCTGAACACGTCAATTTCCCAAAAATCTCTTCTAGTAACCATAGAATCGTATTTGTGTGTTCTAAAAATAGCTTAAATGGTATGCTGCCAGTAAAATACAAAAAAGTTAACATATGTTTTGTCAAATAATAAATCCAACTAACAGAAATCTTTTTCCATTAACTTATGGGAAGGATTAGTCGGCTTAAACCCTGGTCCATAACAGCTGTTAACCGTTATATTCACCTTAGCTTTTGATTGTTTTTTGATTGTTGGGGCTACTTAAAGGGTGGAAAAAGGGAAAATTCCCAATAGAAACCTTATTATACTTAAAAACATGGCACAAAACAGCTGTGACGTTTTATGCATTACAGGCATTACGCGTTTAAAAGCATATTCTCGAATTATAATACGGGTTGTACGGTGCCTGCGCCTAACTTTTTAAAAGTTTTTTTTGATTAGTGGCCTAAACCATCTGTAAACCTAATCATCGGCAATTATTCGTCAGGGTGAAATCGGAGTCAATAATGCGAATTTCCCACCGATTTATTCTTGCTTTACAATGAATGTTATATCTCGCAAGGGCAATAGTCACTTGCTTTTTAAATATCTCGCCTTACATAGAGCCTAGACATCATAAAAGAACATCGCCCAGATTCTCCACCATTTAAAAGCTCAGGTTTTATTCAATATTCTCATTTATATGAGGTGCAGAGCATCTTGTGAATTCATTCGTTCAAAGTTTTTTTGGGAAAAACAAAACTAGCTTAGTTTCTCTTAAATGTTTCCTTCATCAGTATTTCCAAAAATGCTTGGTCATTAAACTGCAGTGATCAAGTTAACGAACTCTTTCCATAATATCCCTGGATTCCGCAAAATCAGGTACTTTAAACTATCATATGGCGCAGGTTCATCCAAATCTTTCTTAATTATATTCCCCAGGCAATTGATTGTGACATTGGAAAGGCATTATAGGAAGCTTCTTGAACCATTCGTTCCTATTCAATGGAAAAAACCATCTTCATATTCCTTAAAAAAATGAATCAGATAAACTGTAAAAGACAAACTAGGTGGCTTTGTCCTTAATTAAAAAGAATGACACTTTAAGGCAGTTAACAAAAACGATGCTACCTTTAAGAATAGCAACTTCATTATAGTTAATACACTGACTACCTTTTAGCCCTGCATTTAATTAAAACCACATTCAAAGAATTGTTTTAACCGGCGATTGTTTCCATTCTTGAATAATTCCAGTTCTCTGTATTCTTCAAAAGGTTCTATAATCTCATTCACTTTACTTGCATTTTAGGCTAATTTTTAAAGTACAACTACGTAAAAGCCATTAACACATCATTATTTGGCCACTAACCTTTAAAATACATTAAATTACCCATTTTTTATACCACCAAATAAGCGTAATGTGACACCCAATTAACTTTGCCACAGAATTTAATCGAAACAAAAATATAAAAATGCTGTCGACACCAAATATTCAAAAAAAGACATTATCAAACCGCTTTTCAATTTAGAACATGCTACCAAGGAATTCGATGCACTAAAAAACCAGTATCGATGCCATATGATTTACCATTTTTGAACGGCAACATTTCATCCCCCTAGCTCTTTTTGTTTTGAACCATGGCATTATATAGTGGTCAGGATAAGGAATTAAGGAAAGCTTTAAAAACCTGTGCGACTTGGGGCACACCGTAAAATTGGATACCGCGAGTCATTTTGTATACTGCGATTGAGTATGAAGCGTCCATGACCAAATGGCGATTCGGCACTCCTATAATTATGTCTCATGTATGAAAGATGTTAACCAGCCAATTGCCTGCGATGTAATAAGAAATGTTTATTCCCAATCTTTATAAGAATTCCAGGAGCGCGATTTTTAATCTGGGACAATATAAGCAAGTATGTTCGACTGGCCTCTAGCAGACCTATACTCGCTTTTGCGAAATATGATGACCTCAGCGGCTCTTTGATGTATAGGAACAGTTGTCCTATCTGAAGGTTCATCAGAAAAGCAGGAAGCGCCTATTGCGGAGAAAAAATTCGATCAGATACGGACAAATTACGCTTATCCTATTCATGCGGCATTTGGTTACAGAAAGAAGAACCCTTTTGCAAAACGAGAAGGAACAAGAAAATATAGTTACTTGGTCTGTAGCTACATAAACAAATAAAAAGAATACAAATTATGAAAGCAATAGGATATAAGCAGAACCTCTCCCATCGAGGATGTAAAATCACGACAAGACGCTAGACATTAGCAATACGCAAGCAATTGGTACAAAGACATTTTATTAGAGCATAAAAGCAATTTTCTGTTAACCCAGCAGATTATAAAGTCGACCGGAATGCGTTGAGGCGATGATTGGAAATTATTGTATGGGATCGCTACAGGGATTGTAAAGAAGTGGAGAAGATGTTACCTGTTTAAGGTTGCGACGAAGTTTGTATGCGGGCGATTTCACAAAGGACAAGGAAGTCTATGCACCAGTATCAAATTGTAGATGAGCGTATTGGGGCAAAAAAAACCATCTAGGCTTATTCGTTATGCAGAGCAGCGCCTTACCATTCGACCTCACTTTACTGCTTGGGAAATGTCTTGTTTGATAGGTTAATAGTAGCTAAAAAATGATTGCAGTAAATCCAATTTCTAGTAATTGGTGCGCAGAGAGTGTTGTTTTCTATTTTAGTACAACTAGCCAAGAACACTTACAAATGACATTATTGAAACGCTTCTCGTGAAGAAAACTACGATTGGTTAAAAGGATTTGTGCGGATGCAGTAATTAATCACTAGAACAAACTGATGAGGAAATTTGAGAAATATAATCTACCTGCTCCTGAATATTATAGTGAGTTTGGAATGCTACCGAGGCAACATGCGAGAGATTATGTAAAAAGTAGTAAAAACCACAAGGTAAAATTTCGTTCTTATTTGTGATCAACAGTCGTTTCAATGTATCCCTTTAAAAGTAAAAGCTGTGTCTACCACATATCGAATTACGTTTACACGCTCTATGTTCCAGACGAGGATGATATATGATCGAACAGCACAAACATCTAAAATGAGGTTCTAAATTGATGACAACGGAACAATAAAACCACTTGGAGAAACTTTGGAACACATAACGCAGGACGAATATGCGTAAAGCCCCATGCTTTTGGAAAACAGGAAAAAGCCTACAGGCTACAAATTAGCTTTCTGAAGATTTTAGACTCCAATGAGTCAAATATTTATCAACAAGAAAATGAATAAACTACACTCTAAATATTGGCCCTAGCAGCAAATACATCCCTACTTGTGTACTACGGGCTAATGCCACAGAGTAAATACATTCATTCTGATGGCTACCTCAAACAGTGTAAACATTTCAATTTTGGATGACAATGGAATCAGCAACTATTCGCGACGTATCTCAGCCGCAAATGTTCTCACGAACAGAAAGGTCCTAATATGACCATTTCAATTTGCGAACCAGCGTGCACACCTAATTTCCGCTGCCCACCAAACATCCAATGAGCAGGAACCGCGTAATACATCTCCGATGTAACAGCGTTAAATCAAACCATCATAGACGCAAAGATAAGATTATGTAATTGTTTCTGGTGGCGAAAGTAATATGTTCCATAAGAAAACAACCTCCTGAGTTCTGGCTTTGAGAGCAAAACCGTGTGATTTAGATTGTTCTACTTCCTGTACCGTCACGACTGGTTAGTCTTAAAGAGCTCCTGATTATTTACACAACAGCCAATGCCATGAAGAAAATCTTAATGTCTGAGAACATCTTATTAATTCTTTCTTTAGCTTAAGACATTTAACATAGAAAAAGAAATCGAAACCAATAAATAAACCAGCTATAACGAGCCATTTAAACCTGATAAATTTGATCGCCATAAGGTAGTAGTGGTGCTATTGAAAACAATTATGATCGAAGGACCCCGTACCAACGATGCCACCACCATTAGAACGAGTACAACTTCTTTGTAAACCTTACGGCATACTAATAGTCTGGTTCGGTGCGAGCTGTTCCTTTTATATTTCCCCGCTTTCGGTGATGCTGGTCAGATTGGTACCCATTTACCATTATTTTGGATATTACAGGACAACTACTGAAATTGGCCATGGGAGTTTCTAGTATTGCTTTGACCTTACATCATCCGAGTACACGTAGCAAAATCAGCCCAACTACAGACCAAATTATCTAGTGGTAGTTAATTTGTTACGTGTTGCTTCTGGAATAGATATGAAATGATACCCAGCTTATGAATGACTATGGAAATCGAAGCGAACTTGTATTCAGGACTCTTTCAATTATATTAGAAAAGCTCCAAGTGCCTTCTTCCACAGTTAGAAACTAACAAAACTATGAAATTTAAGGGTCTAATAGAATATCCTACCCAAAGCTAAAAACCATAAAATTCCTATTAATTACGGGTTTTAGTCAGCAACTTGGAAATGAAGCTGAAAAGCAGATGGAGATTTACTACCCACCGGATGTTACGCAACAAAAATTATAGCAATATCGGAATGCGGGAATTGGCTAAGATCCAGTGATTTTGATAAACCTTCATGCACTTTGTATTGTAGATTACAGAAGATGATAATTCATGCCAAACCCAACATTTAGGTTTTAAAACGGGTGTGTCCAATCTATTATAAGACGTATTTTAATTATTAAGATCTATCGTGGTAAACATCATAGCACTTAACTTTACGCTTCAACAAAAGTAAAACAGAAAACAGCCTTTCTAGAGAAATAGCAGAAAAAGTTTCTAACCAATATTCATCAACATTAAAAAACAAAAATGAAAAATATACTCATACAGGAAGTATCTGACCGGATATTGGTAAATTATTGCATTGCGTTTAGCCAAGCAAGGACATTTTGTTGCTAATTCATGGAAGAGGATGCAAAACAAAAACCTGCAATCAACTTTACGGAAATAAGGAAGAATCCTAACAAACGAAAATGCTTTTTCGGTTTTTTAGCTGATTTTTCTGATTTAAATAGCTGTGATTCCATGTTGAAGGAAGTCGCAAGAAGCTGCCTAAATTACAATTCCTTATCAACAACGCTGGTGCTTTGTACAAGTAAAGCAGATACACCGCGTGGCCAATGGTGTAGATGTGCGTTGGCGGTAATGTATTTAGCCCCTCGTACGAGTTTACGATTGCTATTATGCCATTAATGAAAAAAAGCTGATGCTCCCGACATCTATAAATCTTAAGTTCTGCAGCACAAGCTCCTCGTCATTAAGCTGCTCTTACAGAAATATGGGGTAGGGTAGGATGTTAATGAGCATACGCCCAAAGTAAAATTGGCTCCGTTGACGATGTGGCAGTTTTTATTTGCGGCAAACAGAGCCATTCCAATACTGTTGTGACCAGTAAAATCCGGGGTTCTTTTAATACTAAAATGCAAACAGGCTTACGTCAACATTGAGTCTCCAGCAGAAAAAGGGATGAATTTTGTACGATTTAGCGACAACAGGACTGGGCCCGAAAACAGGCAAGTAATGTTTGACAACGATAAAGGTTTTATTCTGCATGCGCCCCCGAGTCCTTCTATAACGAATCTTAAAATAAACCACACCTTATGTGCTTACTAATTAAAATTGTGAGCAACTATAGGTCTGATTTAAATTTTAATTCAATTTATCGTCAATATTTCCAAAAAGGATCAAATACCTGGGATACAATAATTATTCCTGAAGTAATTGGTGGCCAAAAAATAGTGCCGATTAAGTAGAGTATTAAATCAGTCCAATAAACGGCCTCTAATTTTCCTCATAGGGATTTATCTCCAGTTCCACTTAAAAGAAGTGGCTATTCCCACTGTTCCCTTAATTCATGTATTCCCCAATCCACATCCTTTGTAGCGGGTAATAATTACCCTATTAAATGAACTTATAATGACAAAAAAGTAAGCCTATGTTCCTTTAGCCAATGCAAACCTATTGCTTGTATTTCCTGTCAGAGATGATGAGAAACAACGGGAAGATGAGAGATCATACGAGAGCCCGAAGCGTGTTACTAAACCAGCATCCGCATATCGAAAGAACACTCTCCTCACCGCAGACTTCTCTTTGTAAGTCTTCTCCGTCAGTTACGCTCTCCGACATCTCCACCGGCCTCGGCTCTGACAAATCTCCGGCCCGACCCAATTTTGATGCAGTATTTGAAGATGATTGATGTATAATAGGATATATTTGTTAATTACACCGAAGGAACAGTGCAGAATGAACTTGAAGAGATTCGCCGCGCGCGCGCCACAACGTGTCTTCTCCTATATCTGCTACTCCGTACTATACTCTCAGAGACCACTTGACGCACTACATCTCTCGGTGGTGGTACAGTGACGAACCTGATATCCTCTCCTCTACCTCATCTAGTCACCCTATCCTCGTATGACCAGGCGCTGTCAATATCTCTGTCAGATATCTCATACTCTCTTTATAACGAATCTGTTTTTTACCAGGAGGTGTTGTAACAATGGCAAAGAAATGGTAGGGTTGGAGTGCGTTTTAAGCAACTCGAGTTTACAGTCGAGCTAGGTCGGGAGGCATCTTTAAAGCTATCCTTAATTGGTAGTTGATTAATTTGAAGATCTAATATCTCATACCATGACAATCAGCGCTTTTACGGTTTTAAGAAATTGAGACTTAAAACAATAATCAAATGATAAATCCATGTTACGTGGACAAAGTTGACTACGATATTTTTGGTACTGCTGCTGACAGTTCGCACGTAACTGTATTATGTGGCATCATAGTGATGGACACGGATCTATAATTTGCGAACACGTCTAACACCTATGTGGAATGAGGGATGATACGTGTGTATTTCGAATTTGCCCTCCCGTGCTTCTTTCCGTATAATGATTGGTTAATCGGGTGTTTACTTTGGAGACGGAGCCAGTTTCTGGCATTAGTACCTTTTCCGAAGAAGTGTTTGTAAAGAAAACAAATGAAGATTGAGGCCGATTATAGCGATATACAAAGTGTCTTCACAGCCTTGCATGCTCAGCAAATAGAAACTTACGGCTCCAGGAATGCTTGGCGAAATATTTAGAGACCGTTTGATACCTATTCCTTCTTAAAATATTTGGCTGTTATACCGTAATTCAAAATTGGTGATACCTATGGAAGAATGGACTCAACGAATTATTCCTATACAACCCGCGGTTACGCCCAAGATTATCATGAATCCATGGGATAATAATGAGGCATTGCCATAAGTGCGGTTAATATGCAAGGGTCTTTAGCCTTGGATTTTCTCGGACCTAAAAGTACGAATGGCCATTGATAGCCTATCTATATTGAAGATTTTCAACCTATAGGGCCCAATATGATCCCTGTGCAGGATGTGGTGGTAATGCTTTTAACGTTTTATGCCATGCAAGCAAAAATGCAAGCTATGGACATGAGACCTTATGCAACCTTGAGGTTCTCTGTTATACCTCTCTTAGTTCAAGTTCGATATTTCAGCAGCCATAAACCAAATTAAATAGTCACAGTTAGCAGGGGCTCCACAGCAGTTGCAGCAGTATTAAAAATAATAGTTTTTTGAGTTGATAAAACCCTACAGGTTGATTAATTTTATTGTTCCCCGATCTGAAAATCGGCTACTGCAAAAGTCTGCTGATTTTTTGGTTCATATAAATATCAATAATGGAATATTTAGAAGTAAAGTGAACACTTTTATCTAAGACATATACTTGACTGCGGAATAGCGAAGGACAAATGTGGAAGCCGGGATATTGATTGCTAAACCACCAATCATTAAAATCTTCCAAAACCACATTTTTTTACAAGAAGGATTAAAAAACCTGAACCCCAAATTAAAAAACATGGGATGGAATAATCATTGGATTTTTCGGTGTGTGCGTGGAAATTGCAATAATTCAAATGTATCTTATACTGTTATTTGGATTGTATAAGTTTCACCGTGTTTACCAAAAACAGGTGCAAGGTTTCCACTCAATCCTCGCCTCAACAAACAATTTCTTCCCTAAAGCTATCGGGTTTATTTTTGAAACCCCCTTCTTGAATTTCATAAGTCAAGGTGTCCACCATCTTCATTCGCCTTCCAGTCCAAAAGAATCAATTACGAGTATCTGGAAGTGGCCCATTTAACATAAGTGTTATAGATTCTGGCCAGCATTGAGTGTGTGAAAGTTTGCCTTATGGGCTGCCAGGCTGTATAAATGATAACGTTGCTGCTTTTGGCTTCCCCGTCATTGTTTTTGCGGTTATCTTCCATGAATATGTTTTTCCTTTATCTAATGTCAATTCAACTCATTGCTACTTACAGTACTTTTATTTAGACTTCCGGCCCCGGATTCAACAAACCCTTAACCAGGATAGTTTATTCCTGGCATTTTCTGGCCGCTGGCACCAAACTACAAGCAAACTTTACGGCCTGCAGTAGCACCTGCTACTTCTTAATAATCCGAAGCATCCGTCTTCGGCCATGGCAGGGATAAGATACCTATGGGCTTCTATGGTACAGATGAAGCTCTTCCTGCAATGAAAGCCTTTAGCGGATACACCCCGATTTGAAACCACCGCGCGTGATCAAGCGCTAAACATAGGTCTTTAGTATCACGCAGAATTACTAATTTCGAATTAATCTTTTCAATTTGCCTTAATAAATTTTAAAAACTTTGTGGTTTCCCCTTCTGTCAGAAACATGAATTTTATATACAATCCAGCAGTGTAATATTATTCCAAATGGTAAGGTATTATCTAATAGTAGTTATTCCATTCCTTTTCATCTGATATATTAAAAGCGTTTGCCCCGGCTTGAATTATAAAAATATGGAAATTTCGAGCCTTTTTAAAAAAATTCTCCAGAAATGTGGGACCCCACTGAACCCCAGGGACCGTGGATGCGGAGATTTAAAAAAAATTTCTTCCCCTACTGTTTAAAAACTGTTTTCTCCCTTCCTCC
>Ga0163217_1096246_pt1 | contig 14939 bp, 14 predicted proteins | sample SynspAceP_FD_185933 | JGI IMG/M metagenome (GOLD analysis project Ga0163217, IMG submission 185933) | Saline lake microbial communities from Ace Lake in Antarctica - Synechococcus sp. Ace-P (PacBio error correction) | ecosystem: Environmental > Aquatic > Non-marine Saline and Alkaline > Saline ... | reverse complement strand
AAGATCATCGAAGTCTCCGGCGGGATATCAAGACTACCGAAGCTGGACGGCCAACCCTGACGACCTGCTGATGGCTCCCACGCGTATCTACGGTGAAAGCGCTGCTTGCCAATGATCAAGAACACCGGCCGCGGTTCAAGGCCCATGCGCGCCCACATCACCGGCGGCGGGCTTGCTGGAAAACATTCCCCGCGTGCTGCCTGCAATTACCTGCGCGCACATTGACCTGAACAGTTGGCAGCGCCCCGGCCGGTGCTTCACTGGCTACAGGAGCAGGGCAACGTTCGACGAGACTGAAATGCCACCGCGTACTCAAGCTGCGGTGTGGGCATGGTCATCTGCGTTGCCAGAGGATCATGGTTGCTGGCGCCATCCAGGCCGCTGGAACAGGCCGTGAAGCTTCCCTGGGTTATCGGCCCAACATCACCGCCCGAAGGCCAATCCCGAAAGCGTTCGTCCTGCACCGCCAAAGGGCCTTTAGTAATCGGTGTCCTGCCAGTATTGTGGTGCTGCTGTCAGGTGTCAGGTACCAATTCTGCAGGCCCTGATAGAATTAGCCTGCAAGGCCACCAATACCGACGGCCAGATTCGTTCGCTGCGCTCTCCACCGCCCTGCTGCGGGCGGTCTGGACCGGGAGCCAAGGCCGGGTATAGCCACCGCGCTGTCGATCATCAGCTTTATGCTGACCGCGACAGCTTCGTCAGGCGCTCATGGCGCAGATCGACAGGCTACCAACCAGACCTGGTCATCCTCGGCCGGTTTCATGCGTATACTGACTCCCGGCATTCGTGCGGCATTTATTCGGCCGGCTACTTGAACATTTCAACCCATCCCTGTTGCCAAGCACAAAAGGTTTGCATACCCACCAGCGAGCTCTGGAAGCGGGCGACCGCGAACACGGGCGCTCAACCGTGCACTTTTGTGACCGAAGAATTGGATGTGGCCGGCTGGTCGTACAGGGACCCGTATTCCGGTAGACGCAGGCGATACGCCGCAAAGTCTGGCGGAAAACGCGTGCAGCGCAGGAGCACCTTATTTTCCCGTGCAATGCCCACTGTTTTATCCAGGGCGCCTGCGGTTGATAAAGACAACCAAGCCTGTTGGATGGAGAACCAATACCCGTTGGTGGGCTCAGGTTGGAACGATTTCAGACCGAGCATGCCGAGTACAGCAGATTGGCCAAAAGCACGTCTTTTCCCCGCCGCTACAGCCACTGGCTGGCGGCCCTCGCGCTGAGCCTTGGCGCCAGCAGCCTGGTGGCTGCAGAACTCATTCCCTTTTTCGCCAGTTACGCCGCCGATATGAAAAGTATCCGGTGAACGGCGAGCCAACCTTTCCTGACCCAAGATGAAAACGGCACCTGACGCTGGATTTCAGTGCCGGCATGTTTGTCGCAAGGCTTCAGCGAGAGAGCACGTGGGCTGGAGAATGACCGGGTCATTCCGCTGACGTACAAGTACGAACGCCGGGCTGGGGCCGCGGCCCGAACCACCCAGACCTTCGACTTGGGATAATGAGCTGGTTACGGCGGTACACCAAGCAGGAAGCCTTCACCCCTGCCCACCGAACCCGGCCTGCCTAGGACAAGACTACTTACCAACTGGCGCCTTGCAACGGGATTTTTGCTCCCGTTAAACCGACATTGCCCATTACCGCGATGGTAGAGGCTGACAATATTGACGACTATCACTTTCGCGTTGCCGGCGAGCGCGCGCTGACACCGCCGCGGCAGGTTTGATTGCTGGTGGAAGTGGATCGTGTGGGCTGAGGAAGGGTTCCAGCGCCAGAACCACACTGTGGTTTGCCAAGGACTTCAACTACCTGCTGGTGCGCCTGATGCCCAGACCGAAACGAATGCGCAGGAATATCGCATTTCATGCTCAAGGAAGCGACCAGGATGGCGAGCAGTGGTGGGCACGCGGTCGGCGGCTAACCGCGACAGACTTTCACGAGCATAAAAACCGCATTTCAGGCAACCTGATGCGGTTTTTTTGTTGGCTGCATAGAATCAGCCCTTGGTGAAGCGCTCACCAGCTTCGGCACACGTTGACCAGACCAGGGGCGGGCTTTCCCAGTCTCACCCTGTTTGGCTTCCAACTTCACGGATCTGCTCCAGCACCACATTTCCAGACCCAGGCTGTCAGCCGGTAGCTCAGTCGGGCCACCGCGTCGGCGGGGGAACCGTAGCCATTACAAGGTAACCGGTCGATATCCTCGGCGACTCGGCATGACCTTCGTCCAGAATACGTGCGCCTTTCATTGACCAGGGCCAGGAAGCAACGGCGGACGATTCTTCGGCGCCAAACGTCGCCGCTGGGTGAACCGGCTTCTTCGGCTACTTCACGGGCCAGCAGTGTCGGTCCGGATCGTTTGATCGCCTGACGGCTACCGGGCTCATATTGATAAAATCCATGGCCGCCTCTTCCTGACCGAAGCGTCCATTTCACACAGCTTGTTTGTCAGCCATACAATCGGCTCGCCGCGACCCAGACCGGCCAACTCGCGTGAACGCCAGCCCAGATCCGATACCGACCACGTCATTACATGCGGTACGGGCCCATTGGCCATTGCCCAAAGCCCTGCAGCGACCTGATCCACTTCCCAAGCGAGTGGAACCTTCCAGCACCACTTACGGGGATTGCGCGTATACTTCTCGAGCATCCGGTTGCCCGATAAAAGCCGTGGCAGTTGCGGCCAGAACGCCTGCTTGCGATTTTCTTGCCACGGCCAGACAGGCGTCCATACGTCCTGTGCGGTTGCCTACCCCGCACCACTTTCCAGCAGCTTCGAGGTATTTTGTGCCGCCGGACTGAAGAAGTGCAGGCCAGAACCGAGTCTGGCGCCGGTGGCCGAGGCGACTCGTCGATATCAGGTAGAAGTATTGGTTGCCAGATCGCGGAGGCTTTGACTGCCTTGTCCAGTTCAGCAAAGATTCTTTCTTCTTCAGATCCATGTTTTCATATTACGGCTTCGACCACCAGATCCATATTTCTGCAGCGCAGCAAATCCTGAGTGGTGGTGATGCGTGCCAAGACGCGCTGAGTTCGGCATCATCAAAACGCTCCTGGGCGACTGAAACGCTTTGTACACGCTGGCGATTATCGATCCTACCCCTTTTCCAGCATCTCGCGTTCCACATCCAGCCCAGGTGGACCGGGGTAGCCGGCGTGACGAAGTTCATTTGCAATACCGGGCCCATGGTGCCCAGCGCAATGATGCCGACCTTCTTTCGATACTTTCAAAATGAAGCCATGCCAGCTTTACCTCCAGATCCAGGGTGAATATGTCGGGTTCGCACGGTATCGTGATGGGGGGGCCAGACCCCTGCAGCCCTGAAACCAGGACCGATACATTTACGCAAAAGCGCCGTTGAAAATTGAAAAACGAAATCCCGATGTGGCGGCTATTCACAACATGAATTAGATGCAAGGGCTTGTACGCCCCATCTGCACTCGCTAATGTGCCCATCTTGAAGCCTCACGCCGGGGGCCGCCATGAACTTCAACAGCCTGATTCAGCAGGTTGCGCGCCTGCACCCTGCTGCCAGCAGCATTCTGCCGCTAGGGCGCACCGCCGGTAGTTGCAGCGCCACCGTCAGCGCGCATATTGATTGGGGCAGGCGCCGAGCTGGGCAAGGTGCCATGAAAGCGCGCGTGCCCTTCAGCGACGCCAGCGGCGAGCGATTGCCCGGAATGGATGGCATTACGTCAGAAGAGTTTTATTTGACGAACGTTTGATGCACCAATTCTGCCGACTGGGGTCTGCTATCGGGCACAGGCAACTCGGCGATCTGCCGCCGCGCCCTGAATGCGCACCCACCTGCGCGAGCAACTCATGGCTGGGATTGCCGAATATCCAACTGACGCTCGCACTCGGGCAGTATGCGCGGCATATCATTTTGACGGCAAGGCCTGCCCGTTACCCAGCGCGTGGCCGAATGGGAGAACACTGGCTTCAACTATTAGCCCTGGCCCCATCCCAGCCGCGCAATAATATCTGGCTTGCGCGGCATTCACGTGGTATTGAACAGCAGGTCATCCCCAGGCTGCGCCAGCGCGTGGCCGAGTACTGCCCTGCCCTTAGCCGCGACAGTATCCCCTAAGCGCCTTGCTCTGCGTTCGCGCGGGGCAGGGCGCGCCACTACGCCGCCGCATGATCACACCACCGTGGCGAGGTAACGTACATCCACAGAGAGTAAAGAAAAGAAAGGCGCGGTACCGCCAAACTCGTCGTCCTGCCAAGAAAGCTGCGGGTCGCAAATCAGCATCGCCAAACGTGCTGTTTCTGGAGCCTGATGTTTCCAGCGTAATGGAGGGTCCGCTTGCGCTTGAATTGACCTCAGCAACAGCGCCAGAGGCCCAAACCCAATGCCATCATGATCAGATTGAGCGCCAGCACCCGCGAGCCGCTGGGTCAGCAACCGGCCATCACCGGTCCACCCTGGGGACCAGCACACTCAGAATCAAAGCACCCAGAAACAGCGCGCCGAACAGGCTGATCTTCGGCTCAAGCATGCGTTGCCAGCTTTTCGCTGCGTGACGCGCACCCACATGCCAACGCGATTGGGCAGTAGCGTCATCAGCATCAGGCTGATCATTCATTTGCGTAGCCGGCACGCGTGGATGCTTGGTAGCTCCACCGTAATCCTGAAACGCCAGCCGACCAGCGCGGAATGCCTGATCACCGCCAGCAGGCTGCTGACCGCCGTTCAGCGTGACGGACAGCGCAAGATCGCCGCGGGCCATTAAGTGACCATATTCGAGGTACTCCGCCCGGCAAGGCTGATGACACAATTGACCAGCCGATCGCCAGTGCAGGAGTCGGCATCAGCCGGCCGCAGGCAAAGCCACTAGCGGCAACAGCCAGCAATCTGCCCGCCAGACCACGCAAGGCCGGACTGGAGAGCGAAGATACGGTGAAATCCCGTGGCGACAGCGTCAGGCCCATGCCCCAGCATGATTGATGAAACAGGCACACGTGGGAGTACAACTTAGACAACAGACCGCCGCGTCATGACCTATCCTTGCCGGAGCCTATCAATCCGCCCGGCGCTTTATTGGAGGGTACTGGGAGTATCCAACTTGTTGTCGTGCCAAAAAGGGCGTGTGAATCACAACGGTAAGACATTAACGCAGGCCTTTCGATGTGTTTTATAATGAGGTTTTTTCAGGCCATCCTATGAACGACATTCATTCGAAGGGTGATCTCAACCTGTTTCGTCGTGCTCCTCGCTGTTGCCGAACCGCCAGCACCATCGAAGGCAGGCGTTACAACTGAATCTGTCACAGTCGGCCGTTTCCCACGCCCCTGCGGCGCCTGCGCGACATGCCTCGGTGACCCGCTGTTCGTCAAGAACGGCCGGCAAACTGTGATGACGCCACACCGCGTAGCATCCTTTCCACCGTGCGTGGTTGCGCCTGGAAGATCTGTCAGGTGCGACGCTGCGCAGCACGCCCTTTGATCCATCTCGCTCGGCCATTGACCTTTCAATGCGGGCCTTACGCGACGCGCTGGAATATCTTGATCATGCCCGCGCTGATGCAACGCGCAAGGCAACAGCAATGGCAGGACTTTCACAGCCAGGGGTCTCAGGCGAGGTTATTCGAAAGCGCGGATTCTCTCCGGCGCGCTGGATATGGCCGTCACAGTCTGGAAATACCGGCCGGGAACGCAGATTGCCAGCCGCGAACTGCTGCCGCGAAGAACTCAGCGTTGATGGTCGGGCCCCAGCACGCCGCCTATTCCAGCGGCCAACTCAGCTTGCAGGATTACGTCGACAGCGCCCACGGTGCGGTGACACTACCGAACGCGAGCGCGGCATGTCGCATCAGACCTGGTGGGTTTCGGGTCAATCAACGCCGGGTGCGCTGCACTGCGAGCATTATCACGCCGCTGCCAGGTGGTGGCCGACACCGATTTATTTGTGACCAGCGCGCCAACCTACGCACGCCAGGCCTGGCGCCAGCTTCAATGGCAATCGGCTGCTGCCGTGCCCTTCCTGCCGAACTATCCCGGTGCGCCTTGTTACTGGCGTAAATCACTCAGCAGGAAACCCTACATGATCTGGTCATGACCGCAGTGGAAACCCTGTTGCGGCACATGCAAACCCAGCCCGGGGCCCCCCAAGCCAGCCTTAACTTTGCCCGGGCAAGACCACCCACTCCGGCCCCTGAACTCGCCACATCAGGGTGATCTCGCAGTTTGCGCGCATGCTTTTCAGAATGTTTCTTACCCATCTGGATCGCGATTGCTCGTCCTGGCCATCCCGCGCCGCCTTTGGTACTCCCAAACTGGCAATCGCCAGCAAGGATCCGGTCTCACCAAATCTTGCGATGCAACCGCGACCCAGCGCCCCTGGCGTTGGCGGATCACCTCACTGGCACGGATTCCAGCGCTTCGGCATTATTCATCCACCGGTGTCTGTAACGGGCTTCATGCGTTATACTTCAAAAATAAATTTTCATCGTATGGCTCCTGATGTCTCTAGTTTGAGTCCCCAAGGAGCCTTGCAGTTTTATCTGCGTGCACGTGAACGGCGTTTCAGGGCTTGCAAGGTACGTCACAGTGCTAAACCAGCATGCCCTCGCTACTGATTACTGAAACGCAGCTTTACAACCACAACGCTGCCACAATGGCACAACGATCGCCAGCCTAGACACTCCGCACCTACCGGTACCTTGCCGCCAGAATCGCCGTGTATGAGAACAGGTATGGCTGTCATCGCCAAACCGCAGCCATGATCCCTCACCCGGAAGGAAGCCCACTCGCCCTGGCATTATCCAGTTTCCAGATGGACACGAGTGCCGCCGCGGTATGGCGCAGGGCATTATCCGCAGGTTACGCAGCGCCAGGTAGCTTAACGCAGTGGCCACATTCAATAGCTAACTGGGCGAAAGGCCGGAGCACTGGATCAGCGTTACGCCGCTGGCGCCAATGGTGTCCCTATGGCATGCCGGCGACCTCCAATGCAGAACACTGGAGCCCTCTTCAAAGGACTGGCGACCTTCAACCGTTGCCAGCACAGCAACTGCTCGAGAGTACTTTGCAGCCGATCCCCCCCCGCCTCGGCCTTTCCAGAGCATCGCCCGCCTGCCTTTCCAGAAGTAATCTGCGGCCACCTGCAAATGCCCACCTTTGATGGCCGTAGCGGGCGCGGCCAGTTCGTGAAGCTGCACGCCGTAAAACGGCTGTTCGCGCTCTATGGCAGATAATGACGTTCAACAGTGTTCTGGCTTTCCTGCAGCGGGCGCAAGCTCGCTGGGCAACGGGTCAAGGCGCACCGGTTCCAGCGCAGCCGGCCCACGTGCGGCAGCGCCTCGGCCATATGACTAGAGGCTCCAGGCCCTTTTGCGTACCCCGAACCAGAGCACAGCAGCGATCCCAGCCCAGAGCTTAGCCCTACTGGTACGGCGGCGGCCAATAGAACGAGGCTTGCAAGGGTGGCGCGCTCATCCAGGGGGTCCCGCCGTGGTAGATGGCCACGCCATGCCATTGCTGCTCGACCGTATAGCTGCGCAGTTCACGCGTCGATCAGTTGATCACGAAAGCCCATTTTGTTGCGCATCCAGGGGTTCAGAACAGCTCAGGGTTATGCGCGCTACAACCTTCTCCCCGCAGTGAGCTGACCTGGCCAGGTGAGCCCATCGGCATTGCCCAGGCGCCCTGGGCCGAAATCGGCTCGGTCTGGCCCGGCTGTGACGCCTGCGGCATCTGCACCAGCAACCCCGCTACCATTTGCGCAGAGAAGCGGCAAGACGCCTGATCAAGCGGAGCGCATTCATCTCAGCCCGCAAATCATGCAGCATCCAGGCAGCGGCAGCACTCCAAGGATCACAAGGTTGAGCCCAGTATGACTATCAGACGCAGGCGCAGACTCATGCCCGCGACTGCTCCGGCCAACTGCAGGAGAAGACTCTACCCGGCCCAATCGAATAACCGGCGCCGCGCCGTTTCCACAATTATCGTTGCCCAGCTTGTAGGCGCAGATGATTGTTATATGCCACATTGAGGCCATTGCTCTCCAGTCCATCACTAACGTAATTACTGTCTTTCAACTGCCCGGCGGCTCATCACCCGCGGCCTTGTCAACAACAACGCATTTTAGCAGTGCCCGCCTCCCGGCGCGACAGATCCACAGGCACCTCATTCAGCCAGACGAACGCGGCACCGGGATCATAGACCAGGCCCCATGCCTGATGAGATTGTGGCACGGCCAGCTGCGCCCCGCCGCACCATGGCATGCAAACGCGCACTCAATTCACGCTAGATCAAAGGCTTGACCAGATTTAGTCGTCAGCGCCGGCTTGGCCAATCGGGCACGCGGTCACTGATCGATCCCGGGCGGTCAGCACCAACACCGGCAAGCTCACCTCCTTGTTACGCAAGCGCCGTCCGTAGCAGCAACAGCCCATCCTCGTCCGGCAACAAGATCCAGAATCACGACATCAAAGGCGATAATGTCCAGCATGCCTCTGCGTGCGCTGCCGTGCCCACGGGTCAACCGTCATACCCTGGGTTGCCAGACCGGCGGCAATTTCCGCTGGCATATCAAGGGGTCGTCTTCAACCGAGGAAGAATATGCATAGAGGGTTCCGTTGCCATTTTGCAATCAGTTATCCATTGTAGAGATTAACAGCGGATTAACAGCCGGCCCTCCAATCCGAGTCACGTTAATTCGCCTGTTAAATTCCTTCACCCCCATAATGCGCGCATCGATCTGCAGGCGGAGTACAGAAGCATTGAGGTGGCTGTTACAGTCTGGTTTTTTACCCTGTCTGCTTGGTTTTGGTCGAGTCTGGCCATGCGCCTTCGGCAACCTGAGCAACCCCGCCAATGGCAACAATTGATTTTCTGCGGTAGACGAAGCCTTCGCCCGCTGGTCTATCGAGAGTACTGACGAGGGCACAACCACCAGCTCACCTGGAAAATAGCGGAGCCACGGGTATTATTCTGTACAGCAGCGCCTGACCTTCAATGGTCTGACGAGTTCTTGCCACCCGGAAGCTACCTCTCCGGCATACCCTACAGTGACGAATCTGGTTCGATCAGAGGCTTGTACCGCGACTCGCTGCAGCTGACTATCCCCGCTAGCCATACCGGTTCCTTTACCCTGGGCTGGGCAGGGCTGTACGCCGTGCTGCCTGCTGTTACCCCGCAGGAGCCGCGACCATAGGGGAAGACATGGTGGAGAAGCGGTGCCAAATCTGGGCGCGACCGCAGCCGTGCGTGCCGCTCGCAAAGATCAGCCGCATGGCCAGTCATCTGCAGCAGTGGTCGCTGCCGTTGGCATAAAATGGCCGTTGTTTTTCGGCCTTTGGGTTGGTTGGCATTTACTTCCTTGTTCGCTGCCGATGCTTACCGATTCTGGCCGGGCTGGTGGTCGGCAGTGCGCGACGCCAAGGCGCGGGCTGATGCTGGCGGTCGGTTTATGTGCCTGAGCATGGCGCTGGTGTATGCACCTACCGCCCAGTTGGTGGCATCTGCAGCAGTTTGCTGCCAACAGCCATGGGTGCTTGGCGCATTTGCCAGCCTCGTTTATTGTTGCTCGCCCTGCCGATGTTTGGCGTCCTCGAACTGCAATTTTGCCAGCCTTTGTCAGGGATCGCCTGGATCAGGCCGGACGCAAGCAAACCGGTGGGCACCTGGGCGGCGCGGCGGGCTGGGCCTTGCTGTGTCAGGCCTGCTTGGTCGGGGCCCTGCTCATGACTGCGCCTCTGCCGCGCACTGCCTGTACATTAGGCCAGACCGGCGACATGCTGCAGGGCGGCCTGCCCTTGTTTGCATTAGGCATTCGGCATGGGCATTACTCTTTTATTGCTGGTCACTGTGGGTACACGCTTTCTGCCCGCGCCCCGGCGCCTGGATGAACAGGGTCAAAGTTATTCGCGCTTTGTGTTCGCGCCAGCGCTGTTTCATCGCGCGATCCAGGCACTGGACGTCTCACTATGGCCTAGCCTTGCTCGCCGTGTTTCTTACTGGCTTGTTACCGCGGCGCCTGATACAAACATGGCTGGCTCAACGCATCGCACCGTTAGCCTGGTAAATACGATTGGCAATAGCGGCAGCGGCGTATGGGCGCTTACCCTGCTGCTTAGGTGCGCAGGGCCGGCGTTCCAACCCCTGGCAAACCACTGCGCGGTCTACGCAGCCTTCTGCGCCTCTGCAACGCCCGCCGAGGAACCACATGGAGGCTTTCACCTCACTGGATACGCCGGCCGAACTCGAACGAGCAACTGCGCCGCAGCGAAACAAGCAGGCGAGTGGGTGCTGGTGGATTACTACGCCGACTGGTGCGTGTCCTGCCCAAGACATGGAGCAGACCGTTTTTGGCGCCAACGTGATGGCCAGCCTTGTGATGGCGTGCGCTGCTGCCGCCCCCGATTGTGACCAACAACAACATCGCAAGCCGAGAGTTTGCTCTCGCGCTTCAGCCATTCATGGCCCACCTACGCCTGCTCTAGGTCGGCCCAGACGGTGACGGAAACGCGTGGCCGGCGTATCACTGGAGAAGTGAACGCCAACCAATTCAGCAACAGTGGCAAAACCACTCGAGAGGAGGCTAATGCTGTCAGTCAATATCGGCCGGCTGGCCATGGCCAGCTCACATCTCATCCTGTCGATCAGCCTGCTCTGAGCAAACGCTTACCGGCTTGGTGATGGGCCGCACGCGAGCGCAATCCGGAAAAGCACCTGTCAATTACTCCTGCTGGGGTTGATCGTTCGGGCGGCTGGCGTTTGTGCTTTGTGATGCTTACTTCGAGCATTTCCGCCCAAACCTCTGGCAGATCCATCCGATATCCGCGATTGGCGGCTTTATCATCTGGCCTGGTATTGGTGCTGCTTTGCCTGGCTGGGCTTTGGCTCGCCTGGCGCGACTCAACCCTGACGCCATTATCCATTGGCACAGCACTGGCTGGTTTCGGCCTGATCTTCTGGGGCACCAGCAGCTTATATTGCTCCACCGCCTGCGCAAAGGCACCCAACTACGCGAGATGACTCCTGCCTGATGTTTGAAAGGCGAACAGGTAGCCCTGCAAAGACCTCAAACGGTCGGCCGCTGCGTGGATCAATCTAGTGGGCCACCTGGTTGCCCACCTTGCCGGCGGAAATTGCCGGTACTGGCCGTGCCCACAGCAACAGCACTCGGACATTGTTTGTTGCCCTTCAAAATCAGGGTGAAGGCCCGGGTGAAATCACACGCTTACCTGCAAGGAGTCCGAACTCACACTCAATAACGTACTGCTCGATTACCGGCGCGGCCAGTTCGGCCAACAGGTCGGATCACACGCATTACCCACCACCCATGTTCTAACAACGCAAAGGCCAGCAGTCGCCAGCCATGATTGGGCGCAGGCTGTCCGCAGCCAAGCCTCTCCCATCAGCTAGTCAAACTTGAGAGGACCGACACCCCATGATCCGACTGCCCCCCAAACACGTGATGTTACGCTGCGCTGTTCAGCTGGCACCCGTCCACGTTCGCCATGCGCAAACCGACTTGCCAGCCCCATCGCCGCGACCGTAGAAACGCGCGCGTGGAAATCATCGGCACAATTCGACGCGCCCTCCGCGTTTGCCAAGGCTACGCAGGCAAATTCAACATGGCCACGGGCATTGCGTTTGTTTCATAACCAGGACAGGCCAGCACGTCATCGTTGCACCCTGCTGCATGCCGAAGACCAGAGATATCATGCCAGAACTGCCCCTGGATGAACTGGTCTACGGCCCTATGGTGAGAGCCAAATTGGGCCCAACTGCCAAGAGGGAAACTGGGTGACCGATGGTTTCGCGACGATAGCCGAGCGGGGTGGTCTTATACCTTTACCGGAATCCCAATGCCGCTTCGTGCAGCATTTTGTTCTGGGAGCAGCGCGCCATATGGGTCGACGCCGGCAAAGTACAGTTGCGGACATCATGGTTGGCATTAGCGCGACAGACAGCGCCGGAAATCCGCCGCCATCCTACTGCAGAGGATCCTCCTCTCTCTCCTCCTCTACCTAATGAAGCGGAGACCGGCGTCACGCGATGGCTCGGATACCGCCGCATATATATAAGCCAGTTGCAGCCTATTACCACGACTATGGCCAACTAGGTGCCCAGGCAACGCCGGCCATTTCTATCTCGACGAAGCAAGGCAAAATGCAACAGCAACAGGGCGCACCCCGGCTAGACGAAATAAATATAATACTCGGCCCACGCTGAGCTAACCACTGGCGTCACTATTGCTACACTCAGCCAGTGCCAGCCTACAACCGGAGAGTCATCATGATTATTTCGCAACTTTCTGGAACCGGTATTCTAATCTATCTACACCTACTATTTTTGTGAAGAAACTGGGAATCCGCTATGATTATAGGTCATCGCCACTATCGATCGTTGACCTGCCAAGAGCGTTAGCGCCTGGGCTTTGTGAAACTGTCATACAGGCCTGGACACGCACATTTCATGCCGCATCACATTTACCGCCGCCGTGGAATTGGAAGAACGTGTTGGCCAGCCGGATTGCGGGCGCCAGCATTCGACCATCTGCCCCTGTGCCGACATTGGCAAGAGAAGGCCGGCCCATGTCGAGTGGGCAGCTTGAATCATCTCGCCAACTGCCCACACCCCCATGGCCATACCGATGACGGCATTTCGCCTCCTGTTTAGGTAGCACCTGTTTACCGGTGATGCGTTGCCCCTGATTGATGAGCTGTGGGCGGCGACTTTCAGAATGGTGAGCTGAAACGCTATATAAAAGCCGTTCAGGGAAAAGCTGTTTTACCCTGCCGGACGACATCTGGCTGTACCCGCCACGACTACCAGGACTCGGCGCTTCACCAGCATCGCTCAGGAGAAAAAGCGCAACCCTCGGGCTTGGCATGGACAAAAAGACCCTGGAACGAGTTCAAAGTCATCAGGGCCAACCTGAACCTGCCTACCCAATCATCGGACCATGCAGTGCCGGTAACAGACAATGCGGGCGTTGTGCCCCGCCTGACCTGCCCCAGAACAACCTGCTTTCAGTTATTGCGAACAGATTGCCCTGGACGCCGCAGGGCTGAAAGCCAACCTCAACATGTACTGGACTTGTTCACCGGCCAGCGATTTCAACCGACGCGCCAGCCCCCCCAGCTCGGCGCGTACCTTGGCCAGGCGCGGGCACCTTCCTTGGAGGTGATTGCGAAACAGCTTTTGGCCGGATCCGCAGTACGCCAGTGCCAGTGCGCCAGCTCCATTACCTTCGGCCACGACGATATCGTGCTGGCGTCGCGCTTCAGGCCATCGCAGAATGGTCTTCGCCGCATCCACCGAGATCGATCCCGTTGTCGATATTTTGGTGTCCGAAAACGCCCACGCGCGGCACCTGTGCCTTCCAGCGCATTTCCAGCGCAATCGAGGTGCGTTACCGACGCCTGGCAGAATAATGCTCACACCGATGCCATTTAGGACTCTTCCACCTCAGCCCGGCAGCCGCGCCTCGAAATAGCCGACCACTGCATTGCTTGGCACCGCAGTTGCGGTACGCAGTGCAGTGCCGACCTTGCGGCCACGAGCTGGACAATCCCAATTGCCGCCACCCTGCTCGACCATGCGCGGCAGCAATTGCCTGGTCAGCGGCCACGGTGCCAGGGGTAGTCGACTTTCTATCATTGGCGATACACCTCAAAAGGAGGTATCAGTGCCAGGACTCGTTGGCTGATTTTGCCAGCGTTGTAGATCAGCACGTCACATGCCGCCCGCGCCAGCTCCAGGCCTGTCGGACCAGCTCAGAATGCGATCATAATCGGGGTTCAAATGTGCAGAACCAGCGTGCGCCTCCGGCGCCTGGGCGGCCACGGCTTGCAGTGCGTCGGCACGGCGACCCGATAGGGAATCCCTCCGCGCCCTTGTGCCAGGAAGGCATTGGCAGCGCCTCGCCGATACCTGAGGACGCGCCGGTAATCCAGACTACCTTGGATGCAAATGACATAAACCAAAAATCTCCATGGCCTTGCGGCGACGACTTGTCGCGCGAAAACCATGGGAAAATAGCCCTTATGAACACGGATAGTCTTGTCTTCGCGGTTTGACAGTCCCCAGTTGAACCAACGTCAGCTAGTCGAGCGTGACGCGAATTGCCAACGGATACTCGTCACAGTTATGCCCTGCGCCGCCACGATCCACCCCAGAAACTCGCTCACACTCAAGCAGCTGGACTGAATCGCGTGCCAGGTGCCGGCGTGGGTTAGTCAACGCTCCTGGCGGCCGTCGGTGACAAAAGCGCGCACCTGAGCCGGATCAATGACATCGCCCGGCTGGCGCCGACCACCAACACGAAGCGCTCGCCATTGCAGCGGCACAAAGGCCTGGCTTGCCGAGCGGTGTGACGCTCGAAGAAAGGTCAGCTCCAGGTGGCATCTCTACCGGCTGGCTGCACGAAAATGTTACTGATCAGCGTTCGGCTTCCTTCGCCCAGCGTTTCGAACCTTTGGCCAGGGTTCATGATTAACGGCGGGTCCGGCCATTGTTGATCAGAAAGTGACTCAAGCGCTGCGGGGTGGGTTCAATCACCTCGCCATAAGGCGGCAAAAGCAGCCGGCGTTAACGGCTGCCGCCCGTGAGTTGCAACAGCTCATTGGTTTTCATCAGCATTGCTCCTTAACGGCCGTAGGTCGAAGTTTCATAATGCCGGTTTACCATCCTTGTTACAGCAAATAGCGGAACGGGCCAGCCGCCGGGCGTAACCACGCTGCGGGCAAGGAAAAGCCCGCCAGCCCACATTATTAAGTCGCCGGGCTTTCCAACTTCCCACCCCAAGTCCTTGTTCAGCAGGTTACCACGGGCCTTGCCTTCAGCTTTAATTTACATTAGAGGCCGTGGCTCCATTTTTTGAACATGGGGTCTCGGGCGCAAAAAGGGGGAATCCACGCCGCCCCCCAGGGGCCAAGAAAAAAGTATCTTTCTTTTCCCTTTTTTCCTT
>Ga0163217_1045677_pt1 | contig 14942 bp, 15 predicted proteins | sample SynspAceP_FD_185933 | JGI IMG/M metagenome (GOLD analysis project Ga0163217, IMG submission 185933) | Saline lake microbial communities from Ace Lake in Antarctica - Synechococcus sp. Ace-P (PacBio error correction) | ecosystem: Environmental > Aquatic > Non-marine Saline and Alkaline > Saline ... | reverse complement strand
GAAAACAACGCGCTTATAGAATATATTGAATCCGTCAAAAAAATAGACCTGTTTGGACATGCCAATGGAAAGTTTTGTGAAATGGGGAGCGTGCCATGCCCGCGATAGTGCCTATTGATTGCTCCATTGCTTGCTCTCATTTTGCCAAATTGGTTTTTATGAAGAATACCGAATTTTTTACGTTCATTTTGAAATTGGGCTTTACTGCAGGTGATTCAAAAAATTCTTTTTGCCTCTAGAAATCTGCGATTAATGGACGGATTGATGGCCAATTTTTCTTTCTGTTAATTGGTATTAGGAAATAAAAAGAGGAAATCAATTTCTGGAGATTATCAGACATAAAAAAGGCAAAAACTATTGCCTGGTTATTGGCAGCCCTGCGGTATGAAATTCCGAGCGTGATTTTATTTAATTAATCAACTATAAAAGGAGAAGCTGCTCATGTTGGGGCAGTTCCAATGGCCACCGACATTGCCTTTACATTGGATTTGATGGCCTTGCTGGGAAGCAAAGTGCCATGGGCATAAGGCATTTATCTCTGCATTAGCAGTTTTGATGACTTAGGTGCTATCTTGTTATTGCATTATTTTTAATGGGCCACCGCGTTTTCACATCAATTTCATTTGTATTGGGAGCAAGTGTTATAGTTCGGAATAATGGGATTCCTTAACTATTCTAAAGTTTATTCTAAAAACCATCTACATTGTTTTGGGTATTCTTCTTTGGATTCTTCATTTATCCAAAGTGGATTACATGCAACCTTGCCAGGTGTGATTACTTGCAGTATTAATTCCCAATCAAGGCGAAAAAGGAAATTTAGTTTGGTATTGCAACTCAAGCTAACGTGATTTTTTTAAGCAAGAAATAGTGAATCATTAAAGATCAGACAATAGTCAAGAAAGTATAGGCACATGTTCTTTACAATCGATTTATAAAGCTATTATAGATTAACCGGACCTGGAGAGCAATTTAGAGCATTCGTTACCGGAAGGGGAGCCGTTTAATTACATGATATTACCCCTTATTTGCTTTTTTTGAATGCTGGAAATATTACTAGTAGGAGTCACTGTGTAATGTATTTACCTCAATTAATTTTGGTATTTTAATAGGTTTATGTATGGAATACTAACCTTCTTGGAGAATTGGTAGGACTTACTAGTTGAGCGCCTACAGTGCTTCTAAGTGCTAAAGACATAGTCCATTATTCTGCGAGCTTAAGGCGGTAATATAGTTATTAAAGATATGGGCTCCAATGATTTGACACTAGCAGTATTGATGCAGGCCGCGATGTATAGACTGGCGTTTGGTTTTACTTATAGCTTCTAATCGTGCTGGAACAATTGCAGCTCCTCAACCGCCTTCCATCATCCCATTCTCTTGATAGAGCGAGAGTATTGAACGTAGCTAAATTTGAAGTTTCCTACAACTATAGCCGTGACTATACACCCTCATTACCTGCGGCCCTGTTATAATATCGAGAGCCATAACTTAAAAAAATATTAATACGCGGAAGTTAGTATGCTACATGCCTTAAACGAATAAGTCTAATATCCGATCAAATACCTAACATACAGAAATAAGAGTATATATTCTACAAAGAACAATTGCTTAAACATGATTCTCACTTAAGACCACACCATTCCACACCGCAAGACTGTACTCACCATAATAAAAATCAACTAACACATGCCAGAAATTCAGAATCCTCTGGAGTGTATGGTAACATACGTACTTTATAACATAGGTATAGAGTCTATAAATTGTTGAATACATGCTACTTTGTAATACACATAATTCACGACCACTGCAGATACTACCTACTACCCAGGATGCCTCTCCTCGGATAGATTTACACACAAGAGCACTTACTTATAGCACTATTAAAAAGGAAATGATACAGGCTCAACGATTACTATGACAAGCCTCTCAGTCGGACTATGGGCAGTGAGCCAGGTCGGGTGTTAATTTAACCTGATCGATGAGCTGACTCGGAAAGCACTGGCTTTGGTCACCAGAGCACAACAAGTGGGTGTTTCCCACAACGAGATATGGATCTCTCGCTCTTATAATCGCGCAGATGTAATAAGGCGTATAGAAGAGAGACCATTTTCGTTATACCTATTTGATTCTGTGCCAAGTGGGGTACCACGTCAAGCCTCTGGTGGCTTGGTGATTCTCGTAGCAACACGATGGTCCTCCTCCCAGTAGCTCAACCAAATAAACATCTACACATTCCGACAAGACCTATCAAACGCCATGAGCCGGAAACAATGAAAGTGATAAGGGGCAGTACCATTTTTTAGGTAAAGTAGGTGGATGTATAATTCCGGAAATGAGGATGGAAGTAAAGCATTTGTCTGCAATGGGTATATATATTCGCTTCAACATGTAGGTTTACCTCTGTTCCTTCCCCCAGGCAAGATCTGGATGTTAGGTGAAGTTGGGCCAGGCCCAAGTTATTGGATGACAAGGAATGGAAGGTGAAAAAAATTTAAAACTTCCTATTGGTTTTGGAAAGGCGATTTCACCCAATAGAAAACACAACATTTAGACCCCTATAATTTTACTTCACTTGGCATCTATGTTAAAAGGCAAATAATGGTTATCCGTAGTTATGGAAAATTTCCCGTAAAGAATGGGATGATGGAAAGCGTTGGGAATTCGGAAAAACCCTGAGTATAGATAAATTAAAACGGACTAAATAATGTGTGAAAATACAGTTGAAACGCATTTATTACTAAACGTTAGCATTTAATTTGAAATGCAAGCCATATCTTTTAAAATGTGGCTATTATTAATTTAGAAATAGAACATAATCAAGATGAAAATATTTACTAATTTTTTTCTGATGTTTTTTTGCCTTTGTTCAGGATATTCACAAAAAACGATTTATCCAGAACCAGCAAAAAACACCTACCCGGACTATTTTACATTTCAACATAGTTAATAAACCATAATACTTACCGTGTACCGATTGCTAATATAAAGGAAGAGATGTATTGACCCTTCTCAACCCAAATTAAACAGTTATCGAATAGTTTATACTCAAAATGGCATAAAAAAAACCTTGTTCGGGTATACAAAGAAAATTTCGCTTATGCGAATGATTCTATTAGAATCAGAACCTGACTTTATCAAATTTCGGCCTTCTGCTTCTAGGAAAAGATTATTTTTTTATCTCAATTTATGAATATAAGCGAAGGAGCTAGAATTTATGTAACTGTTAATAAGCCAAAGATGTATTTAGACAAGATTGTTCGTACAAACTTAAAAAATGGAATTTTGGTATCAATGTTAAAGCCCAAAATATGTTTCTATTTATGGTGGAAGATTTATAATTCTGCCAAACCTGTCATAGAAAAAGTATAGAAAAAACTCCCGTAAGGGCTTTGTTATATTGGTGCTACAGATTGTGATTAAATAAATTTAAAAACGATTAATTAATTTAACACACCGGGGGGGGGGGGGGGGGGGGGGGGGGGGGCCCGGGGGGGGGGGCGGCGGGGGGGGGGGGGGGGGGGGGGGGGGCGGGGGTGTGGTGTGGTAACTTTATATGGAAGCTCAAAGTTACCGCGCGGGCAGACCGGAGAAAGATCCCGGTGCCTAGAAAGAACAACAAAAAACGGAAGGCCGTGGCCGGCACTCACCCAAACTAGTAAAACACCCAAGAGAGGCCAATCGCAATTGTACCCAAAAAATGAGCATATTCCCCCGCCACACTCGCCGCCGGGGGGAAGCGGCGGAGAGGCGTTGCAGTAGGTGCCCAGCACCGGGGGGGGGGGGGAGGGGGCACCCCGGGGGGGGTGCTGGGGGTGGTGTACAATTACAGTAGTAGATGAATTGTGTCTTATAATAATCTGTTTCAAAGTTGAGAAACCCTCAAGTACGCTCCGTACTATCTCTGAGGCTGCAATGAGACAGATTGGCGCGTGACCGCACCGTAAATGAGGTGCTCACCGTTGGTGTGCGTACGGAAAAGGAAGCAATTAACAGGAACTCATTCAGCAAATATTGTAGAAATAATTCAATTGGCATTAAAAATAGAGCAAGTGGCTCAGGATGTCAATCCTACCGGCTTGAACCAGTAATTTAAGCAGCTTTCAATGCCCGTTAAATGAAGTCCCAGCAAGAAAAGGAAATCATTTATCAATCAGGCAAAATCCGAATAACGAATAAAGTATATTACCAAAGCCCAATGAGGTCAAGCGGAGAAACCATTCCAGCAAATCCGAGGATGCTGGCCGAGTCGTGTAAAAAATGAGATGGGGTGAAAGCGGCCAGATTTACGGCTCGATAATGAATTTTGTTAAAGCGCACTGATGGAACAAAAAGAAAGGATTTACCCTTGAAACCATTCAAATGGTGATACCCAAAATCTCTGGGAACGTAGTTAATACCAGACGATAAAGGGCAACAACTGTACCTTTACTACAAAGCAGTTATATGAACAAAAAAACAGAAATCAATGAAAAACTAAATCAATTCATAATTCAGTTGTAGCCATTATTATCCTGATAGGTTAAACAAGTAGTGGTTTTTATCGTAACAGGAAAAGGATCAGTGGTCATCACTCAGTTGGAAAGCCAGTCGGAGAAGCCATTCTAACAGAGGCCCGGAGTACTCAATTGTCCCTTAATAAGGATGTCTTAATATTTCGAAAACGGTATATGGAATGGATGTGCTCCAAAACCAAGTGCCGACCAAGGGACAAAAGTTCATTTTATGTCGGATAACCTTTGCAGATGGCCAGAGCACAGATCCGCTCAATTTTTTTTAAAAGGCTAACGAAACGAAACGAATGCGCCATCACGTATAGTGATAATCTAGATGGGGACAACAAGGGATTCATAGCAATAATGACATTGAAAAGCTGTGCGCACCATAACAGAATCCCCTGAATCATCCGATTACATGAAATTATTGGTGATTCCCTGGCTAAGATTTATGTAGGCTCGGGATAAGATTCAGAATTTTATGATATGGTAAATCGGCAATTAAACAGACGACTGAGCTGGTGAATCAAGATTACTGGATTTTCGATTTAAACGCATAATTATGTGCAAGAGGTGCAGTGAGAAGCGTCTATGAGCTGATATGAAAGTGAAACGTCCGTATCGCATGATAATCCGCTCAGGAAGTCAGGGAGAAGCCTCACGTAGTAATGGCGAGAAGAACGGGAGCTTAAAAACAGACAATCCATTGCATTCAGGGGAGATGCTGAGGATGATCGAAAGTAAGGCAGATGCCACCGCGGCCTCCGATTGGATGCAAAAGCTGTATGATAGTCAAGCCAATCCAAAAAGCCTTTATGGCTTTATGAAATCAAATGGAAACATTTGAGAAGACTTTTGATGGAAAAACATCCATTTTCATTTCAAACAGATAGCGAATTGGTAAAAATACTTAAAAAAGATGGATGATGTTTATAAAAAAAACAGATAGATGGCGGACAATTTTTAAACGTAGAAAGTCAAAAATTATACTAATTAAGAAACAGAAACTAATGAAACAAGCAGGAAAAAGAAGATTTTGTAATTGTAAAAGCACTATCTGTTTCAAACAGATAAATGACAAAAAAAGTTGTTGCGTTTCTATATTATTGGCCAAGTGTAATAGTTGTTTCCTTCATTTAATTCCTTATAACTTCTGCCGGATTTTTTATTGAAATATAAATAATGATGAAAAAAAATTCCTAAAATGATGCAAAAATAGAGCCATCCAAAATGCACGATGAAATAACAGAGCTTGAAATAAGGGCGTTTAAAATGCTGATAGATAAAATCCATAACTAACAAAATGATTGAAAAAAGGAAATGAAAGAAACTAGAATATCAATATTTAAAATTTTAAAGATTATTATGATTCGGTATAACCATTTTTAGAAAAATCAAATTAAAAATAAATAAAATTTAATTTATTATTGAAAACCAAATTCGGACTTTCAGGAAATGCCTAACAACCAGTCATTGGAACGAACAAATGACAAAAAGAAAGCGCATGTTTCGCAAACTATTTATCATTATGCATCATGGGCTGACAAACCAAAGGATTATAGTGGCATGCAAAATTTCTTTGCCGTCATGCAAGCGGAAGAGCGCGGAATGCACATGATGACAGTTGTTTAAATATTAATTTTAAAGAGGCGCAAAGTAAAAGTGACTGCCATACCGCTCCCACTTCTGACCTGTAAGCGTAAACAATTGTGTTTGAAAAAAGTGTTGGAGCATGAAAGTAAGTAATACTTAAAGCCATTTCATACTTAGTAAAAGTTGTCCCATAATGAAGAAGATTGGGCTTACATGGAGTTTCATGCAATGGTTGTAAAGGATGTGCAAACAGAAGAAGAAAATTCTGCATTAGTTTATTCGGATAAAATTAAAATTGCAGGTGGGTGAAAAAGGGCTACAATTGATGCACTGTATTTATTGGATAAAGATTGGAAAAATACTCCGGAGGATGCAAATTGGCTCAGGAATAACAAACTTGATAATACCTTAAAAAATAATGGAAAAATCACATTGTAAAAATTATTCTGTGAACCTGTTAACTCCACGAAAAGCTTTTATGTTCAAAAGCCAAAGGGTTACCAAATTTCACCCCTGACAGGCAACCGAAGTTTCCTAAAACACTCCGAACTTAAAAATGAAAAGCAAACATTTACTTATTACAAGTTTTAAATACAATGAAGCATCTTGAATTCATTATTAAAAATTACGACCCAATCATAACGGAGTTACTTAATGAATTCGAAAAATTAGAACACGCGTGGTAGACTTATCATTCGTGATGTTGGGTGCCAATTGAATACAAAGGGCGAAGGGGTTTTATAGAGGAGTGCAGGTGTTACACCCCCCCCCCCCCCAATTTTTCATAGGGGGCTATCTTCGGCAGCACATGGCTGAAAACAAAAAAATTGCTAACAATAAACTCATTTTTACAAAACAGACCGCAAAAGCGATATAATTCTGAAAAAAAGAATTTGGTGAGTATACTTGGCAAAAAGTTCATCAATACACTGGACTGATGAAAAAAAAGACGGTTATGACAATCGGTATGATTTGATTTACTTCTTAAAGGAAAAAATAACAGATTTCCAATCAAGCAACTTTTTGTTTGCGGACCGCCTACATTTGTAGAAACTATTTCCAAAAGCACTTACCAGTTTAGTGCTTAAAATCCGTGCTGTAGTGTTTGAAAAATAGATCGCAAAAATTAGATATGGACTGTAAGGAAAAGTTGCGACAAAAAGTTAAGACGGTTCTGTCTGGGAGATTCCGGTCATACTTACAGCCATTTTATTTGATATTAAATTTTAAATAAAAAAATAAATTAACACTTTAAATGTTTCAATACTGAAAGGCAATGTACACAGCAGAAGCAACTGCACAGGTAGTCGTAATGGCCACGTATAATTTAATAATGACATTTTGACCTACAAGTTAAGATCGCCTAAAGCAATGGGCGGAGCAAGTTGACAATATTATGCAAATCCTGAATGCTTTGCAGCAGGATATTCAGATTGTTCGATAGTGCCTTAAACTTATTATTAAAAAAGGTAAATTAAAGACAGGAAGGAAACAAGCGTAAATGCAAAAAATAAGCATCGGGCAAATCGAAAGAACGGTTGGTTTTTGGTTAGCGGCAGAGCTAGCAGTAAATTATATCCAGAAAGTGAACCTTTAGAACAATGCCAGAATTGGTCGGATAAGCACATCAAGTATTGTCTTCCTTATTCTACGCTACTCGCTGGCAAACATGAAGTAAAATTATTGTTAAGCATATTATTAAAAAACAATATTATGAATATCAAAAATCTGATGGTTTTACAATTGGCCGCTACCGACGGCGAGATTAGGAAAAGGTAAAGGACTTTTATTTGACGATGTAATGGACGATACGCTATCTCGTTAGTTCGAACAGGTAGTTGTTTTTTCAAATCGTAAGCCGTGCGTATTTCGCCAGAAGCGCTTTACAGTGTGATGGGGCAAATTGAAACATTCCACTTTTTAAACCTTCACAAAAGAACACAAATTAAAAAAGCCCGGAAATTAGAAACACTGACCAACCGTTTCGCGGCAGTCTACGTAAATAGAACTGTATGCCACATTATCCGTGGACCAAATTACTGGGGTTGCAGTATTTGGGGGATGCTGGATGGTGACTACCGGAATGATGCACTCGCCCGGGAGTGTCGACCGCGGGTGGCGGCGTGATGGGGGAAGGGCGGGGTGCGGGGGAGTATAGTGGAAGGACGGCGGGTAGTAAAAACCCCCGGACGCTGAAGCAGACGGCGCCCTCATTTACGAAGCGCTAAAAGCGTTGCAGGGTTATAATATTCAATGCTTGGATGATTCCTATGGCGGATTTGGGAGGATTTTTAGTATGATGACAGCAATGGAACATTCATTTTTATGGTAGTGGATACGGGAAATGGGTTCCCGGCAAGAAGGAATTAATATCCCTGATGGTAAAAGAAATAAATTGGGAAAACTCAGAAGTATTATAAATGCCTCGGTTGCATGTAAAAAACAGTCCGGAAGATTCGATGTTTCAAAACAGCTAAAGCACAGAGTTACGAGTCTATTCTTAAAAACTATTATGGTCCGGGTTTATTCTCATAAGTAAGTGCCTTTCTAATAAATTAATAATTACTTTAAAGAAGTGTCTTATTTTTTCAAATATGAATGTTCTAATAAAGGGTGGATAAATATGCCGATTGAATTTTAAAATAATGTCCTTATAAAACGTGGGTTTTAAGGGGTTAAGATATTAATATGAAATTCTTGATGTATTGGTATTCAGGAATTCATTGAGTTGAAAAATGAAACCAAAATAGAATCGGTAAAAAAACCTTTACTAGTGCAAACTAGTAATCAATTAAAAGGTTTAGAACAATTAAAATGATTATCGAAATGTAAGAATTTTAAAATACTATATCACTTCTTATTTATTGGGATTGCCAAACCATTTTGGTCAAAACATTTGAGCAATTTCCCAAGAAGGAAAAATAACGAAAATCTGACAGTTCGCGAATTATACCTTGACTATCAGGAAGGAAAATAGTTAACCAAAGCTGGAAAGAAGTAAAGAATGACCGTAAACGTATAATCCCAGGCCCAACCTTTGAAATTTACCGAAGGTGAATATGCCCATCATTTATGTAAAAATGATATGAACGTTGGAAACATCCGTTCATTGGCACTGTTTAGGGTATTATTCATTCCCAACTTTTTACGACGGGTCCCTATTTGACTTTCCGCCACCCATTCGCCCAGGCGAAACCTTTAAATATGAATTTCCCATTAAACAGGCAGGACATATTGGTATCCATTCCCACACCCAATTGTTTGCAGGAACAAAGTGGTGGTTTGGTTCTCTTATTAAACCCAAAAGAGAAAACCTTGGACTATGACAAAGATTTGGTTTGATGGCTTTCAGGACGGACAAAACGAAAAGCCAATGAACGTATGGCGAAAACCTGAAACGGGGCAACGAGTGGTACGGAATGAAAAAAAAGGAAACGTCAACGCCATTAAACCAAGTAATTGCCCGTGGGTGCGTTTGTTTGGCACAGCTCAATTTTTGGGAGACAACGAATGGAAGGGCTGTTTCATAGCAGATTTTATTACCAGGCCCTTTTTGGTTCAATGGAAAAACAACAGCCCGAACTATCCCGATTTTAAGGCAGGAGAAATAAGTAAGGTTACTGAATCTAAACGCGTGTTCGGCATCTTACTCAATTTTGGATGACTTTTGGGGAGATACGCCCACTTTGGTTTCTTGGGCCGATGGCCTCAATGTTGAACCTTTACAAAAAGAACAAAACGTTTATTCTTGTTGCGGAACCTATGATTTTAGTAGTAACTATTCACAGAACGGAAAGATTGAGTTCCGGGCAATTCACAGGATGGTTCGGGTACTGCCACAGCATTATTTGAAATGGGCAAAAGTACTTACTGCGGAAGTAGTTTCCGAAAACCCGGATAAAATCAAAAAATGATGCTGAAATGGCAAAAAATGGTATGAAAGATCGGGTGACCGCCTTAAAATTCCAACAAAAAATCATGAGCGTTTTCAAATGAAAGTAAGAATATGGGAGCGATGGATGAAAATGAACCAGGTCCTGCCGACGAGCCAGTTGGATAAAAACAAAGCGAAAAGAATATGGATATGCCAAAAGATTCAATGATGAATAAAAAAAATGCGACCAACCCGTTCCCAAAATGGACCACTTCAAAGATGAATATGGAATGTCCAAAATTTAAAAAATGGATAAGGATGATATGAAGGAATGGACGGGAATGGATATGTTTCGGGAAAATATAATTACGATACTTGAAGTGCCCCGAAAAACACCTAGACAAGAGAAGTTCCGTTAAGGAAATCTTTACTTGAACCTTACCGGAAATATGAACCGCTACATCTGGAGTTATGAACGTTGTTGCCACTTTCGGAAACGTCCAGATTAAAATCAAACCATTAAGGACGGGTAACCACGAATAAACTTTGAACAATGTACGATGTATATGCACCAATCCCCAATGACTACCACGGACACTTTTAGGGTTCATCAACAAGAACGGAGAATATTCGCCCTTGAAACATACGTTAATGTGCCACCGATGCAGTGAAAGTTACCATAGAGTTTTATGGGAACGAGTTATGGCGATTGGTTTCTTTCATTGCCACATTTTGTATACCATATGTATGGAGCGTGGATGGCAAGGTTATATTATGACACACCAAGAGACGACGTTTGAACGGTTTATCAATAAGTGGATGATTTACGAAGCTGTATAAATTATTATTACGTGGGCTATCGGCTAGTTGCGGCATCAACATATGATTCCGAATTAAATTTTGCAACGATCAACATACGTAACCAGTTCAATGTAATGGCCGATTATGGATGGAATGGAAAATCTTGAAGTGAAGTAAACATACGAAACGTTATCTGCACGATTATTTAAGAGTGTTTGGTGGTGTTAATATTGAAAACGAAAACCGTGGGAATGAGTAGATTGAAGGCTGGTGTTCGGAGCCAGCGGAGCAGATTGCGGCGGATTCGGAGTAGGTTTAGAGAGCCGGTGGATGTCTGTTAGATTCGGGGGCGGGATGGGCGTATGCGGAGGTGACTAGAGATTGAGAGAGGAGCGAAGCGGAGAGTTTAGTTTCCAGCCCGCTCGCAAATGGACGGTGGCGAGTGGTCTGTGGCCGTAAGAAAACAGCCATTTTTCGGCAGTTATGAATACCAGCAGATTTTGGATGTAGATGACCTTCCTGCGGGAGACAATTTTGCAACGAAGTTGTTTGGAATGCTAGGTGTGGAATTTTTTTATCACGAAAACTTTTCATTGATGGCAAGCTACGATAACCGTTTTTTGTGCAGGGGGCGGGCTATCAGTAAGATTTCTAAATATTGAATAATAACTATAAAAAAGACAGGTCTATCATAATAGGAGCTGCTAGGCATTGCGGTTTACTGTTGTTAATGATTGGTGCGGGATTTTGCCTTATTGTGGTCAGGTCGCTGGAACGTCAGGCAATTTATTTCCATTTGCCTTCATTGCTGGAGCGATAAATTCAGGATTTAGTGCTATGGCATATATCAATATGTCAAATGCATTTCCATCTCTGGTGGTTAGCTATGTATTTGGTCAAAAGCCTATGGCAAAAAGGAACTGTTGCGGCATCGGGTGCGCTTTTAATGGCGATTCTCAAATGATTCATTCAATGAGAGTTGTCGCCCGACTTTTGGGTTCTGTATACCTTACAGCTCTTTAATGTGTGGGCAAAACCAACAGGGTGTTTGTGGTGCAATACTTCGGGGGTGTGAATGCCTGGAGATGCGTGTGGGGGGGCCGTGTCTAGATGTGAAGTGGGATCTCCTTCCCGGGCGCGAGATAAGAAGGGAGTGAGGAAAGAGGGTGCGGGGATGGCGATTTAGTCGGATGCGTGGGATCGGTATTAAGGTTGAAGGTATCGCTATTTTGCTATAGGAGCTCTCTTGGGCTTGCAGGATGTCTTTCCAAGATGCTATTTCATTAAGTATTCGACAGATTAACGAGACAACAGATTATTTAGGTGCATGGCCTGCTATTTTGGCGTCAAAGGATTTACTACCATCACAAAACAGCGTGGAGAAATGGGTAAACCCCAAATAAGAATGTTGGAGAGCAATTGATAATTCCTCTTTTAGTATTGTTACAGTTAGTATATATCTATTGTGGCATTTGCAGTTCCTCTAATTTAACTTATTTCTCAGAAATGTAGCAGCCAAAGATGTATTCATTGGCGAGGCTCGAAGCCAGCTTGGTAAGTTAACGATTATGGTCACCGTAGGATAGCAATAGTAGCTCACCCATATCTGGATTATATAGCCTGCATCTGTTGCTGTATCAAGAATGACGCAATGTTAACGAATTATGAAGCTTTCATTCTCCTCACCACGGAGGAGTTTGGGGGAGGCCGGGAGGGAGTGGTTGCGCGCGCAAGGAAGGCGAGGGTGAGTTGGGTAGGCGGGGGTGTGTGGTGTAAGAGGGCGAGGTGTGTACTAACATATTTTGATTAAGTCTGAATATAAAGCATCTGGTGTGAAGGGAGGCGGTGAGTGATTTTTTATTTGTAATGAGACGATCGGCAGCCAATGGGTATTTTTCGTACTTAAGAATAGAGGTTAAGGTCCAATTCAGCCATAATTATAACTGCAATACTTATAGATGTCATCGTTCTTAAAGTGCCTTTTATGGATTAAAGGCAAAGCTCTGATGATTAACTGTCATTAATCTGTTGCATTAGTCGCTATGACTCTTATCTTTTTAGGAGAAAGGATGGTTTTAACAACCAATAATATACGAGAGCGGTGAGGTGATTCAGAATAAAAAAATGTATATAAATAATTTAAAATTAATAAATGAAAATTTCTTCAAGAACAACACAGTAAAAAATTTTTATGGAATTGGAATTAGATCGGAAACAATGATCAGTTGCAAATCAAAACCTTCAATGCCCACCGAGACATTGCAGGTTGAAGAAAATTAAATAAATTGCCCATTTATCAGGAAATTTATTTCAAATCCTATTCAGTGTAACAATTTTCATCAGTGAGGGCGCAAAAAAAACGAGAGGCAAAACAATGATATCTGATGAAAGCGTTAAGGAAACAGTGGGAATCTGAAAAAAATATGAAAATGGATGATGGAAAAAATCCCGAAATGAAATGAAAAAATGCAATCACATTATGCAGTATGATGGGAGAAAAAAAAATAATCCGGAAATGATTGCAAAAAGATGCAATCCAAAATGCTCGATAAAAGATCGGAGGTGAAAAGGGTCGTAAAAGCTGATGATGAATCCCATAAAAGAAACCAATGATGAAAAAAGCGAGATGAAAGGGAAAGATTGAATGCAAAAGATTGGATGAAAACCCGAAATGAAGGAAGAAAATGAGCAGGAAAATGATGGAAAAAAAACCCTGGAAAGATGGACAAGAGTGAAAGAGAAAATGAAAAATAAAGGATAAATAAATTCCTGCCTAAAGATGGAGTAGTACACTACAAATGAAAATAATTTAGTTAACTATTAAAAAACTTACATATTGATGATGTGGTGGGGATAATCTAATACCGGTTGTGCTTTTATTGGGCATATTTCTATACAATGGAAGAAATAGTCAAAATAACGAGAAGAGAGGAAAAATTCCTATTGATATTTTGGATAAAACCGATTCGCCAAAGGGCGAAAATATCCAAAGAAGGAATATGAAGAACAAAAACGAACGTTGAACCTAAAAATAAAAAAAAAATGGAGTATTATTTTAATAAAACATCAAAGGCACTTTGAAGAGGTTTATCGATTAAAGTTACTCAGGGATTGAAAGAGAAGACGTTGTATTACTCACTGGAAATTTGATTGTGAAAGAAAACCATTGAGGAAAGAGGAGAGCGTGTGGAGGTGGGAAGGTGGGTCGAAGAGAGGGAGGCACAACCGGTGTCTGTGAGGCCGTGGGTAACCGAGACCTGTGGAGTTGGCGGCGTGATAGAAAGCTGTTGCGAGGAAGAAGAGGTGAGAAGAGTGTAACGCGGAAGTGGGTTGGGCGCGCGGTGCGAAGGTTGCTGAATACAGAGAGGATTGAAGAGAGAGGAGTGGAGTGGAGGGTGAGTCCCGCGGGTAAACCCAATGGCATCAATGCAAGCTGTGGGAGAACGGAAGAATTAGAAAAAATTGCCATATGAAAATTAAAGCAAAGCTTGAAAAAGTTATTGAAAATATTTATAATGCAACCTTAAAAATTTAATCATGAAAAATTCATTTAGTATCAAGACTTTAAAAAACAAACGAAACTCTCACAGCAGTAAACTCAAATTATTTTCGTCAAAAATTTAAAACCTTTATTAAAGGGTATGGAATAAAGTCTTTGCCTTGAAGGGCAGGGAGAGGGGTAGGTAGATAGAGAGTAGGCGAGGAGCGGCGTGGTAGGTCAGTTGGCGGGAAGGTAGAGTTGCGCGTTGGTTAGAAGCGGGAAACGATGGTGCGGGATTGGGGTGGTTCGGCGTCGGGAGAGAGAAGCGTGGATGAGGAAGTTTAGTTTAATGTTGAAATAGTGATTGTAAAAAATGAATAACAATAAAATTAAAAAGTTATGAAAAACATTAGTAATTATTTATCCGCAATTGGTGCGTGTTTAAGCTTAAACAGTTTGCAAAACAAGATAGAGGTGTAAATACAATGATGCACAATTTAACGAAGATTACTACTACTGGGGGAAGCATATGGGATTGGTGGATCCCATCTGCTATTGTAATAGTAGTTGATGTATATTTTTTTTATTCAGAAAAAAAAATAACAAATAGTTTTGACATTGAAAAAGTTATTCTATGGATATAATTTATCCCAAAAATAATTATGTTTATGGGCTGGGAAAACTTGGAAATTATTGGAAC